>Ga0209992_10002454_pt1 | contig 16922 bp, 17 predicted proteins | sample 2SBtaG_2_FD_182564 | JGI IMG/M metagenome (GOLD analysis project Ga0209992, IMG submission 182564) | Deep subsurface microbial communities from Kolumbo volcano to uncover new lineages of life (NeLLi) - 2SBTROV12_ACTIVE470 metaG (SPAdes)... | ecosystem: Environmental > Aquatic > Marine >... | reverse complement strand
GATTCGTAATTAACCACAAAAGGTGATTCTGGCAGACAATCGAGCCCATCCAATGAAGCAGATAGGTAATCTTTTAAGCCCTCTTTATAAACCCATTTGTCTTTTGTGTCGTCTATTTCATTATGAAAGTTAATTTCAAGCCCAGGACAAAGTACGGCTTTTGATCGAAGATTGTGTCTTAATTTTGTTGCAGAAAATTTAGCCGTATCAAAAAACTGAGAGTCAGGCATAAATTTAACTTTGGTACCTGTGTTGCGCTTACCAACACTGCCAACCACTTCAAGGTCAGATTTTTTTAATCCATTTGAAAAAGTAATGTAATGCTCTTTTGCATCTCTTTTAATCCAGACTTCGACTAAAGAGGATAGGGCGTTTACGACAGAAATACCCACACCATGTAGACCACCAGAAAACTGATAAGAGTCGTTAGAGAATTTACCACCCGCATGAAGTTTGGTTAGAATAACTTCGACACCAGGTTTGTTTTCACCTTCATGAATATCGATCGGCATGCCTCGACCGTTATCTTCCACAGATAAAGAGCCGTCTTTATACAAAACAACATTGATCTTATCGCCAAAGCCAGCAACTGCTTCGTCAACACTATTGTCAATAACTTCTTGAGCGAGATGGTTTGGTCGTTCAGTTTCAGTGTACATGCCAGGGCGTTTACGCACTGGATCTAAGCCTGATAAAACCTCAATTGATGACGAGTCGTAATTACTCATAAATTAATCTACCCAAGAATATTTTGCAAAACATCATACCAAAAAAAGCCCCGTAATAACGAGGCTTTTTATTTAATAGATAACTTGTTTTTAGAGTGCTTGCGCTTCTAAAGAAGTTTTAAGTTTTTGCATGGCTTTATTTTCAAGTTGACGGACTCGCTCGGCAGAAACGCCATACTTGTCTGCTAAGGTGTGCAGTGTTGTTTTTTCTTCTTGCAAATACCTAGATTGTAAAATATCTAAACTTCTTGCATCGAGTGAAGAGAGCGCTTGATAAAGCTGTTGCTGTTGATTCTTTTGAGTGTCATCACTGAGTAATAATTGCTCAGGTGTTTGAGTATTGTTATCGGTTAAATAGTGCTCAGGCGCAGAAGAATCTTCATCGTCTGAAATCTCAAAAGCCACATCATTAAATTGCAAGCGTGATTCCATCTCTAAAACATCTTGACGACGCACACCTAAATCATTGGCAATTTCATCGGCCTGTGATTCGTTTAACGAATTGTAAATGTGTGATTTGGCTTTTTTAAGTTTAAAAAATAATTTGCGTTGCGCCTTGGTGGTAGCCACTTTAACAATCTTCCAATTTTTAAAGATAAATTCGTGAATTTCAGCGCGAATCCAGTAAACCGCAAAAGAAGCAAGACGTACTTTTTTGTGTGGATTGAAGCGCTTAACTGCCTTCATCAAGCCAATTGTACCTTCTTGAATAAGATCGGCTTGCTCTAAACCGTAGCCTTTGTAACCATGTGCAATAAAAGCCACAAAACGCATGTGTGACAAGACTAATTTTCTTGCAGCGCTAAGGTCGTGATTTTCGTATAATTCGATTGCTAAATTGTGCTCTTCTTCCGGTGTGAGAATCGGAGGATATTTTTGAACTTCTAACGAACTTGAAGTTTTAACAGCGGGTAAGATAAATTCTTGACTCATAAATTTATTATAACTAATGATTAATATTAGTAAGGAGTGATATTATACGCAATTTACGTGTTATATCAACTGTTTAAGTAAATCTTGGTGTTGTTGCGTTTGTTGGGCTAGGCTAAGGCGTTGCGAATAAACAATATGGTTTAAATCCTTTAAGGCGATATTGAAATCATCATTAATCACCAAATAATCAAATTCATCAAAGTGCTGCATTTCACTAACGGCATCTCGCATTCTCCGATCAATAATACTTTGATCATCTTGACCTCGATCAGTTAAGCGCTCTTCTAGAGCCGATATCGAAGGTGGTAAGATAAAGATACCGATTGCATCTTTAAAGCTTTTTTTAACTTGTTGTGCGCCTTGCCAATCAATTTCTAAGATGACATCTTGGCCTTGTTCTAGTAAATCTTTAACCGTTTGTTTGGCACTACCATAGTAGTTGTCAAACACTTGAGCAGATTCGATAAAGCCATCATTGTTGTTGATTTCATCAAATGCTTCTTTAGAAACAAAAAAATAGTTTTTACCATCAACTTCGCCTGGACGAGCAGCGCGCGTTGTGTGAGATACTGACACGCATAAGTTATCAACTTGCTCAATCAGTGCTTTAACCAGAGAAGTTTTGCCACAGCCAGAAGGAGCAGCGATAATGAATAAATTAGCCATTTTTAATGATTGGGTGTGTAACCTTGAATATCGTCAGCACCTTGTTCAGAAAAGAAGAATTTTTCCATTTGTTCTTTTAGATAACTTTGTGCTTTCTCATCAAGCATATTCAGGTTGTTTTCGTTAATAAGCATGGTTTGATGATCAAGCCAGAGTTGCCAACCTTGCTTAGAAACACCTGCTAAAATTCTTTTGCCCAGTTCACCTGGGTAGGGCGCTCTGTCTAGCGCTTCGAGTTCTTGGTCTAATTTCACACATTGTACGGTATTCATAGTTGTTTTATCCTGATGCCTAATAAGCGCAAGCAAACAAAGTACAGGGCTGCTGAAGCAATAACAATAAATGCGACAGAGCTAACACGTTGCCAAACGCCATTTTCTAAGTAAAAACTAATGTCGTTAGAAAAATTTAAAATAAAGACAACCATTATAAAGCTTGCTAATAACACTTTTAAAAATAGTTTGATTAAATCGCTAGAAAAACGATAAATAGATTGTTTATTTAAATAATAATAAAGCAAAGAGGCGTTGATTACAGCAGAGATTGAAGTAGCGGCAGCTAGGCCTATATGGCCAAAATCAAAATATATAGCCAAAATTAAGTTTAAAAACACATTTGACACCATAGCAACCACACCAACTTTAACCGGTGTTTTGGTATCGCCACGAGAAAGAAAGACAGGCGCTAGAATTTTGACCACGATAAAGGCTAGCAACCCTGAGCCATAAGCAACCAAACTCAGTGCTGACATGTGCGCCGCAAAGGCATCAAATTTTTCATATTGAAATAAGGTGATGATTAATGGTTCGGCCAAAAGTACTAATCCAGCACAAGCGGGGGCGCCGAGTAATAAACCAATTTTCAGGGCGTAATTAATCGTCCGAGTGAATTTTTGCTTGTCTTTATTGGCATAATGATTACTAAGTTTAGCAAGTGCTACAGTAGCAAGTGCGATGCCAATTAACGCCAAAGGTAGCTCTAATAAGCGATCAGAATAATACAGCCAAGACACACTACCACTTACTAAAACAGTGGCAATCATAGTGTCAATCAATAGATTAATTTGTGAAACTGAAACGCCAAAAAGTGCAGGTAACATGCGTTTTTTTAAAGTGCCAACACTCGGGTGATCGCCACGGGTTAAATGCGGCATTTTTTTAATTTTAATTAAAAATGGAATCTGAAATAATAGTTGTACGACACCACCAATTAAAACCCCCCAAGCCAATGCCATAATAGGTGTTTCTAGGTATTGAGATAAATATACGGCACTTAAAATCATGGAAACATTCAGTAAAACAGGGGTAAAGGCCGGTACTGCGAATTTATCATAAGTATTAAGAATGCTGCCTGCAAAAGCCGTTAATGAAATCAGCAGCAGGTAAGGAAAAGTAATTCTGAGCATGCTAGAGGCTAAATCAAATTTAGCAGGATCAGCGTCAAAATAAAAACCCCAGGCAAACATAAAGATAACCAACGGCGCCAACACCACTGCAATCACAGTGATAACAATTAAAACCGTTAGAAATTTGGTGCCAATATGATTAATGACATTTTGTACTTCTACCTCATCATGGTTGGCTTTGGTTTCAGCCAGTATAGGCACAAAAGCCTGAGAGAAGGCGCCTTCACCAAATAAGCGTCTAAGAAAATTAGGGATTCTAAAGGCAACTAAAAAAGCATCGGTAAATCCGTTAGCGCCAAAATATCGAGCGATAAAATAATCACGAACCAAGCCTAATATACGAGATAAAAAAGTCATGACAGTCACAATACTGCTTGACTTTAAAAAAGACTTATCCATAAAATCTCAAATCGATTTTATTCCTCAAGCGGACCGCGCATAATACCCACTTTTGAGCTGCGAATACATTTTACAAATTGCATGACTTCTGGGCTACCAGCCTCAGAGCTTTCAAGATCTTGTAAGGCGTGATCGAGCAGTCGACCTTGTGACTCACGGTACACCACTTTAAAGGCGCGTTTAATAGAGGAAACCGCACTTGATGAGAAGCCACGACGCTTCATACCTTCAGCATTAATACTTCTGACACGAGTTTGTGTACCTGAGGCCACCATATAGGCTGGAATGTCCTTGTTTACCTGACAACCCATACCAATATAAGTATGCATACCAATCATGCAAAATTGCTTAACCAAGGTAAAGCCACCTAAGATTGCCCAATCATGAACTCTAACATGGCCTGCGAGTGAGGCGTTGTTGGACATAATCGTATGGTCGCCAACTTCACAATCATGAGCAATGTGAACGTATGCCATCAGCATATTGTTAGAGCCAACACGAGTGAGCGACTTCTCTTTTTCTGTGCCGCGGTTAATGGTACAAAATTCACGAATTAAGTTGTCATCGCCAATGACTAGGTTGGACTCTTGACCTTCTTCGTAGGTAATGTCTTGTGGGTCGCCACCGATAGAGGCAAACGAATAAATGTGGTTGTTTTTGCCGATTTTAGTCGGGCCTTGTATCACAGCATGAGATTCAACAATGGTGCCTGAACCAATCTCAACATTGGCGCCAATCACGGCATAAGCGCATATTTCAGCATTTTTATGGATTTTTGCACTAGGGTCGATAACTGCACTAGGGTCTATTGCCATAACATTCTCCTCAAGATTTTTTTTTGTAAATTAATCAGCCGCTTTTTGCGTACACATAAGCTCAGCCGTTGTTACGATTTGGTCTTCAACTAAAGCTCTACATTTAAATTTCCACATACCGCGCTTAACTGTCATAACTTCAACTTCTAAGCGTAGTTGATCACCAGGCTCTACCACACGCTTAAAGCGTACTTTATCTACACCGACCAGCATATAGATTTGTCCATCAATGGGCTTGCCAACTTCTGATTTAAACGCCAATATACCGGTGGCTTGTGCTAGTGCCTCTATAATCATTACGCCAGGCATAATTGGCTGTGCAGGGAAATGGCCGGTAAATTGTGGTTCGTTAAAAGTGACGTTTTTAATGGCAACCAATGTCTTGCCAACTTCTAATTCCAAAACTCGGTCAATCAATAAAAAAGGGTAGCGATGGGGCAGGTAATTTTTAACGTCTTGAATATTCATTTCCATGATGGTTAATCCTTTAAATTTTTTAATTTAACATTTAAGTATTTGATAATTTTATCAAGTTTTACTAGCCATAAGCCGACATTCTGCCACTGTTTGTGGGGCATTAATGGCATGATACCTGTGTACATACCAGGGGTTTTAATGTCTTTATCAATTGTGCTTTTTGCATTCACAATCACATCGTCACAGATGTTTAAGTGACCAACAATACCAACCATGCCGCCAATCATGCAGCGTTTGCCAAGTGTTGTGCTGCCAGCAATACCAGTATTAGCAGCAACTGCTGTGTCTTGACCGATAATCACATTATGTGCAATATGGATTAAATTATCAAGTCTTACACCATCGTGTATTTGGGTGTCTTCTAAAGTGCCTCTATCGATTGTAGTGTTGGCGCCAATGGTCACATTATCACCAATAACAACATTGCCTAAATGTGCAATCGCATGCCATTTATTTTGATTATCTCTAGCATTGCCAAATCCTTCAGAGCCAATAACAGCACCTGGAGAAATTACCACATTATTGCCTATTGAACAGCCTTGCAAAATCGTCACGTTAGAATGTAGATAAGCATTATCACCAATAGTGACGTTGTCTTCAATCACTGTATTCGGCCCAATAGTCGCATTGCGACCAATCACAACATCTTTGCCAATTGTGCAGTTTTGTGCCAGGATTGCCTGATTGGTTTTTGCACTAGAATGGACACCGTTAACAGGCAGCACTTGTTGTTTAAAATAATGCGTAATTTTGGCAAACGCTAAGTAAACATTGTCAACCACTAGGGCATTAGTGGGGCAGTCTTTTACTAGATCATGATTAAGGATAACCACACCAGCTTGCGTGGCGACAAGATCTTGTTTGTATTTTTGACTAACCACATAAGTCAATTGATTGCTATTTGCTGAGGCAGGGGAGGCGATGCTGCTAATTTTAATTGCCTCGTCGCCAAATAAATCAGCATTAATAATTTTGGCAATTTCCCCAAGTGTGTGCATTATTTAAAGCGCTGTCTAATCTTTTGACTAATCATTGGTGTGATGTTTACTTTTTTGCTTGCAAAAGCCACTTCTTGATAAAGAATCAAATCAAACTTTTCTTTTTCAGCAACCTCTTTAATAACGGCGTTAATTAAGTCTTGTATCTTGCCCAATTCTAGTTCATTTTTAAGCTTTAGTTGTTTTTTTAGAGTGCGAGCTTGCTGTTTAAGCTGACGCTCTAGATTGGCTATTTTTTGAATTTCAGCTTTTCGCTCAGATTGCGTGAGTGTTTTACTGTTTTTATTAAAAGCATCCGCTAATGATTGTATTTCTTGACTAAGCAGTAGAAGCTGCTCTTCTTGAGGCTGAAATTCTTTAATAACAGTTTGGTTGGCTTGAATAAATTGTGGTGAGCTACTAACCACATGATCAATATTAATGTAGCCAATTTTTAAAGACTCTGCCTGCAATACAGCGCTAAACATTAACAATGCAAAAGCAATGATTTTCATCGTCATTTACGTATTAGAAACTTGTGCCAAGAGTAAATTCAACCGTTTTAGTTTTATCTGCTGATTTTTTAACCAAAGGCGTGGCAGCATAAATACCCAGTGGGCCAACTGGCGTTAACCAAGAGAATGCGACACCAGTAGACATGCGCACATTATCTACGCTAAAACTAGAAGCTTTTTCTTCTACCGAGCCAGCATCAATAAAGGCACTCATGCGCATATTCTTGCTGTCGTTAATAAATTTCATTGGTGAAATAACAGAAGTACCTGCTAATAGTGATAATTCACCACCCTTGGCCTTGCCATCGCTATAAGTTGCACCGAGTGAGTTGAAGTCAAATCCACGTACTGAGGATGAACCACCACCGTAGTAGCGTTTAAAGAAAGGCAGCTCTTTACCGCCATAACCCTGTGCTAAACCTAAACTACCATTGATTTTCCAGGTTACATCATTACCGATTGGATAATAACTTTTGTGTGAGGCATCTAGCTTGTAGTAACGAAAATCTGCGATGGGCAGCGTCAAGTCTAAACTCAAGTTATTTTTTTGTCCTTCAGTTGGATAGTTAAAGTTATTGAGTGTGTTATTAGACCAATGAACATTGGTTTTAACTTCCGTTTTATCGCCGCTAGCACATTGTGTCGCCTCGTGATTTGCATCTGCAAAAGTTGTGCCACAAGTAATGGTTCGGCTTGAGGCTCTAATATCAGCACCAATACGTGTGTCTTCTGTCACTGGAATACCATAACCCAAGCTAAAGCCGTTTTCATCAATCTTGTAAGAAGAAACATCAAGATTTGCACCGTCAATTGATTTGGTAAAGATGCCGTAACTGATTGAGTGCTTGTCTTCAGTAAAGTAAGGGTCAGAGAAATAAAAACTCATCTCTTGTACCGCTTCAGAATTTGACAACGCGGCGTTTAATGTGTTGCCCGTGCCTAAGAAGTTGTTTTCTTTAATGCCCATATTAAACGCTGCACCAGAACTATTAGAATGCGATAAACCAATAGAGAAAGTACCGGTTTTGGTTTCTTCTACACTGAAATGCAGGTTAATTTTGTCGTCAAATTCTTTAAGTCTTGAAACTTCCATTTGCACATCAGAGAAAAAACCTAAGCGTTTAATTTTTTTCACAGATTCGTCTAGTTCGGTGTTTGAATATAGGCCGCCTTCAGCAATGCCGATTTCACGGCGAATAACTTCATCTTGTGTGCGGGTGTTGCCAACAATAGTGATGCGATTAATATAAACCTTTTTGTTTAAGGAAATGTTAATGTCTAAATCAATCGTGTGTGTTTTAACGTTTTCTTTGGTAATTGGATCAACCTTGGCAAAAGCATAACCCTGATCTGCAAATAAATCAGTAACAGACTGAATACTTTCAATAACTTTTTTACGCTTGAATACATCGCCTTTAGCAATGGTGATTAAGCGATTAAGATCATCAATGGATTGATTAAGCAAATCGCCGCTAAATTGAATACTGCCAACTTTGTACTCTGCACCTTCACTAACTTGAATATCAATACTGATATTTTGTTTATCATCAGACAAGTCTGTTTTAACTTGAGCAATTTTAAAATCAAGATAACCTGAATTAACATAAAGTGATTTCACTGCTTCAACACCAGCATCGAGCGCTACTTTAGAATAGTGATCTTTTTCAGTAAAGTAGTTTAATGGGAAAAAGTCCGCCTCACCGATTTCAAACAAATCTAACAAGTCGTCTTCATCATGTACTTGGTTGCCGCTAATTTTCATACTACTAATACGTGCCACTTCGCCTTCATTGATATCCAACTCAACGCCGACACGGTTTTGCGCATCAATTTCAATGGTTTTAGTAATCTTAATACCATAATAACCCTTAGAAATATAAGAGGCTTCTAGTTGAGAGATAAGCTTGTCTAGTTGTCTTTTATTGAAAATCTTACCTTGAGACAAATCCATACTCTTTAAAACTTGATTGATAGACTCTTCTTCAATCACTTTGTCTGAGTAATTTAATAGCTCAACATACTTAATATGTGGATTTTCTTGAAGCTTGATTTTTAGCACTTGCTCAGATTCTGAAACTTCAATGTCTTTGAAAAATTGCGTTTTATAAAGTGCACGAATAATTTGTGTTGAGGTTTTTTTGTTGTAATCATCACCGACTTCAACTGGCAAGTAGCTTAAAACTGTACCTCTAGAAATGGCGTTAAGTCCAAGTATTTCAATGCTTTTGATAGGGGCAGATTGCGCAATAGAGGCTATCGACAGAGCCAAAATTAAAGAAATTTTAATAAGAATTTTTTTCATACTTTTAAACTTATGATAATAATCGCAAAAAGTCATTATACATCGCTACGAACGTTAGTGACAAGATAACAAACAAACCGATTTTTAATGCATTTTGTTGTACAGACTGACTCACGGGCGAGCCTTTTAAAATTTCAATTAAATAAAACAACAAGTGTCCGCCGTCAAGCAGCGGAATAGGGAGTAAATTAAGCAGGCCTAAACCGATACTAATTAAGGCTATAAATGATAAAAAGGAGATTAGCCCAACACTGGCTGTTTTACCTGCATAATCTGCAATGCTAACAGGGCCACTAATTTGCTTGATAGAGGCTTCGCCTAAAATCATCTTTTGAATCATTTTTAAGTTCAAAATAGTTAGCTGATAGGTTTTAACGTTGGCAGCTAAAAACGCATCGACAGGTTGTTTTTTAACCAAAACACGCCATTCATCTAAATAACCTTCTGGCGCCATAACACTCACACCTATCTTGGGCGTGCCATTATCCTTTTTTGGTGTGAGCGCGCGCGTGATGATTTGTTCATCCCTGAGAATGCGTAGTTGCATAGCTTGCCCAGTATTTTGTTTAATCATTACTATAAAGTCGCGCCAAGTATTGAGTGTTTTGTTGTTAGCGCTAAGTATTTGATCGCCTGTTTGAATACCAGCTGAACTTGCCGGAAACCCATCGATTACTTGATCAATGATTGGCTTAAGCTCTAATATTGGTAGAGAAAACTCAAAACCTAAATACTGTTCAACCCCTTGCTCTGGATTGGAAAGAAAGTCTTGCTTTAAATCTAGTGTCAGCGTTTTTAAATCGGTGTTTTTTGAACGCGCATCAATTTGCATGGTTGGTGTTTGTGCTGCGCGAACAAAAGCAAAAGAAAATTCGCTAATACTGGGTGTGTTTTGTGCATTAATGCTTAACAGTTGATCACCCACTTCTAATCCAGCCTGCTCAGCAATACTGTCATTTTTAACCACGCCAACCACAGGCTTTATACCGTGAGTGCCAATGATAAAGATGGCAGTATAAATGATAACAGCTAATATGAAATTTGCTGCCGGGCCGGCTACAACAACCCCGATACGCTTATAAACAGATTGTGTATTAAAAGCCCTATGCTTTTCACTTGGATCAACTACACCTTCGTTTTCATCTAGCATTTTGACAAAACCACCCAAGGGCAGGGCGCACAAAGTGTATTCAGTTTCGCCGATTTTCCATGATTTTAAGATTTTGCCAAAGCCGACCGAGAATCGTAGTACTTTAATGCCGAGTTTTTTAGCCACCCAAAAATGACCAAATTCATGCACTGTTACCAAAATGCCAATGGTAACAATAAAGGCAAGTAAAGCATTTAAAAATGCCATAGGGTTTAGACTTTAAATCTCAGAATGTGTGTGTCCTGCCGCTTTTAACTTGGCTAAATACTCAGGCCAAAGATCCTTGTTATTAGTGGCTAAATGGTGTAGATGGGACCAAGAGTAAATGCCACTATCATGACCATCACTAAAGAACAAAATAATAGCGTAATTACCAGTTGGTTCAATACGTGTAATCGTGACATTTTCTTTGTCAATTTGCAATGTTTCTTGTCCAGGGCCATGACCAACCACCTCTGCAGAAGGCGAATACACTCTTAAATATTCGGCGCTTAACGGGTAATCAACGCCATCAAAAGTAACGGTTAATAATGTTTTTTCTTTGTTAAGTGTAATATTACTAGGTGTGATCATGACAAAATCCAAATTAAATGAGGTGCTAATTTTAGCAGATACTTTAATTTGTAAACACGCAAGAAACTAACAGTTAAAATGTGCGTATGATTAATTTTACAAAAATGCACGGACTGGGTAACGATTTCATGGTGATTGACAATACTATGGGCGCCATTACTCTGAGTGCTGAGCAGATTATCGCCTTGGCTCATCGGCACTTTGGCATTGGCTTTGACCAACTTTTAATGGTAGAGCCATCCACCACACCGGGCGTTGATTTTAGCTATGTTATTTACAATGCAGATGGTACTGAGGTAGAGCAATGCGGCAATGGTGCGCGTTGTTTTGCGCGCTTTGTGACCGAAAAAAGCTTAACAGCAAACAATCCGATTAATGTTGAAACTCGAGCAGGCTTAATGAGTTTGTTCATCAACGAAGACAACACTGTGCAAGTAGACATGGGTGAGCCAAATTTTAATCCAGTTAATATTCCTTTGCGTTCAGTAGGGCAAGAAAACACTTATGAAATTGCAGGCTATGAAGTAGCCGCATTGTCAATAGGAAACCCGCATTGTGTTTTATTGGTTGATGATGTGAATACTGTCAATGTAGAAGAAATTGCTAGACAAATTCAACAAAGCGAATTATTACCCAACCAAGCCAATGTCGGTTTTATGCAGATATTAAGCAGTAATGAGATCAATCTGCGTGTTTATGAGCGTGGCGCTGGAGAGACACTGGCTTGTGGCTCAGGTGCTTGTGCTGCGGTTATTTCTGGTGTTCGTGCAGGGTTTTTAGATTCCACTGTCGTCGCCCATCTTAGAGGCGGAGATGCACTAATTGAGTACACCCAAGGCGAGCATGTATTTTTATCTGGCCCAGCACAGTTTGTTTATGAAGGACAAGTAGAAGTTTAACAATTCACTGAGATAATCTCTTTGTCTTCGAAGCGAATAACACTTAGCTTCCCACCCCAAGAACACCCTTGATCCATTGGGTAAATATGTGCCTGTTTAACATTGGACAAAGTTGACCAATGTCCAAAAAATATATCAGTATCTTTTAAAGCTCGATTATTATGCAAGAACCAAGCTTTAAAGCCTGCTGGTGCAGTATCGTAGTTCATTTTATGATTAAATTCCAAAGTATCATCATCATTGCAAAAGCGCATGCGCATACAAGCATTAATGGTATATCGACAAGCATCCATCTCATCTAAGCCGTTTGACCAAGTATAAGGATGGTTGTCATACATATTGTTAATAAAGGCACCAACACCATCACTTTGTAAATACCTTTCTACGTTTCTTGATTGTTTTAATGACATATTTTCATCCCAACTCGGTGGAATACCTGCATGCACCAAAATTGATTGTTTGTGTTTAATCACCAAGGGCTGTTGTAATAAAAAATCAATTAATTGAGTGTGATCTTTTGCATTAATAATATCAGTAAAAGTATCTCTGTTATTAGGTTTTAAGCCGCCTAGGGAGCAAGCTAACAAGTGAAAATCATGGTTACCTAAAACCATTTTGGCATTATCACCCAGATCTTTAATAAATCGCAGTGTGTCTAATGATTTGTCACCACGATTAACCACATCACCTAAAAAGAACAATCGGTCTTTATCGATAGAAAATTTAATCTTTTTTAGTAAAGCTTGCAGCGAATCAAAACACCCTTGAACATCGCCAATCAAATAATCAGACATTGTTAGTGCAGTGTGTAGGGCTCACTAAGAACAAACTCAGGTATTTGGGCCTCAAACAGGTCGCCTTCGTCATTCACCATGCCGTAAGCACCTTTCATTAAGCCGGTAGTTGTTTTAATCACTGCACCTGAAGAATATTGAAAACTCTCGCCAGGCATTAAATGTGGTTGATGGCCCACCACACCCTCGCCAATCACTTCTTCTATATGTCCAGTTTCATCTTGAATGTGCCAACGACGCGTACGTAATTGCGCCCCTGTTTGCCCATTATTGGTGATGGTAATCGTATAAGAGTAGGCGTACTGATTGTGCTGAATATCGGACTGCTCTTCTAAGTAAGTAACTTGAACATCGATTTTAATGTTGTTTTTCATAATCTTGAGTGAGTTTAATAAAATCTGCCACACTAAGCATTTCTGCTCTTTGTGACAAGTCAATTGAAGTTTGTTCTTGTGTTAATAAAGATTTTAAACAATTTCTAAGTGTTTTGCGACGTTGTGCAAAAGCGGCTTTAACCACTTTTTCAAGCACAGTTGTATCGTTAATCAATGGCTGAGATAAAGGCTTAAGATAAACAATTGCAGAGTCAACTTTTGGCGCAGGATCAAAAGATTCTGGTGGCACAACAAAAATTAATTCTACCTCAAAAAAAGCTTGCATCATCACACTAAGACGGCCATAAGTTTTGTTGCCATGTGTTGCCACTATGCGCTCGACTACTTCTTTTTGTAGCATAAAAGTCATGTCCTGCACCATGGCTCGATTCTGGAGTAAATGAAACAAAATAGGGGAGGAGATATTGTAAGGCAAGTTACCAACAACTCTGATTGGGGTGGGTAGGGTGCTCAGATCAAATTTCATTGCATCACCCTGATGAATGGTTAAATTATTCTTACCCAAAGATTCTAATAAGCCAATCAAGTCTCGATCAATCTCAATCACATGAAGTTGATTTAATTTTTCTAACAAGGGCAGTGTCATTGCCCCTTGTCCAGGGCCGATTTCTAATAAATTATCATCGGTCTTTGGCGCAATTGTAGCAACAATACGATCCACCACTTTGGTGTCAACCAAGAAGTTTTGTCCAAAACGTTTGCGGGCTTTATGCATATTGATTATCAATAAAATTTTGTGCGTAATCTAGTGCGGTACCCAAACTACCCAAACTAATATTACCAGTACCTGCTAAATCAAGCGCCGTACCATGATCAACTGAGGTGCGAATAAATGGCAACCCTAGGGTGATATTAACCGCTTTTTTAAAGCCCAAGGTTTTAAGTACGGGCAGCCCTTGATCGTGATACATTGACAACACACAATCAACACCCTTAAGTGCATCAGGGGTGAAAGCCGTATCAGCCGGAACACTACCACTTAAGTTTAGTCCTTGCTGGTTAAGCTCTTTAACCAAAGGATTGATGATTTCAATTTCTTCACTACCAAGATACCCATCTTCTCCAGCATGAGGGTTTAAACCACAAACAACAATGTGTGGATTTTTAATGCCATAGCTTTGTAAGGCGGTATGAATAATATTAATGGTTTGTTTGAGTGAATCAGTCTGAATATGCTCGGCCACACTAGACAAAGGAATGTGTGTGGTTGCCAATGCCACGCTTAAACCTTTAGTGGCTAGCATCATTACGGTTTTAGGGGTGTTACTTAAATTAGCCAAATATTCTGTATGGCCAGTAAAATCAACCCCTGATTGGTTAATAATACCTTTATGAACAGGGCCGGTTACCAGAGCTTCACATTTTTTATCAAGACAATGTTGCGTAGCAACATCTAATGTATTTAACACAAACCTTGCATTGTCAGAGTTTAGTACACCAGGTTTAACTTCGGCATTTGTTTTAATCGGAAAAACACAAATTTCACCAGGATTTGAAGCGCTCTCTTTCTCTTTGATTTTAATGGGTAAATTTAGCTTTTTTGCACGCGTCAACAGCAAATCTGGGTCGGAAAAAACCAATAGATTTTTATGGCTTTTTTTCTGTGCATAAATAACCGCTAAATCAGGGCCGATGCCAGCAGGTTCTCCAGGGGTAAAAGCGATTGACATAAAAGTATAAAATTACCTATATTAAAAGTTTAGAATATAAACGATATTTTATATATATTTATCAAGATAACATATATATAAAATTTATTAAAAAACAATAACTTACAATACAGTTAAGTATTATTTAAATTATTTATTTAAAATAATATACACAGCATATTTTAATCATATAAAATTCTGTTAAAAGTTTATTTTCTCACTTAATAAAAGGTTAACTATGAACTCACCGATTACCCCTTTAGTTACTTCAGTTTTATTAGCGTTTTCCCTTCCTTCTCAATCCCAAATTTACAATCAAAATTCTGATAGTTTCGAGTCAGTCTATAACATTCAATCAGTTAGTGGCATGTCACTCGATAAAAGAGCCCTTTTAGGTGGCCTGGTTATTTCATCTACACAGGTGAGTTTATCTGCTCAAGTTTCGGGTGATGTATTAAGCGTGAGTGGTAAAGAGGGCGACATGTTTAAACAAGGGTCAACCTTAGTGACACTTGAACAAGAATCAATCCAAGCGCAAAGAGATTCTGCCTACGCAGAAATTGCCTCAGCCAATGAAGCGCTTAGAAACGCTGGCGTTCAATATTCACAGTCGATTGTATCGCCTAACTCTAACGGTATGTTTGGCGGCATCCCGGGTATGTTCTCAATGTTTACAGATCCAATGTTAAAAATGAGCGGTCAAGGTAATCCTGAGTTTGATAAATTTGCCAACAGAACTTCTCGTTACACAGGCTACCAACAAGCCAAAAACAAACTCAAGCAAGCAGAGCTTAATCTTAAACAAGTAGAAGAGCGCTTAAAAGACGCCAACGTTATCGCACCATTCGATGGTGTAATTGTGGTGAAAAACATCAACCAAGGTGATGTTGTGCAGCCAGGCCAAACGCTAATGAAATTTGCCAATATTAAAGATCTCCAAGTGGAGGTTAATATTCCATCTCGATTAGTCGCTAGCTTAAAACTTGATAAAAAATACCGCATCAAACTAGACATTGCTAATATTGTGGTTGAAGCAACTTTATCTCAAATTTATCCAATTGCTGATAACAACAAACACAGTGTTAAAGTAAAGTTTGACTTACCAGCAAACGTTCCTGTATTGGCAGGTGCTTATGCAGAAGTAGAAATCTTTGAAACAGATTCTGGCGTATTAACCCCCGTTCTTCCAGAAGCGGCTATTATGTGGCGCTCAAGCCTGCCAAGTGTTTTTGTTATCAACCCAAAAACCAACCAAACCGAGCTAAGATTTGTGCGTTTGGGTGAGCAAGTAGGCAAGAACAAGAAAAGTGTTTTATCAGGCTTAAAGATTGGTGAAAAGATTGTTGCTAATCCAAACATCTTAATGGTCTCAGGAATGGACATCTAATAAAAACTATTAATTAAAATATTAATAAACTATGTCAGATAACAACGCAAACAAAATTGATGATAGTGATTTAGGTATAGCGGGCAAGTTAACCAAAGCCTTTATTACCTCACCACTTTCAATTATTCTCTTCTTCGCTATGTTGGGCGCGGGTATTATCGGCCTAATATCAACACCAAGACAAGAAGACCCGCAAATCTCAGTGCCAATGATCGACTTATTTGTCGAGTATCCTGGTGCTACTTCTGATGAAGTCTCTAATATTATTGTTAAGCCGTTAGAGCGCCTAATGTCACAAATTCTGGGTGTCAAGCACGTTTACTCTGTGTCAGACAGAGGTCAAGGTATTATCACGGTAGAATTTGATGTTGGTCAAGAGATGAATGCCTCCATCATCAAGGTGCGTGACAAGATGCTCGCCAACCTTGACTTTATGCCACCCACTGCAAGAAAGCCACTTATTAAGCCTAAAGAAATTGATGACGTCTCTATTATTAATCTAACACTCTGGTCAAAGTCGCTCGATGATGGGCAATTAAGAGCGCTTGGGTTAGAGCTACTACAACAGCTTGAAAAAGTTAAAAACACCAACAATGGTTTTGTGGTTGGTGGTCGTAAAGAAATTTTCCATATTGACGCCTACCCAGGTCGATTAGCAGGTTATGGTATTTCCATTCAGCAAATTGCAGGTACAGTTGGCTCAGCTAACGTTAGTGACCATACCGGTAATATTGAACTTAACGGCTATAAGATGGAGGTCTACTCAGGCGATTTCTTTAAAAAGGTTGAAGATATTGAAAACTTAGTAGTCGCTGTTAATGATGGCATGCCTGTTTATGTGCGTGATGTAGCAGATGT
>Ga0209992_10002452_pt1 | contig 16926 bp, 9 predicted proteins | sample 2SBtaG_2_FD_182564 | JGI IMG/M metagenome (GOLD analysis project Ga0209992, IMG submission 182564) | Deep subsurface microbial communities from Kolumbo volcano to uncover new lineages of life (NeLLi) - 2SBTROV12_ACTIVE470 metaG (SPAdes)... | ecosystem: Environmental > Aquatic > Marine > Volcanic... | reverse complement strand
ACTCGCGAAAGAGGCGGTCGAGCATCGAGACCATGCGCTTGGGGTCGATCTGTTCGGCCCATGCTGTGAATCCAACCATGTCGGCGAAGAGGACGCTGACGTCGTCGTACCCCTCGGCGATGGGGCGCTCTTCGTTTTTCAGCCTTGGGGCGATGCTCGCGGGCAGGACGTTGAGCAACAGGCGCTCGGAACGGGCGCGTTCGGCGTCCAGGGCGGCCTTTTGGTACCAGTTGAGGCGCAGCAGGTGGTAGACGCCGTGGCCGCCGACAGTGGCGAAGACGGCGACAAAGGACGTGAAGGCGAGCGCGCCGACGATGAGCGGGGCCTCCAGGTGCTCGGGGTGGGGCAACAGGAACGCGCCCGACCACGCGACCGCGATGAGAAGATTGAGCCCGAGCCGCTTGCCGAACGTCGTGAACACGACGCACGAGATGGGGATGGTCGCCCAAAGCACGTAAAATGGCGGGTGCTCGATGCCGCCGGCCTGGCCGAAACACCAACCCACCCAGCCGCAGACGAGCACCATGCAGACGCCCACGACGAGCGCCGCGTGGTCGGCCGCCCAGGTCGCGTAGCGGAAGAGCAAGAGCGCCCCCACCCAACCCACACAGCCGCCGAGCCGCGCGCGCAACATCGCGCCGAGGAAGGGCTGGTCGTAGATCAGCGGATCGGCGGGGCCGAAGACGAACTGCGCGACGATGATGACGGCGAGCAAGAGCGAACAGAACTGCCGACAGACGGTGTTGGCGTGGCGCTGAAAAAGAGCTTCCTGGGCCGGATCGGCGCTCCGGTACAAGACGAACTCATCGAGCAGCGCGGGGAGGCGCCGCAGCGGCAGGTTGGTGGTCAAGGTGGTCGAAGCATGGCACGAAACGGCGTTCACGGCAGCGGGCGGACGAGGCTACGATGCCGCGCGATCGAGCGGTCATGGGCGCGGACAACGGCGCATCTCTTGCGTTTTCGGACCGTTTCGAACACGTTGCAACGGCACCTTTCACACGACACCGCTGCCAATTTCGACCGCCGGGAGCCCCCGATGCGCCGCCACCAATCTTTGCGCCGTGACCGTTCTGTTCGCCGTGACCGTTCTATGCGCCGTGACCGTTCTATGCGCCGTGACCGTTCTGTTCGCCGTGACCGTTCTATGCGCCGGGCCTTGCTGCCGTGCCTGCTTCTCGCCGGCCTGCTCGCCGCCTGCAGCCCGACCGAGTCCGATCCGAAGATCGAGGGCACCGCGGGCGCCAACATCCCAGATGACGTGGCTGATATCACGACATCGGCTGACACCGGCGGTGCGGAGGACACCGGCACGACGACTGCAGCGGACACGGGGACAGCAGCGGACACGGGGACGGCAGCGGACACGGGGACACAGGTAGACGCTGGCACGGCGACCGACACGGCAACGGCGACCGACACGGCAACAGCGACCGACACGGCAACGGCGACCGACACGGCAACGGCGACGGACACGGCCACAGACACGGCGACCGACACCGAAACGGACGCATTCACAGCGACCGACGCCGACGCGGCCACGGCCCCGGACGCGGCAACAGGAACCGACACGGCCACAGCGGCTGACTCGCAATCCGGAACGGAGACCGACACGGCTTCGGCGACGGATACCGGCACCGCGATCGATGGCGGATTCCCTGGCGATGGCGGATTCCTTGGCGATGGCGGATTCCTTGGCGATGGCGGTTTCACTGCCGATGCAGGTTCGACGGGTGAAGACGCTGGGCTGAGCGACGCGGGGGCCTCGAGCGACGCGACAACGCTCGCTGATGCGGACGCGAGCACCGCAGCCCTGCCCGACACATCGACCGATACAGATACCGCAGGTAGCGATGACGCGACCGATGCCGGGGCAAACGCCGATGCAGGTTCGGATGCTTCCGTCGACGCCGGATGCGCGCCTTCCAACGGCGGCAAAGAGGTGTGTGACGGGCTCGACAACGATTGCGACGGCGCGATCGACGAGGCGACCTGCGCGGACAACAACAAGTGCACCGACGACGTTTGCGACGCTGCGACGAAGGCGTGCAAGCACCCGTTCATCAATGTCGCGAAGGTCTGCAACGACGGCGACCCGTGCACGATCCCGTGGTGCCTGGCCGCGGTCGGCTGCTCGAACAAGAAGAAGCCCGGCTGCACGAGCTGCAAGAGCGACGCGGCGTGCAAAGACGGCAACGCGTGCACCGACGACACATGCGCGAGCGGTCAGTGCAAACACACCAACAACACCGCGAGCTGCCCCGATGCCAACAAGTGCACCAACAACACGTGCAAAGCGGGGGCCTGCGTGGCCACGTTCATCAATGTCGCGAAGGTCTGCGGCGACGGGCACCCGTGCACGATTCCGTGGTGCTCAGCCGCCGTGGGGTGCGCCAACAAGAAGAAGCTCAACTGCAGCGGGGGCTGCCACGACAAGCCTGGCTCGTGCGACGACAAGAACGCATGCACGGTCGACGCGTGCGGCAAGGACGGCAAGTGCACGAACAAGAAGACGACGGGCGCGGTCGGCAGCTGCTCGGACAACAACAAGTGCACCGATGACAAGTGTGTCGACGGCGCGTGCAAGACCACGTTCATCAACGTCGCCAAGGTCTGCAACGACGGCGACCCGTGCACGATCCCCTGGTGCCTGGCCGCGACGGGGTGCGCCAACAAGAAGAAGCCCAACTGCAAGCCATGCACAGCCTGGGCCAAGACGCTGGGGATGCACGACATCGACCCGAAATTCTACGCGGTCACCGAGGTGCTGGGCGCGGTGATACCGGTCGACCCGGGCAAGAACGGCAACAACGGCAACAAGGGCGACAGCTTGTGGGTCGACAACGTGCCCACTTCCAGCAAGACCTACCACGGCGCGCTCCACCTCACGCGACGCGACGACACGGGCAAACGTCTGTGGACCAAGGCGCTGAAGCTGCAGGGCCAGGAGCCCGTGGTGGCAGCGGGCATCGGCGACGGCCAGGGCGGGGCGTGGTTGGCGGGTACAACGATGACGGGTCACGCGATGGCGATGCACGTGGATGGCACCGGCAAGCTGCTCAAGAGCTTCACGTACAACTTCGGCAAGTCGAAAACGGACCGCTTCAGCGCCATCGCCCAGACGGCGACCGGGTTCGTTGTCGCGGGACGCACGGAGGGCACGGACAAGTGGGACGGGCTCATCTTCTTCTTCGACGCCAAGGGCAACAACGAGTTCGTCGTCAAGACGCTCGACAAATCGCGCGATGACTTCTACGGCGCCGCCTACGACAAGACGACGGGCACGACCATCGCGGTTGGTCAGTCGCGGGTCGGGTTCGAAAGTCCGAGAGGTCTGCTCGCGACGGTGAACAGCAACAACAAGCTCAAGCTCGTGAAGTTCGGCCCCAAGGGCGTGTGGCTGCGAAGTGTCGCTGCCGTGCCCGACGGATCCTACGTGGCGGCCGGCGGGACGTCCGACCTGGCGATCGATACGTTTGACCCCTACCTGGTGTTCTTCGACACCACGCTGAAGGTGCTCAAGACAACCAAGATTCCGATGACAGGCCCCAACAGCATCCACGCGATCGCGCTGAACGCCGCGGGCAACGGGCTCGGTGCGATCGGGCAGAGCACGCGGCTGGGAGGCAAAGACCAGGACGGCATGCTGTTGATGCTGGACAAGAACGGCACGCCGGTCGGTTGGCCGCAGTTCTTCGGCGGCACGGGCGCGGACGACGCCCTCAAGCTCGCCGCGACCACCGACGCGTGGCTTTTTGGCGGCAGTACGACGAGCGGGAACAACGGCGACGCATGGCACGTGCGCACCAACGCCAAGGGCTCGCTGGTCTGCCCCGGTCAAAGCGCCTGCAACGACGCCGGGATGTGCGCCGACGGCAAGCCGTGCACGGTCGATTTCTGCGACCGCAAGACCGGCAAATGCACGTACACGGCCAAGAAAGGCTGCTGCAACACCGCCCAACCGTGCGCGGACAGCAACAAGTGCACCGTCGACACCTGCACGCTCACGTCGTGCCAGAACGTCATCGACCAGACGTTGCCGGGATGCGCCGGATGCGAGGTGACAAACAGCTGTCCGTGCACGCCGTTCAGCTACCAGACGACGACCACGGACTTCGACAAGACCGCGCCGGCGAGCTTGCCGACCGCCAATGACGTTGTCGCCGACGGAAAGGGCGGCGCGTTGTTCACCGGATGGCACTTTCTGCCCAACAAGAAGCTGGACGCGTGGGTCCTCCATCGGGACAAAGTCGGCAAGCTGACGTGGGTCACGAGCGTGGGATCAGCGACCGAACATGAGCAAGCGTTCCGTGCGATGGCCGATGGCAAGGGCGGCGTGTGGCTCGTGGGACGAAAAGCCAAGACAAGCGTGCAGAAAGACAGCCAGGGCTGGGCGGCGCGTGTGGCAGCGGACGGCAAAGTGGTGTTCGCAAAGGGCTACAGCGGCCCGGTCAACGAATACTTCCAATGCGCGGCGGCGGACGGCAAGGGCGGCGTGTACGTTGCCGGCGCGCACAAGCCTGCGAGCAAGATCAACCAGGTCCGTGTTCGGCAGCTCGATGCCAGCGGGAAGATGGCGGCCTTCGACAAGCTGCTCGGCGACACCAAGGAAGAGACAGGCGTCAACGCTTGCGAGCGCAACGCCGCGACCAAGCACGTCATCGTCGTGGGCTACGAAGACACAGCGGGCCCAACAGTGTTCCAGGCGGCGCTCATCGCGATGGACGCGACCGGCAACGTGCTCGCCAAGAAGCTGTACGGCGCGGTCGGCCACGAGAGCTTCTACGACGTGGCGACGCGGGGCGACAAGACGATGGCCGTCGGCTACACGTTCGGCGTGCTGAAGAGCCGCTTGCACTACGTTGTCTACGACAAATCTTACAACGTCGTCGCGTCGTACACGTCGCCATCTGGCGTCAACCGGCGCGCATACGGCGTGGCCGCGTCACCGACCGGATGGTCCATCGTTGGCTCGACTCCCGAGGGCACCGAAACGGGTATGAAAGGGCTGTGGTGGCGCGTGTCGGAGACCGGCAAGATCCTCAAGCAAAGCTACTACACCAAGGCACTTGGCAGCTTCTTCTGGGCCGTCACGCACGATGCCGACAGCGCCGTCATGGCCGGGTTCTGGTATGACTCGAAGAGCACCAACAAGGCTTGGCAGTTCAAATGGCACACGTCCGGGCCGGCTTGCTACAAGTAGCGACTCAGGGCTGGTGCCAATGCCGATCGTTTAGGCCGTAATATAATGAAAACATGACGAAATGGTGCGACACCGTTGGGCATCTCTTGTGTCTTCCGGACCCGATAGAGTTGAGACGCGCTGGGAGGCTGTTGAAAAAGGGTATGCGTGCGGCGATGGAGAAATGACCCATGCCGATCCTGCGAGGCGCCCTTTTTCAACAGCCTCCGCTGGCGAGGAGAGCGGAAACGTGAGATTGGCGACCTCACAAGCACTGAAAATCATGGCCTTACACTCTAAGTGACCGCCAGTGGGGCTAGTGCCGAACCACCCGGATGCCGAACTCTCTGCGGATCTCGCGCAGCGGCACGTCCAGCCACTGGTCATTGTCCCAGAACGGAAAGCGCTTGGGCATTCGCCAGCAGATCCACAGCGCCGCCAACACGTTGGGGATGGACCTCAGCGACGCCCAAACCAGCGGCCCGAACCCAGCGTCCTTGAAGACCTGCTTGGTTTCGGGGATCCGCGCGTACTCGGCATACTCGGCGAACCTTACGTCCGTGCCGAACACGCAGAAGGTGTCGGCGAGCGGTTCACCGTCCAGTGTGGTGTCGCAACCGAACACGACGTGCCCGATGTCGTGGCGCCGAAACAGCGCCGCAACCCGCTCGTCCGCGTTCTCGTCGGTGATCAGGTTCGGGATCTGCGCGAAGTATTGGTTTAGCGCGTCGCGCAGGGTCTGATCGCAGTCCTGCTGCAGGTACGCCAGCGGGGTCTTGGTTGTTGACATGTGGGGTTGCTCTGCTCGGTTTGCGCTGATATTCGGCGATTGCTCGGTCCGCCGCAAGACTGCCGCCACGCTGGGCGTGTGGCGTCAGTGAGTCGGTAACGCCGCGTCTCGATGGCGGTCCGAACATCGCGACGACGCGACGGGACAGCCGCAAGCACCGACCCGGTAGAATCGGACGCTAGCGAACGAAGAAGGCGTGGCCGTTGAACGAGTCGAGGTCCTTCTGGCCGCTCCAACCGGCGGAGGTGCAGCCGTCCCCGTAGCCCCAGTAGTGACGACCCATCTGGTGGGTTCTGCCCTGGCAGTTGGCGCCAAGTCCGCCGCCCGTGTAGTTGCTGGACGTGTTGCTGCGCCCGTACCCCGCCAAGGCCGCGCACCAACCAGAGCTGTAGCCGTTGAAGAGCGCCGACGTTGACGAGCCGTCCGACCGGACGTTGAACCCGTAGAACTGCGGGCCCGTGCCGTTGGGGCCGCTGCCCTTGCCGCAGCCGCTGCGCCAATCGAGAGACCGGAAGTCGCCGACCAGCAGGCTCTTGGCGTGGTACGTCGTCTTGTTCTTGAAGACGCCCCACAGGTTGGCGAACGACTGACCGTGACGCCACGCGAGGATCTTCGACTTGTTGTTCAACCCCTGCAGCATGAAGTCGGTGAAGCCGACGCTGTGGTAGCTCGGTCCGAGCGCGTTTTCGAAGGTCAGGTTCGTGATGTTGCCGAGGTACTTGCGGTCGCGCCATCGCGTCGCGTCGCCGCCGTCGAGGATGCCACCGTCGCCGTTGTGGGTGTCCCCGCGCACCTTGCCGACCAGGGTCCAGCCGCCGCCATCGGTGATCATGTCGCAGTAGACCTGGAACGGCGTCGCTTCGTTGCCGGGCTGCAGCCAATAGATGCCGGTCTTGCTGTCGGGGTGCTTGGTCAGGATGTCCTTGCAGGACTGCGCCGGGTTGTTCTTGCCGCCGACCTTGGTGATAAAGATCGGCGTGTAGTCAACGCCGTTGCAGATCCACAGCGCGCCGCCCTTGGGGTCGACGTACGCAAAGCCGACGTTGTTGGCGTCGCACTTGGGAGCCGTGGCCTTGGCGACCGGGAAGCGGAAGCCCTTGGCGAAGACGGCGGTGCTGTCGAACTTGACCTTCTTGTTGCTGAGCGTCTGCACGGTCACCGACCACTTGGTCAGCTTGCCGTCCTTCTTGTTGTCCTTGTAGGCCGTGTCGATGACCACGAGGTGCCACTTGCCCTTGGGGTTTTTGCCGATCCACTTGCCGGCGTCGCCCTTGAGCATCTTGGTGGGCGCCGGCCACTGACCGCTGACCTTCGGACCCTTGGCGCCGCCATCGTAGAGCAAGAACTGCGGGTTCTTGTTGAGCCCGCCGGTCGTAATCTTGGGCGGAGGCGCGCCGAAGCTGCCGTCGAAAAGCAGGATGCGGAGCTTGCTGACATCGGTATGACCGGTGACCTCGACCGCGACGGTGACTTTCTGCGCGATCCCGACATCGGGCACGTCGATGACGTCGGTCATGCCGGTCGGCGCGTTGTCGATGATGTCTTTGGGCACGGTCTTGGACGCGTACACGTCGACGAATTGGTTGGTGATGAGGTTGTTGCTGATCTCGTTGAGGCCGTCCGCGGGGAGGTTGCTCGGATCCATCGCCTTGACGCACTTGAGGGTGCCGTCGGGGTTGATGCCCTTGACCACCTCGCCCTTGGTCTTGCACTCGCCGCTGGGGATGGTGATGCCCTTGAGCTTGCTGCCGTCGCCGACGAACTGCTTGGCCGTGACGGTGCCGCCCGCGACGATATCGCCGGTCGCCGTGATCTTGGCCGCGACGAGGTTGGCTTTCTTCAGGTCGAGGTCGCCGTCGAGCGCGAGGGACGCGTTCTTGACGCAACCGGTGCAGGTCAGACCGTGCGCAGTGCCGGCGTGGCGGGCGAAAAAGCTCGCGTGAACGCGCTGTCGGGGCAGCTCGGCTTCTTTGCCGACCGTAACGCCAAGCCACTGCTCTTTGAGGCCGGCCGCCGCGGGTCCAAGCGCCTTGACCGAACCGAGCGCATGGCGAAACGCGCCGCCCTTGACCGGGATCTTGCTGGCCTCCGACCACGCCGCCGAGCCGCCCAATTCCGTGGCGTACAACGAGAATTTCAGGTCATAGCTGCCATCGGCAACCGGTCCGCCGCCCTTGGACGTCAGCGCGCCATCGATCAACACCGTGCCTGGCAGCGCCGCCATCGCCGGCCCGGCCAACCCCGTCGCCACCAACGCGCCGAGCGTCACCGCCAGCATGACGCCGCGGGACCTCCGACGCGTTCCGGGTCTTGTCGTCGTCTTCATCTTCGACCCCATCATTTCAACGCTCGCTTGAGCCACGCCAGCCAGCCGAACGTCGCGCTTGTGCCGCTGCTCGCTGCCGAACCGGCGACGTTGGATCCGCGCGCCTTCACACCGACACCCGCCTTGGTGGTGCCGTCTACGGCCACCCCAACTTCGGCGAACGCGAACCCCGTCGCGCTACATCCAAGGTCGGTCTTGCCGTCGCAGTCATCGTCTTTGCCGTCGCAGGCTTCCTGCTTCGCGGGCACGACCTCGCCGACGCAGGCCCCGAAGCTCCCGGACGCCTGGCACGCCTTGAAGCCGCCTTTGCAGGTGCCGACGTCCCTGGTCGCCTTGTCGCCGCTGTAGCAGGGCGCCTTGACCGACGTGTCGACCGCCTGCGTGCAGCCCTTTTTCACGTCGCATACGTCGGATGTGCACGGGTTGCCGTCCTTGCAGCTCACCTTTTTGCCGGCCAAACAGCCGAACTTGCCGAGGTTGTTGGCCCCGCAGGAGTCGCCGCTCGTGCACGCGTTACCATCGTCGCAGCTCGCGCCCTTGGTCACGTTTTGGGGCCCGCATTTGCCGGTTTTTGGCGCGCAGGCGGCCTTCACGCAGGCGGTGTCGTTGGCGCCGCTGCACGTCACGATGGTCTTCTTGTCGACGACGCAGATGTACGGCGCCTTGGCCTTTTCGCAGCGCAAAGTACCGTTGCAGAGGTCGCCGTCTTCCTGCTGTGCGCAGTCGCTGTCCTTGAGGCACGCGCAGGTGTTCTTGCCGGGTTTGCAGACGCCCGCGGCGCAGCTGTCGCCGACCGTGCAGGGGTTGTTGTCGCTGCACGGTCCGGTCTTGGCCGTGTGCACGCAGCCTTTCTTGGCGTCGCAGGAGTCGGCGGTGCACGGCTTGTTGTCGTCGCAGACCAGCTGCTTGCCGGCGTTGCAGGTGCCGCCTTTGCAGGTGTCTTTTTGGGTGCAGACGCTGCTGTCCGCGTTGCAGGCCTTGCCGTCGAGAGCGGCACCGACGTAGCCGCACTTGCCGGTCTTCGGGTCGCACTTGTCGGCGGTGCAGTCGTTGCCGTCGTGGCACTTCTTGGCGGGTCCGGCGAGGCACACCTTGTTCTTGCACGCGTCGGTCGGCGTGCAGGCGTTGTCGTCGGCGTTGCAGGGCGAATTGTTGGCGACGTAGACGCAGCCCTTCTTGGCGTCGCAGCTGTCGGTCGTGCACGGGTTCTTGTCGTTGCAGACAATCGCGGCGCCCTTGACGCACGTGCCCGCCTGGCACGCGTCCTTGGCGGTGCAGACGCTGCCGTCGGCGTCGCACGGTTTGCCCGCGTTGATCGGCAGCAGCGAACAGATCCCGGACTTGGGCGCGCAGGTGTTGCGGCGACAGGCGTCGTCCTTGGTCTTGTCGCACGTTATCGGGCTGCCGGGCACGATCTGGCACTGAAATAGCGTCCCGGACTTGAGGCAGCGAACGATGCCGTTGCACGCGTTGCCGTCGTCCTTGTTCTGGCAGGAATCGGGCGTGTTGCCGACCGCGGGCGTGCAGGCGCAGACGTTCGCGCCGCTGACGCACTTGCTCGCTTTGCAGGTGTCGTTGGTTGTGCAGGCGTTGCCGTCGTCGCACGTCGCCGTGTTGTCCTGGTGGGTGCAGCCGGCGAGCTTGCCCTTGCCCGTGGCCTTGGGATCGCAACCCTCGGTGGTGCAGGGGTTGTTGTCGTCGCAGTCGGTCGCTGTCAGGGGCAGGCCGACGCACTTTGTCTTGGCGCAGGTGTCCTGCAGGGTGCACGCGCTGCCGTCGTCGCAAGGCGCCTTGCTCGGCGAGTGAACGCAGCCGGAGTCTTTCTTGCACGCATCGGTCGTGCACGTGTTGTTGTCGTCGCAGGACGCGGGGTCGCCGGTGCAGAAGCCGTCTTTGCAGGCGTCTTTGGCCGTGCAGGGGTTGCCGTCGTCGCAGGACGCGGTGAGCTCCTTGAACTCGCACTTGCCGGACGCGGGGCTGCACTTGCCAGCGATGCACGCGTCGCCGCTGGCGCATTCCTTCAGCTTGCCGGCCTTGCACGCCCCGCCGAGGCACTGGTCGCCCGCGGTGCATGGGTTGCCATCGGCCTCGCAGCCCTTGCCCTCGTCGTTGGTCTGGGTGCAGCCGCTCGCCGGCAAACAGGCGTCGGTCGTGCAGCCGTTGCCGTCGTCGCAGTTCTTGGGCGCGCCCGGCACGCAGATTCCGGTGTCGCAAGCGTCCTTTTCGGTGCACGCGCTGCCGTCGGCGTCGCAGGGTTGGCCGTGCAGCTTCTTGTGCACGCAGCCCTTCTTGGCGCCCGCGCCCGGATTGGTGTCACACACGTCGAGCGTGCAGACGTTCTTGTCGTCGCAGGTGGCCTCGTCGATCTTGCCGTCGCAGTCGTTGTCTTCGCCGTCGCAGACCTCGGTGTCCGGGGGCGGTCCGATGCACGTCGACAGGCCGTCCTTGGCGCAGGTCCGCGTGCCCGGACATTTGCCGACCAGCTGCCCCTTGCTGTCCTTGTGTTCGATGACGCACGCGGTCTTGAGCTGCTTGGTCTTGGCGGCATCCGAGCATGTGCAGGGGCCAAACGGCGCGCCCTTTGCGTCCTTGCGCACGCACTGTTTGGTGGGTGCCCCTTCGACGGTCTGGGCGGCCTTGCAGGTGTAGTCGGTCGGGCAGCCAGCGTCGTCCTTGCACGCGACGCCACAGAACGCGCCGTCAACCCCGTAATCGACGCACGCAGCGTCATCGACGCCCAGGCCCTTGCATGTCGTGCTGGCAGAACACGGGTCGCAGAGCCACTCGCGGGTCGGCACGCAGATGTTGACCGTGTCGCCGCCCCCTGCGGATACCGGGGTGCATTTCCAACCGTCCGCGCAGGTGTCGACGCACTTCTTGGCGCACTCTTTGCCTTGCGAGAGCGACAGGCAGATCGAGGTATCGCAGTCGCCGTTGGCCGTGCACACGCATCCGGGACCGCCTGGGCAGTCATTTTCGACGTCCTTGCCCGTGGTCGAGCCGGCGTCGCCTGCGGTCGCGCCCGTGTCCAGAGGGCCCGTGGAGTCAGCCGCAGCGCCGCTATCTGTCGCCGCAGTACCGGTGTCGTTGTCGATGACGGTGCCATCAGCCGTGCCGCTGACGTCCACAACGTTGTCGCTGGTCACCGCGCCGTCGGGCTCGTCCCCGCAGCCGACCAGGAAGGCCGCGAGGCACGCGACAAGCGCAGTTATGGAGAGATTGCGGATCATGGCGTCGGCCGAGGGTGGCCCAACACTACGCCAACGCGCGATTTTTGGATACCGTGCCGGCGAACCAAAGGAGACCGCCCCATGACGCAGACGCAACCCACCCCCGCCTTCGACAAAACCAGCACCGCCGAACATGTCACAGAAGGCGCTGATTTGACCGGTCAGACGTGGCTCGTCACCGGCGTCAACTCCGGTCTCGGCTTTGAGACCGCTCGCGTCCTCGCCATGCGCGGCGCCCACGTCATCGGAACTGCGCGCACCGCCGAAAAAGCGCGCGCCGCGTTTGCCAGGCTCGGCGTCGACGGCACCCCGGTTTCCTGCGAGCTCACCGACCTCGGCAGCGTGCGGGCCGCCGTATCATCGGTCACGAACCTGCGGCCGTTGCGCGGCATCGTGGCCAACGCGGGCGTCATGGCGATCCAGGACTGCCAGCAGGTGCACGGCTACGAAAAGCAGCTCTTCACCAACCACGTCGGTCACTTCGTGCTCGTCACCGGGCTCGTCGAACGCGTCGAGAGCGGCGGCCGATTCGTCATCCTGTCCAGCGGCGCCCACCGGATGGCCAAACGCGGCCTTGAGCTGGACAACCTGTCGGGGGAAGACGACTACGCCGCCTGGCGCATGTACGGCCGCTCCAAGCTCGCCAACATCTTCTTCGCGCGGTCGCTGTCGCGGCGCCTCGAAGGGACCGGCCGCACCGCCAACTCGCTGCATCCCGGCGTCATCGAGACCAACCTCGGCCGCCACGTGCCCAACCGCGAGGCGATGTATGGGCGGCTCAAGGACGTGCTCAAGACGGTCGAGCAAGGCGCCGCCACGCAGTGTTGGGCTGCTGTGCACCCCGCGCTCGAGGGCGTCACCGGCGAGTACTTCAGCGACTGCGCCGTCGAGAACGTGCTGTGGCCCGAAGGCGACATCGACGAGCTGGGCGAACAGCTGTGGTCGGTGACCGAGGAAATCGTCGCCGCTGTGTGAGGGGGAGAACCTTGTCTTGGCAGACGGCGCCTTGAGCAAGGGTGCCTTGGTCTTGTCGCCGCCGTGGACCGTCGCTCGTCGGTCCCAAGTTGATCGCCCCAGCGCGGAAACGAGCGCACCTCGTTGACTCCACGGTGCTTTCGGAAGGCCCCGACGGCTTCTTCACGCAGATGGTGGAGCGGCTACGAAACGCGCGCTCGGAACCGCATTGTTCCCCATCCCCAGTCACGCCCACATCGACCGTCCGACGCTGCTGGCCGACTCTCCAACTCGCGAGACCCGTGAAGCGCGAATCTCATTGAATCGCGACGATGTTGATGCAGTGATGCGCGGTTGTTATGATGAGCATCATGCGAACCACGATCTCTTTGGACGACCACCTCGGACAGGAACTCAAGCGGCGTGCCAAGTCAGAGGGCGTGAGTCTCTCTGCTCTTATTGCAGCGATGCTGAGGGACGCTGCAACGCGGCAGCCAACCGAGGCGGCCGAGCCACCGTTGAAACTCGTGACCGTGGGTGGGCCTCCGGTAGCCGGCGTCAACCTGGACCGCACATCGGAGCTGCTGACCGCCGACGATGGCCGCTACGGACCTGGCTGATGCGAATGCTCGACGTCAACGTCCTCATCTACGCCCATCGCGAAGACGCTCACCCCGAGCACCATCGTTACCTCGACTGGCTGACGGCGCTGGCAACCGGTCACGAGCCCTGGGCGCTCACACCGATGGTCATCTCCGGGTTGGTCAGAATCGTCACCAACAAGCGCTTCTTCACGCGGCCATCGACGTTGGCGGAGGTGTTCGCGTTCACCGACGCGTTGGTCGAGCGCCGGTCCTGTCGAATCGTCAACCCAAGCACCGCCCACTTGCCCATCTTCCGGGAGCTCTGTGACCAGGTTGGCGCGTCGGGCAAGCTCGTCGCCGACGCGTATCACGCTGCGGTCGCGATCGAGCATGGGTGTGTGTGGGTTTCGACCGACGCCGACTTCTCGCGCTTCCCAGACCTTCGCTACGAACACCCACTCGCGCCACGGTAGGGGAACGGGAACGGGGTCGGGTACGTGCTTTTTCCTCTTATCGCCGTAACCCGAACGGCCGTAGCGCCTTTTGAACACCAGCCCCATCTCCGGGCCGGTCCAAGACGCAGCGATGCCGAGCCCTGCCGAAAGGCCCATGTCGAGGTAGAGCCGCGCCTCGAGGCGGTTGTCCGCGTCGATATCCAACACGGTTCCGAGCCCGACCCGACCGAATGCATACGCAAAACCCGGGGATGTCTCAGGTACGTCCCTTTTCCCCTTTCGGGCGAAACCATGTGCCACGCGCTAATAATTTCAGTTAGTTGCGAGAGTAAAAGGAAAAAGGACGTACCTGAGAACGCCCCCGGGTTGACCGCGTCGACTCGCACAGTCCAGTAATATCAGCGAGTTGACTCGCGCCCGTAGAGACAACACGCCCTGTCTACCTCCCTCGAAGGCCGGCCGTCATGCGCGCGCTGTCCGCCAGGTGCTCGAGCTTCAACGCCTGCAGCACCTCGGCCTGGTCGGGGCGCGTGCGAGTGATGGTGTAGACGGGCATGCTCCCGCCGGCGGTCCGCATGCGGTTGAGGTGGATGTCCGACAGCAGGTCGAGCGCGGCGACGCCGGTCATCCGACCCTGCAGTTGTTGGTCGAGACTCCGCTCCACGAGCAGCGCGAGCATGCACAGGGTGACGTGCGCCCGGACTTTGGCGTCGGTCCTGTGGCGGACTGGTCGCAGGGACAGCACGCTCTTGATGGTTTGGAAGTCCTTTTCGACGCCGTCCTTGGCGCGGTAGATGCGGACGAGCTCGGCAGCGGAATGCCGGTCGCCAGGCTGGGCGACGATGATCTGCCAGCCGAGGAATCGCTGGCGACGCGCCCATTCCTCCGGGATCGGCCGAACCTGGAGCTGCGGGACTTCGCGACCGCCGCGCTTGTCGGTGGTCACGTGCACTTCGCAGGCGTCCACGAGGTGGCTGCGAGCGAGGCGGGCGTGAGCCGCGGCGCGGGCGCTCGCTTCGGTGCCGCGACGACCGCCCTGCCGCACCGCGCGGTTTCGGTTTCGTGCCCACCTCCGGAGTTCGGCAAGTTGCTCGTCGAAGCGGGCTTTCTGCCGCCGCCACAGCTCGGGGTTGAAGGCGAGCACGGCGTGCAGGCGGGGCGGGCTCTTGCAGGCAGGCAACAGGCGAGGGGCTGCGCTCACTTTGCCCGTGCCCCGGGCACGACGAGCGTCGGGGGCGGCTGCGGCTCGCTTGAGCGCCTGGTCGAACGCGGTCCGCTGGGCCTCGAAATCGGGCAGGTGCGACATCTCGCGCAGCGCCTTGATGGAGAGCGACGCCGCCTCCCCCGCGGCGATGCGGCTTTGCAGGTCGGGGGCGAGGCGAAGCAGGCGCAGGGTCTTGGACGTCAGCGCCGGCCTGAAGCCGCGGAGCCGGCCCGCCTCCGACAACGACTTGATACGCCCGTTGTCGACGTCGTCGCGGATGGCGACCGCATCGGCAAGGCGCTGACGGCACTTGTCCGTCGCCGGCACGAACCGAGCGGCGGTCAGCCCGTCATCGACGAGCTTTCGCTGCACGACCCCGAGATCCTTGACGTACAGCGTGTCGGACACCCGCTCCATGCCGGCCGCGACCACCGCGTTGCCGGCCACCGACACGGCGTCGTCCGCCCGCCAATCGACCTCGGAGAGCACCGCGCAGGGCAGGTCCGGCGCGTAGGCGTCGAACTCGTTGCGCTGCAGCGCCGTGACAAACTCGCGCCCGGAGGCCAACAACTGCTCCACGTGGGCGGTTGCGCCCATCGCCCTGTCGAGCACAAGCGGCACACCGCGAGCCCACGGCACCGATTGCAGCGCGCGCACCATCTCCTTCATCGGTCCGCTGTCGTGTCGCCGCCCCTGCACCACGGACCACCGCAGCGGGTAGCCGCGCGCATCGCACAGCAGCGCAATCCCCACCTTGCGTCGAACCAGCCCCTCCTTGGTCCTGCCCGACTGCGCAAGCGACGGACCACGGCCCACGAACCACGTGTCGGTGACGTCGAGGAACAGCAGCGAGAACCCGCCGGTGTGCGCGTTCACCGCCGACGCCAGCCGCTGCTGCAACTGCTCATCGGCCGCCTCGAGACGCTCGAGCACCCGATGGATGCGCGTGTTGTTGAAGCGCCCCATCGGGATGCCGAGCAGCTCGGGCAGCGCTGTGCGACCGAACCACTTCACCGCCGCGAGCTTGCTGTCGGGGTCCACGCAGCGCTGCGCGACGAGCGAGAGCACCACGTCCGCGTCGGCGACCTCGGCCTCGTCCCGCTCCAGCAGGTCGGCGAGCACCGTATCGACACCCAGCCGCCGCAGGACAGCGATCACCACGGCGATGTCCAGCCAATCGAGGTTGTCGAGCACCTGCGCACCCGCGACCCCGGTGTCGCCATCGTCGAGCACGACGGCCGTACCGTCTCGCGATGCAGCGAGCGCTTTGCGCAGGTTGGCGATCTCGAGTTCGCTGCGCCGGCCGAGGCTGGCAAGCACCCGCTGGGTGGGCATGCCGTCCTTGCGCCGGTAGCTCTCCACGAGCTGGGCGTAGCGATAGACCGCGTTCTTGCGCTTGACGGTGGCAACTTTGATGAACATACGCATGCCTCTACGTGTATGCAGGCAGAAGCATTATATACAGCGCCCAAAGATGTTCAGTGTTGCCTCTACGACTTGGGCTCGGTATTCCGAACGCACCATGGAATCATCGAGTTGCGCTCGTTTCCGCGCTGGGGCCGATCAACTTGGGATGGCGCCGTGTTGAACAAGTTGTACAACTTGACTAAGATTTGTTGTCTCGGAGGTGACGATGCGCCACGAAGCCAACGCCAGCGACATCAAGAATCGGCTCGCCGACTACGTTCGCATGGTCGAAGACGGCGACGAGGTGCTGATCACGCGGTATGGCAAACCGGTCGCAGCGCTTGTTGCACCGGATCGACTGCGCAGCGCCAATCCCGGTGACGGGCTAGCGGGGCTGGTGGGCAAGTGGACCGATGGGTGTGAGCTCGCCAACGCCGTCGACGACTTGGAGCAACCCCACGGACGGCCGCTTCCCAGCTTCGAGGACTAAGCGTTGGACTACCTGTTCGACACAAACGCCCTATCTGAGCTGCTCCGCCCGCGCCCCAACCGCCGGCTGGTCAAATGGGTGTCGGAGTTGCACCCGGCGCGGCAGTTCACCAGCGCTGTTGTAGTCAGCGAGCTGTACGCAGGCGCTTTTCGCACGCCGAACCGGGCGAAATGGTTGGCTCGCATCGTCGACGACGTCCTGCCGCGGGTGCAGGTGCTCCCGTTCGACCTGGTGTGCGCGCGGGCTTGCGGCGAGTTGGATGCGTATCTGTCCGCCAAGGGTGGGCGCATCGGCCGAGCAGACGTCG
>Ga0209992_10002451_pt1 | contig 16929 bp, 14 predicted proteins | sample 2SBtaG_2_FD_182564 | JGI IMG/M metagenome (GOLD analysis project Ga0209992, IMG submission 182564) | Deep subsurface microbial communities from Kolumbo volcano to uncover new lineages of life (NeLLi) - 2SBTROV12_ACTIVE470 metaG (SPAdes)... | ecosystem: Environmental > Aquatic > Marine >... | reverse complement strand
ATTACTGGATACAAAGGAAAAATTCAATGGAATAGTTTTCCTAAACGCTCACTTGAAATACCAAAATTAGAAGTTGACAATACCAAAGCAAAAAAACTTTTGAAATGGAAACCAAAGTATAGTTTAGATCAAGGATTAGAAATTACTGCATCATATTACAAAGATTAAATTTTTTCAAATTTCTTTATCATGTTAATAATTGATGGTTCTGGTATTTCTTCTTCATTATAACTAATTATTTTTGGAAATATTTTTCTTGAAAATTTAAGTAAAATTCCTAGTATTAACATTCCACTTTTAGAATTAAATACTTTAAGAAATTTTTTAATTATTATTGCTCTTTTTTTAAAAACTAAAATCTTAACATTTTGAATTATATCATTGGAATAATTTATTCTAAAAACAGTTTCATAACCCAATGAATTATGTAGTTTTTCACTTGCCACATTTTTAGGATCATTGAAAACTGTTACAAATGAATAATTTTTCTTTTTTGCTTCATTAATTAATCCACTTTGTAATTTTTTCCCTAATCCTTTTCCTCTCCACTTTTCTAAAATTTGAATTCCAGATACATGAAATAACCCACCTAATCCTGCAGCACCTACAACTAAATTATTTTCTTCTTCAATTGCAAAAAGATTACAAGATTCTAAACTTTTCATTTCTTTAGAAAGTCCTGACTGTCTTAATTTTTCTTTAAATTTTGAGTTCATTTCTTGAATATGCATTGTACTAAAACTATGAATGATTATTTTAAAGGTAATTATGCAATTAATTTTTTATAGTCTATTTTTTTTAAAAATGTATGACTACAACTGTTATTATCCCTACTAAAAATGAAATAGATGCAATCAAAAAAATTCTTCCTCAGGTAAATCGAAATTGGGCAGATGAATGGATAGTAATTGATGGAAATTCAAATGATGGTACTGTAGAAGAAGCAGAAAAATTAGGATTTAAAGTAATTCGACAAAAAGGAGATGGATTAGGTGATGCATATAGAGAAGCAGTCAGAAATGCTTCATATGAAAATATCTTATTTTTTAGTCCAGATGGAAATGCTCCCCCAGAATACATTCCTAAATTAATAAAAAAAATGAATGAAGGCAACTATGATATTGTACAAATTTCAAGATTCGGAAAAAATGGAAAAAGTGAGGACGATACTGCTATTACAGCTTTTGGAAATAGAATGTTCACTTTTTTAGCAAATTGTTTTTTTGGAGGAAAATTAACTGATACTTTATTTGGTTTTAAAATAATTAAAAAGAAAGTTTTTCAAGAGATAAATCTTGATGGTGAATTTTTGACATTAGAACAACAAATGAGTATTAAATCCATGAAATTGCATTTAAAAATTGTAGAAATTGACGGCACTGAACCAAAGCGTGTTGCTGGTGAGGCTAAAATGAGACCATTTGTCACTGGAAGACAACTCAGTTTACAAATAATTAAAGAATTCATTTATTGGAAGGTTTAACTCTCAAGTTTTATAATTTTATTATAAATTTAATTTAAGAAATACTTCAAATATAAAAAATGAATTTTTTGTATCTTGTATAAAGCAATAATCTTTACAATTACATATATTTGAGCATCTATTCCGGTGTTTATTGAATTTAACAATTAAAAAAATTTTTGTCTTACTGATAGTTATTGTTCTAATTTCTCTAGGATTAAAATTATATCATATTGATTTCTCAATTCCATATAACACTGATAATTTAGGTTATATTTTACGTGGATTCTCTCATCTAAATGGTGATTTTAGTCAAACCCCTGATAAAGGATTGGGATGGTCATTATTTCTTTTCCCATTTTTTCATTTAGTTGAATCTGATAATTTGTTAGATTATTCTAATCTAGTAAGAATAATTAGTTTAGCTGTTAGCTCTGCATCAATTCCCATGATGTATATCTTGAGTAGAAGATTCTTTGAGAGAAAATATTCTCTTACAGCAGTATGCCTTTTTGCTTTTGAACCTCATCTGAATTTTTATTCTGGAATTGGATTAGCTGAACCTTTATACATTTTAGCGATAATTGGAGCATTTTATTTTGTTATCAGTAATCATGCAAGAATGATAATTCCAGCTTTGATGTGCTCATCTGTAATTTGGTGGACTAGGGTTAATGGATTTGTGATTCTATTACTTACAACTATTATATTTTTCATTCTTCACAAACGAGAACCAAAAACAATTGGATTTTATTTGTTAGGTCTTACATTTTTCCTTTTAATACTTTCTCCAATGTTGATTCAAAGGGACTCTCAATTTGGTGATCCTTTATATTTTTGGTATAATGATAAAATTTTTCTTGATAGCTATGATGAACTGGTATCTGAAAATATAGAAAATGATGGTTCTGCCTTAAGTTATATACAAAAAAATGGAATTTATTCATTTACTGAACGATTTATTTTTCAAGGACTTGAAAATACATTTGAAATTTTATTTAAACTCTCATTACCCTACTTGATAATATTAATCCCATTTGGAATTTTATTCTCTTTACGTGCTTTTGATCAAAAACAAAATTTGATTTGGGCTAACTGGATATTCATTTTAGGGAACATTCTTGTTTTAATCGTGGTTATTTCAACTATTCCTGAAAGACGATTTTTACTTTTATTATACCCATTTTTAATAATTTTCTCTGTTATCCCTATTCAAAGACTTGTTGAATATGGTTTTAGTACTTTCGCATTTACTCAAAAACAAAAAAATATTTCATTATTTTCTATTCTTGTTATAGTTTTAGTTTTATCAATAGTATTTACTATAAATCAATATGAGCAACCAAATGTGGTTTTTGAAAATGAAAAATTAGATGTTGCTCATTTTATGGTTGAAAATCTAAATGGTGTTGTTCTTGATGGAAATGGTCCAGCTTTTGAATACATATCTTTTGTTTTAGTAAATGAACCACATGGTAATTTTAAAGAAAAAAGTATTGGTGATCCTAATATTCACATTAGTAAAGTAAATCCAAATTTCAAACGAAGTTATATTTATGCTGAATCCGTTGAAAATCTTTTAACTATTGGTGATACAAAAAATCTTAAATACATTATTAGTAATGAAAATGATGTATATTTTCACACGTATGTAGATGAGATATATTCAAATGAAGAAAAGTATCCATACCTCACAAAAATTTTTGATTCTACTGAACAAGAAATGAAATTTCTAAAAATCAAAATTTTTGAAATAGATTACAAAAAATTTAAGACATAGTAGATTCTAATTTGTCAAATTCATCAAAATCAATTTTGAATATTTTTGCATGATAATTCTTGTATCCATTATCTTTAGAATCAAAAATCTTGATTAAATATGGATACTTTTTTTCATTTTCAAATACATCATCTAAAAACTTTGATCTCCAATCTCCTTTATCCACAATTACATATTCTAATCCAATTTTTTTATTATCAGAAATATATTCTTCAAAAGTTTCATAATTATCTGGATATATGGAAACTATACTAGATGGAAGTTCTTTTCTTAATAGTGGAAATTCATTAGCTTCTAGAATTCTTGTATTGTCTAAATGTCCTGCTTGAGAATAATAAGTTACAACCTTGGTTAATTTTGTTATTTCTAATGCAACTTTGTATGCTTCTGTTTGATTTACATCATCACTATTTTTGTAATCTAAAAAGCCTACTGTAGAAGAAATAACTAAAATAGGAATCAAAATTAAGAACAAGTTTTTGAATTTTATTTTTTCAGTAATATTTCTAATAAAATATACTGAAAATAAACAAAAAATGGGAAAAATTGGAAGTAAATATCTTACTTCTTGAAAACTTCTCGAATACGCGTAAAATGCTGGTATAAGTAACGTGAGAGTTATACAAAACAAAATTAAAAAATTCGATGATTCTTTTTTTGAAATCATTGTGTATATTCCAAGTGGTACCAAAAAGGTAAGCAATGGTAACGTAGCTAATACAAAAAATCGTAACATAGTATTAAAACCCGTTTTCAAAAATAGTGATATTTTTTCATTAGGATCTTGACTATTATTGATTACTTTATTGTAATATGCTGGACCAGCTGAAACATGGCTAATCATTCCGTCACTACCTGTAAGATCAATTTTCATTATTCCCCAGGGAATGATAATCAAAAGAAAGATCGCAATTGCAATGGAATATTTTAAAATAGTTCTTTTTGAAAATTTAAACTTGTAAAAATATAGTAATGATATGGGCACGAACAACAATAATCCTTCATATCTAATAGTTGAAATAATCGCTATTATTCCAAATGTGATAAATGGATAATTTCTACCATATTGAAAAAACGTATACAACATTAATACTATACTCAAAATATACATTGGCTCTGTAATTCCTAAAATTGAATTTTCGATAATTCTTGGATTAAAAGCAAAGAGAACACAAGCAATCATTGCATATTTTTTCCCAACAAAAACCCTACAAAGGAAAAACAAAGGAATGGTTGTAACAACTGAAATGATTACTCCCAGATATCTTTGCAAATTCATATAATCAATAAAATTATCAAATGAAAAAATCATAAAAAATATTGAAAGAAAAGATGACCATCCAGTGTTTGGAAAAGTGCATCTCCAACCACATTCTATTGAAGGAAAACTACCTGTAATTGAAGTTTCAATTGCATACCAAAAATATCCTGTACTATCTAATATCAGGGGGGCGTCATGGGGAATCCAAATAATTCTTAAAAGAAAACCTATTGTACAAATTACACCTAAAATTATCCAAATATTACTAGCATAACTTAAAATATTTTGTTTAGAAATTTTTGAATTATCTTGACTCAACTTTTACCACTTCCATATTTTTTTAATGTCAAACCCAAATAGGTTGCTTTTGAAATTGCTGATAAAACAAACGAAACAGCTATTCCAATAGTTCCATAAATTGAACCTAACGTTAGAATTCCTGATACTAAAATAGATAATGCAATCACTCCTCCTATAAGCACAAATTTACTTTTTTCTTGTGATAGTAACCTTGAAGTACAAATTGTACTTATAGCCACTGCAATAATGCTTGTACTCATAATTTGAATAGCTATTTCCGCATCAATATATTTGGGGAATAAATTTGGGATTATAACGGGAGATAAAACTATTCCTAAAATTGACATTATTGCAGAAATAATAATTACAATTCGAATCAAAAATTTATTGTGAATTCCACTTGATTCTTGAGGTAACAAATATTTGAATAATATTGTTGTGAACATTGTTAATACTGTAACTACTTGAAGTGCTAAACTATAATTTCCAAGTATTGCACTGCCAAGTAAAGGCACTACAATAATTTTATCTACTTGACTACCAAAACTTCCGACTAAATATATAATATAGTTATGTGATAGGAAACTTGATTTTTCTTTAATTAATCCAAAATTTATTGGAATTTCTCTAAAAGTTTTGATTATTCTTATTAAATAACCCGAATATGAAATTGCCAATGCATAAATGATTCCTGCTGGACCAAACGCATAAAAAAATCCAATTCCTAAAACTAATGTCAAACTTTTTTGTAGAATATTATACTGAGAATATTTTACAAATTGTTTTCTTCCTAACAAATCTCCTATGGCTAAAGTATTGATTACAAATGCAATGACAATTATTCCTACATCTATCCTTTGGAAAAAAATAATTAAAAACAGTGATGTAATTGAAGAAATTCCAAGAGAAATAATATTTAATCCAGGTTGAATTTTGTGACCCTTAGCAGTTAATACTGTATTTGATTCTTGTGTTCCAAACAATGCAATTGCAGATGCAATAGTTGCCATTGATATGAAAAAATGAATATCTCCATATTCTGATGGTTCAATAACTGATGCTAAATAAAACCAGAAAATTGATGATATTATTCCTCCAGAAATATCTCCAAAACCAATTATTCCTAGACCTTTAATTTCCAATAGTCTTTGACGTAGATAATTCCAAAAATCCATGATACTAAACAATAATAATCAGTTATTTCGATTTTCTCGAACAACACTTACTAATGAATATAATAATATTGCAGAAATCATCAATATGGCTCCTAGTATTATACTGCCTAATCCTATAAGTGCAATATTTGTTACTATTCTTGTTTCTTCTGCATAAATCTGTAAGGTCCAGAGAAAAAATAACAAACCTACTAACAGAAAAATAATTCCTGGAATTCCATAAAATTTCAATGGATGTTGTATTGAAGTATATTTTATTGTACTTAATAGAACGGATGTGCCATGTGATACCGGATTATGAGTTGATGTATTTTCACCATACAGAATTTGTATGGGAACTTCTCCAATCCTAAATTTATTCTGATGACTTTTGATAAGTATCTCAGTAGAAATTCCCATTCCACTATCTGTTAAACTAATGTTTTGTAATACTTTTTTTTGATATGCTCTTAATCCACTTTGAGAATCAGTAAGATTTTCTTTAATTGACATATTGGTTACTTTTGTCAAAAATTTAACACCCATTTTTCTATAATTTGGCATATCTGTTTCATTTTTTAAAAATCTAGAACCAATTACTATTTCTGCTTGTTGATCTAAAATTGGTTTTAAAATATTCTTGACATCTTCAGATCTATGTTGACCATCTGCATCAAATGTGACTAAAATATCGGAACCCTCTTTCTTTGCTTCATTAAAAATAGATTTTATTGCTTCACCATAACCCATGTTTTTTTTATGTGAAATTACTTTAGCACCTAGTCCTTCAGCAATTTTTTTTGTAAGATCAGTTGAACCATCATCACATACAATTATGTGATTTGTAATTTTTTTTAGCGAAACTATTACTTTGCCAATATTTTCCTCTTCATTAAAAGCTGGAATACCTATCGTTGTTTTCATATCACTCAGATCAGTTTTTGGTTAAAATTTGATTATTTAAGACTTGTCTGATTTAACTTAATTTTGAAATAATTTTTATCACTTTATCTTGTTGTTTTTTAGTTATATCTGGAAAAAAAGGAAGTGATAAAATTTCATTAAATAGTTGAGCAGAATTTTTCAGATTGAATTTTCTGTATTTTATATACGCAGAAAACATATGTAATGGCTTGTAATGTATTGTTGTTGATATTCCTTCTTTTAACAGTTCATTAAAAAGCTCATTTCTAGATAATGGAAAATTCTCTTTTACTCGGATTATGTATAGGTGATGAGAATCAATCCCTCTTGCTTTATTAAATATCTCAATTCCTCTAATTTTTGAAAGATTTTTGTTATAATAATTAAAAATTGATCTTCTTTTGCCATTTGTTTCCTTTATTCGTTTTAATTGATTTATCCCTAATGCTGACCTTATTTCATCTAATCTAAAATTATATCCTGGTTCAATAACATCATATTCCCAAGGTTTTCCCAAATATCTTTGAGAAAGTGTTTTAGTTATTCCGTGATTTCTATAATTTTTAATATTTTCAGCAATATTTTTAGAGTTAGTAATTATCATACCTCCTTCAATAGTTGTAATGTTTTTTGTAGGATAGAAACTAAAACATCCAGCTTCTCCAAACGTTCCGACATGTTTTTTATTTATTATAGTTCCAATTGCATGTGCACAATCTTCAATTAAGTTAAGATTGTTATCTTTAGCAATTTTTCTAATTTTTTTCATATCACATGCTTTTCCAGCAAAATGTACTGGCAAAATAATTTTTGTCTTTTTAGTGATGGCTTTTTTAATTTTTTCAATTGAAATATTCATATCATCTAAATTAACATCAATTAAAACAGGTTTTCCACCTGCATGAATAACAGCATTTGCAGTTGCTACAAATGTCATATCTGGAATAATTACTTCGTCATCTTTTTTAATTCCCATTGATTTTAGGGATAAAAATAATGCAGATGTTGCATTTGATACTCCTATAGCATATTTTGCACCTGTAAATTTTGCAAATCTTTTTTCAAATTTTTCAAGTATTGGACCACCAGTTAGTATTTGATTATTAAGCGTATTTTCAATTGATTTTTTATCATCTTTAGTAATCCTATGGGAAAATAATGGAATTTTGATATTACTTTTAGATTTTTTCATGAAAATCGTATTCTAGAAAATATTGAATAGCCTTATTTAGTTTATTTAATTAATTTTTGATAAATTTCCTCAATTCTATTAACCATCTCTTCTGAATTACATTCATTTTTTACCTGATTGTAACCCTCTTCTCCCATTTTCTTTCTTTCATTCTCATTATTTATCAAATATTCAATAGATTCTGCAATTTTTCTAAAATCACCTATTTCAGTTAGAATACAATTTTGCCCATTTTGAATAGTGTATGGAATTCCATGACAATTAGTACTAATTACAGGTTTTTTAAATGCAAATCCTTCAAGTGGAGTCAAAGGTGATAATTCCCATCTTGATGGTAATACCAACATTTGTGATTGTTCATATGCTGAGATAAGATATTCACGCGGAGGTTTTTTTATTACTATTATTTGATTTTCTAAATTGTATTTTTTTATCAAATTAAACATTTCATGCTCATATCCAAAATCTGCTCCCATTATAACACATTTCATATTTTTTGATTTTAGAAAATTTTTAATTTCATTGACAGATTTGATTAAAACATCAACTCCTTTTACTGTGTGAAATCTACCTACAAACAGAATATACTCTTCAGAAATAGAATACTTTTTTCTAAAATTTACTTTTGGTTTTTCAAAGTCTTCCAGATTTATTCCATTCTTCACAATTGAAATTTTATTCTCTCTTGTAAATTCCAAAAAAATATTCTTTTCATATTCATTTGCTACCACAACTTTTGTGGCTTGGTTAATAATGAATCTTATTAATGGAGATTGTAATCTATAAATTAATTTATTGATAAATTTTCCCATTGTAATATCTGGATGTGTAGTTAAGCCTCCCTGATCAGAAATTACTAATGGAATATTTTTTCTCCTTGCAATTAATGCTGCAATAAACGATTGGAAGCTTCTTACACCAATTGAATGTATGACATCAAATTCATCTTTTTTCATTTGAAAAAACATTGAAGGGTTAATAAAGAAAAGTTTGAATGCAAACCAAACATGACTTCTTTTGATATAAAATTGATTTATTTTTTCTATACGCGGTAAATTTTTACTAAATGTTTTTGCATTGTTTGCAAAATCCAAATCAGTAGTATATATGGAAATTTCATGACCTTTTTTTGATAATTCACGTGCAATATCTACGCTCAAAAAAAGAATTCCTCCAAATTGAGTTGCAGGTAACGAGGCAGGACATACAAGAGCAATTCTCATTCAATTTCTACCATTTTTACTAATTTTAAAGATAATTATTTGACTATAATTTTTATTGAAATATGTATTTACCTCAATTATTTTTCTTTTCAATAATCTTCTTTATTGGATTATTTGGTATTGTTTACGCACAAGAATCAACACAAGAAATTGTGATTATTAACCAAAACTCGTACAATCCTGGTTGTGAATTAATTGATTCTTGTTTCAATCCCACAGTTCTACATATTACTAAGGGTGATTCTGTTAAATGGATAAATCATGATGATGCATTACACAATATAGTTAGTACTTCGACTGGAGGAGAAATAAATGGATATTTTTCAAGTGATCTTTTAGAAATGGGGCAAAGTTTCGAATTTAATTTTGAACTGGATAATTCAATACAATCTTATTTTTGTAGTATTCATCCGTGGATGATTGGTTATGTAATTGTTGGAAATATTGAATTTGAAAAACCAATTTTGGAAAAAACAATTGATGAACCAATTATTTTTGATGATTTCAAATTTGAAAAATTTGTTTCAGGATTATCTGTTCCCACGTCAATAACTTTTTTAGATGACACTCTTCTGATATTGCAAAAAAATGATGGGAAAGTTCTTTCATTTAAAGATGGTCAACTAAATACAATTCTTGATCTTGAAGTCAGTAACTATGGTGAACAAGGATTATTGGGAATTACAAATGTTAATTCTACAGTGTATCTTTTTTTGACTGAAGCATTTCATGATGGAGGATTAGCAACAGGTAATAAAATATACCAATTTGAATGGGATGGAGAATCTTTAACACAAAAAAAATTACTTAAAGAATTACCCGCAGATGAGGTTACCTATAATGGAGGTGCAATGACGAGTGATCATTTAGGAACTGTTTTTGCAGTTATAGGTGAAGATTATAAATCTGGAGTTTTACAAAATCAGTTACCTGAAGATAGCTTTAGACATTTTAGTGAAGGTACAGATCATGATGATGAAAATGTAAAAAGAGGAATCACAGATAGCATAAAAGATTCTATATCTTGTATTAGTGTGTCATTCAAATATTATACTTCAAATCCTTCAGGATATGGAGAAACTAAAATCAAAGATAATCCATGGGAATCAAACCCATTAAACATTGTACAAAATATTGGAGAGTGTGTTGAAAGATTTTTTTATAATGAATTTTCCTTTGGGCATTGGAAAGACACAAGCGTAATTCTCCAGATTGATCCTCCTGGTAGTTATGCTGCAATTGGAATTCGGAATAGTTTTGGATTAGCAATTGATCCAGTTTCTGGATATTTATGGGATACAGAAAATGGACCAGATAAATTTGATGAAATTAATCTAATAGACAAAAAATTCAATAGCGGTTGGTCTAAAATTCAAGGACCTTCTAATTTAGAAATTCAATCTCCTCCTGGATATGAAGATTATGTGTATGATGATCCTAAATTTAACTGGGAACTTCCAATAGGGATTACCGCATTAGATTTTGTTGATTCACCTATGTTTCAAAAATATGCAAACTGGCTATTTGTTGCTGACTCTAATAATGGTAACATTTACAAATTTAAATTAAATGAAGCAAGAACAGAATTTGTATTTCATAGTCCACATCTTCAAGATAAAGTTGTAAATTTATTACAAAAAGACACTATCGAAAATGAGTCTATGGATGAAATTTTATTTGGTAGCAATTTTGGACTCATATCTGATATTGAATTTGGTACAGATGGCAGTCTTTACGTGGTTTCACTTTTAGATGGTACAATTTATAGAATTTTTTCTTAATTTAATTTCCATTTTTTTATTATATTTTTAAAAATAATATCATCTGCATCTTTATTTGAAAAGATCTTTTGAAAAATAGAACTAATTAGAATTTTATCAAATACAAAATTGTGATTTAAAATTATTTCTTTGAATAAAATTTTTATTTTAATTGATATAGATTTTTCAGTTGTAAAATGATATTTCACCAAATTTAAAATCCTATACGTCTTTATTAATTTATTATTTATTTCAAATTTCCCTATCTCGTTAATTTTTTGGATAGTTTTATAATGTTCTTTATCTTCTTCTACATAATTTATTTTCCCATGAAATCTTTCTTTAGTTAAATCCCAAATAATTTGTGGTGTAGGATTAAACATAATTTTTTCTCTATTAATTGCTAAATAATATGAAAAGATTTCATCTGCATTAATGGGAAAATTTTCTAAAAATTTAATTTTTTTCAGTTTAATATCACTCATTCTATAAATTATTGATTCTATAGTTCCAAATGGAAATAATCCTCTACAAATTACATCATCTGAAAATCTTTTTGAATCACATAAAACAATATCACTAAAATATTGTTTTTTAATTTTATATTCATTTTTTTCTTTTTTAACTAATGATGAAATACATATTGATACACTAGTATTTTCATCAAGTTTTTTGAGAATTTTTTCAATATTGTTTTTTTCATAGATCTTGTCGTTTGTAAATAATAAAATCAGATAATCTCCATCAGCTTTCTCTAATACCTCATTCCAGTTACCAATTCTACCTAAATTTTCTGAATTTTGCCATACTTTGATGTTTGAATATTGCTCTTTTAATTTTTCTATGATGGATTTTGAGTCATCAGTAGATTGATTATCTACGATTAGGATTTCTGTTTCTTCTTTTTCTAATTTAATATGTTGACATGATTCTATCGCTTCCTTAAGATTATTTCCTCCATTGAAATTTGGTATTGCAACTGTTAATTTCATGTTCTAAATTTTTGTAAAATCAATTTCATTTAATCGTTGTATTCCTATAGCAAAAAATGCTAGTTGTTTTTTAAGATCGTCATTGTGTAGTGGCAACATAGATATGAATAACAAACCCTCAATCATCTTTATTTCTTCTAAATTCCAATTTTTTGAAACCCATAAATCAAAATCATTTGAAATTTTTTGATATTGAACAGGTTTTAAGGTCCTAATTTTTAATGAATTATTATTATATTCAATTGAAAATAATCCATTATTAATTGAATCATATCCTCCAACTATCGAATGTCTTAATTTTGCCAAGTCATATTTTATATCCCCAAATATTGTATTTCCCCATTTTCCTCTAGGATCAATAACTCTGTATTGATTATTTGCAACATCATACAGAATATTTGAAAAACATAAATCACCATGTATCAAACAATTATCATCTTTACAAAATATTTTTTTAATTTTTGGAAAAATTTTTTCACTTAATTTATTCCAATTTTTATATGATTTCCCATTTATTTTTATATATTCATACTTTAACAAGTTTCTAAATGTTGGATTTGAAGAAATTAATCCTTGTATCCTATTTTGAGTTTTTTTAATATAGATTTGTTCATAATCTTTTTGATATACTGTTTTTTTATATTTTTTAAAAGTGACAATGATATTTTTTAATTCATCTAAAATTGATTTCCAATTATTATAACTAATATTTCCATAAAGCCATGTTTCAGTCAAAGTTGAAAAATCAACATGCTCCATTACTAAATTAGCCTTGTTGTTAGTCTTTGAACTAATAATTTTTGGAGTAATTGCCTTAATTTGATTTGGAATTGATTTATACCAATTGATTTCATTTTTTAATTTAGTAACATTTTGACTTTTTTTAGTTACAATTCCATTCTTTTCATCTAATTCCAAATAATTAAAAAATCTGCTTTGAAGTAATTCTTTCTTTGAATTAAAATAATTATTTTTATGACCTACATCATACCAATTAGGTTCAATTTTTACTATCATTTTGTTATTTTTTTTATATAATTCTAAAAGTGAACTTATTTCAATTTTTTTTTGATATTGAATTTTTTTTGAAACATTTTTTAATTCTTTTACACTAGAAAAAAAATATACTCCTATCAATGCTGAAAAATTTGTTTTTAACTTTAATTCTCTTTTTTTATCATAAATTAACTTTAATTCCCTATTTTTTGTTTCAACCACACACCATTTACTAGAATCTGAAAAATTTTTTGAAGCTATAATAAAATCTTTTTGTTGATTTAGGAATTTAAAATATTCATTATTGATTACTGTATCACCTAGAATTACTAACAATTTATTTTCTTTAATTTTTTTCAATGATTTTATGATTGAATTTCCTGGAGGTTTTTTCCAATCCACTTCATCATAATCAATTATTATTTTATTTTGATAGTAGCTGTTTAAAATTTTCATTAAATATTTTTTATTATATCCTACCGTTATAGTGATTTTGTGATATCCATGATCAATTAGTTTATCAATTGTATTGAAAATGATAGGTTTTCCATTGATGGGAATTAATCCTGAACAAATTTTCCCAAAAAATTTTTGCATTTCTGCTGGAATTTTTCCAGCAGACAAAATCAAAACTCTAGTATTATCCTTATTTTTATCCAATTTTTAAGCCTCAAATTTTTTAATATCTTCAGGCGTTCCTAAAGAAGTAAATTCATCTGCAAAATCTATTGTAAATTTTTTCCCATTTTTTATTAAGAAATTATATAATTCTGAAATATAAAATTCATTTTTTGATAAAATATTTTTCTCAATTGCATGCTCTGCTGATTTTACAAAATCACTTCCTTTAGAAAAAACATATAGACCTGTAGATGCAAAATTTGAAATTACTTCTTTTTCTTTTGTTCTAACAACTATGTTTTCATTATCAATTTCTACAAAACTATATTTTGGATCATTAGCATTAAAAATTCCCAAAATACCATCAATATTTTGATTCTTCATTGACAATAACCGTGATTTTAATCTAGTTGATTTGAAATAAGTATCGTTATTGAAAATTACTAATGGTCTATCATTGTCAATTTCCTTTTTACAACTCAAAACAGTTTCTGCTTGACCTCTAGTATTTTTTTCTAATACTTGTGTCTCAAATTTTTTATTTGGATATTTTTCTATCATTATTTTTTTAATAAATTCTTTTACTCCAAATTTTTGTTCATCTTCATTTCTAATTATAAAAAATATTTTGTGTGAAAAATCTAATGGCAAACCTTGAATTGCCCATTCTAATAATGTCTTATTTTTTGTTTTTATCATTAATTTTGGTTCATCAAATCTGGAACCCCTGAATCTTTTTCCTTCTCCTCCCATAGGTATGATAAAATTTGGTTTAATAGAATCAATTTTTTCTGTAATTTTTCCTGATGACTCAAATGTTAAACCTAAATCATCTATGTACATATCTGCATATGGTTTTCCAAAAATTAATTCATCATATTTTACATTCCATTTTTTTAACCAATCTTCAGTAATCTTTCCAACTTTTTTTATTACTTCATCAACCTTACCCTCACATGTACGCATATGTCTTCCTGTATGGATAATAATGTAATCTCCATTACTATGTAATTGATTTACAAGTTTTATAACATCTAATTTAGGTTTGACTTCACCATATGATTCACTTGGTTTTTTTAATTCGCAAATCACTCCATCTAAATCAAAAACTATGCGCATATTGATAAATCACTAAATGTATTAAGAAAAATGTTTGGGAATATGTGCTGAATTGAAATGGTTTATTTACATTGACTAAAGCAAAATAAGAAATGAAAATCATGATTACAGGCGGTGCCGGATTTATTGGCAGCCATTTATGTGATTTATTATTAAAAAATAGGCATCAAATTATCGTTTTATCAAGAAATAAAAAAAATGAGAATATTTCTCACTTGAAAAATAAAATCAAGGTAGAAAATGTTGATATTACAAATTTTCTAAAACTTGGAAAAATTTTACAAAAACATAAACCCGATGTAATAATTCATTTGGCCGGAGAAACCTCACATTCTAGATCTTTTGAAAATCCATTATACGATGTAGATGTTAATTCAAAATCAACTTTATTTATGCTTGAAAAAATTAGACAGCTTAATTTTAAATGTAAATTCATTTTAGGTTCTACTTTTATTGTTGTTGGACGTCCTACAAAACTACCCGTCAATGAAAGCACACCTTGTTTTCCAACAACTGTTTATGGAACTAATAGATTAAGCAGTGAATATTTTTGTGAAATTTACCATCGTCTTTATGGACTTGATACTGTTACATTTAGAATTACAAATTCATTTGGACCAAGAGAACAAATCATTCCTAAAAAAAATGCCGTCAATTTTTTAATTTCTCAATCTTTCAAAGGTGAAAAAATTACTATTTATGATCATGGAAAGTTTTTTCGAGATTTGATTTATGTTTCTGATGTTGTATCGGCAATTTCTATTTTAATAAAAAAAGGAAAATCTGGAAACCTCTATTGGATTTCATCTGGTAAAAAAACCTGGTTTTATCAATTTGGAAAATATCTTGAAGATTTAACAAAGACAAAAGTGAAATATGTTCCATCGCCAAACTATACAAAAAAAGTTGATGTTGGAAATTTTGTTGTAGATAACACTAAGCTAAAAAATCTTGGTTGGAAACCCTCAACAACAATTAAACAAGGAATTAAAGAAACACTGAATTATTTAAAAATGAATAACTAATTTTTTTCTAAAAATTTTTCAAATGAAGTAAACTTGAACTCTTTTAATATTTGATCCATTTTATTCATTGATTTTTTTACATTATGATATGTTATGAAAGAATCAATTTTTGACATTGATATTTTAGGCATGTATTGTGGTGTTAATTCCCATGAGTGAATATAAAATGTTGCAGGGATTTCTTTTTTTTCGTATTTTTTGATTGCATTTTTAATTATTTTTGTAGGTAAAGTTCTAACATAGAATCCTCCTCCTGCAGGAATTTTTTTTCCAAGGAATTTTGTGACTAACAAAGGAAATTCCTTTATTTTTCCATTGGGATTGTTTTCTTTCAAATTATTACTTGAAATAAAATATGGCTTTTCTTCTGCATTCTCTAATCCATACATTTTAGTTTTTACAGGCACAATACTACTATCATACACATATCCAAATTCTTCTAATACATCAATAATCCAAGAAGATTTTTCATTTAATGAAAAAGTTGGAGCACGAAATCCTTTTGGATTATTATTGGTTAACTCTTTAAATTTTTTTATTTCTTCTCTAAATTTTTCTTTATTATAATTTTCTTCGTCTAGTCTATTATGAAACATTGTATGAAATGCAATTTCATGACCTTCTGAACTAATTTTATCCAATATGTCTGGCTTTTTTTCTAAAATATCACCAACAATGAAAAATGTCGCATACGTCTCATTTCTTCTTAACCAATCAAAAATTATATCTAATCCATTAGTTACTCTTAGATCTTTTTCTTCATTTGTTAGATATTTTTGAATTAGTTGAGGATGATACCATTCTTCAAAATCAATTCCTAAAATATTCATTCTAATCAACTAAACCTAGACTATTCCTTTTTATCCAATTTTTTTGATGACTCTTGCTGGATTTCCTATAGCAACACAATTCTCTGGTATATCTTCTGTAACAACACTTCCAATAGATATCATTGCATTTTTTCCGATTGTTACACCTGCTGTGATAATACATCCTGGATTAATTACAGCACCAGAATCTATTTTTACTTTTTCAACTTTTCTTGGATATTTCTCTTTTAGTTCTTTATTTGCAGTGGGATTACTATGTGCAAAGATCATAACATTTGAACCAATTGTAA
>Ga0209992_10002449_pt1 | contig 16931 bp, 14 predicted proteins | sample 2SBtaG_2_FD_182564 | JGI IMG/M metagenome (GOLD analysis project Ga0209992, IMG submission 182564) | Deep subsurface microbial communities from Kolumbo volcano to uncover new lineages of life (NeLLi) - 2SBTROV12_ACTIVE470 metaG (SPAdes)... | ecosystem: Environmental > Aquatic > Marine >... | reverse complement strand
TTTTAAATGTTGCTTATAACTGTTAGTAAATATATGTTTGCCAGAACCATCAGCCACAAAATATATATCCCTTGTTTGAATCGGGTGAAGCACAGCTAATATTGATGATTTACTGGGATTGCATATCGGTGTTGGAGGTAATCCTGAGTGTAAATAAGTATTATAAGGAGACTCAAATTTTAAATCATCATACGTCACTCTTCTACTAAAGTTATCCCATTTTGAAATACCGTATACAACTGTTGGGTCTGCTTGCAAAGGAATTTTTCTCTTTAGCCTATTTAAATACACACTAGCAATATGTGGTTTTTCATTATCAAATTTTGCTTCTTTTTCAACTATTGAAGCTAAAATCAAAGCATCAAATGGAGTTTTTAATTTCTCTGTATTTTTTACATCTCTTTTTTCCCATTCCTCTGCAATGATATTTTTCATTTTCGAATGCATTATATACAGTAACTCACTTGCTTTTATGCCATAAAAATAATGATAGGTATTAGGATAAAGCCATCCCTCTTCGTATAATTTTAATTTAATATTATCATCAATAATACCATATTGACTTTTTAAGATTTCAAAAATTTGAAATTTTGTTAATCCTTCAGGAAAGGTTACTTGATGAGTTATAACTTTACCTTTTGTGATTTTATCAAATATCTCTACAAAATTAATACCTTTTGGTATTTTATATTCTCCTGCAATAATCTTTTTACCTAATAACTCAAAAATTCTAGCATACGAGATAAAAAAGAACTTTCCTTGTATTATATTTGCGTTTAAAAGGATGCTTGAGGTGCATTTTATAGAACAATCTTTTGGAATTATTATGACCCTATCTTCTATATTCTTTTTACTAAAAAGATTTACATATAGGTATGACGCAATAAAAATCTTAAATAATATAAGCACCACTCCTAATAAGTATATTTTTTTGGAAATTTTCATCATTTATCAACTAATTATTTTTTTCAAAAAACTTTTTCTATGATATGGCGTTATACCAAACTTTCTAATGGCATCAATATGTTGCTTTGTGCAATACCCTTTATTTTGTTTCCAAAGATAATCTGGATAATCCTTATCCAACTCATCCATAAGCTTATCCCTAGCTACTTTTGCAAATATAGATGCTGCCGCTATTGATAATGATTTATTGTCCCCACCTACAATAGTTTTTATGTTATTCATTGACTTATCTGGGCTAATATTGCCATCAACAAAAACATAGTCAAATTTATGCTCTATATTATTTATAACTCTTCTCATTGCTAATAATGAAGCTTGCAAGATATTTATTTCCTCTATTTCTTCAACACTGCTAGATTTGATCAAATATTGGCAATGCTCTTTCAAATAATTAAAAATTTTTTCTCTTTTGCCTGGACTCAGTTTTTTTGAATCATTTATCTGAGAAGTATCGATATTATTATTTAAAATTATTCCTGCAACAATTACAGGTCCAGCAACACATCCTCTACCGACTTCGTCCACACCCAGTATTACCCCTCCAACTTTTTTCTCATATGAAAAATCTGGTTTTAAAGATATATTTTTTTGCATAACTGGTTCTAATTAGCAGGATTAATAATTTTCAAAATCTTACCTGAAATTTTTTCCACAGTTAATTGAAAATATTTATATAGATCATCAATTGGGGCTGATTTACCAAAATCATCCATTCCAAAAAATGCACCATGTGGACCTATAATTTTAGACCACGATTGCTCATTACCTGCTTCTATTGCAACTTTTAAAGTATTGTTACAAAGTATAGCCATCTGATATTCAAGAGTTTGCTGCCAAAATAATTCTTGGCAAGGTACAGAAATAACCTTGCTTCCAATACCATTTTTTTCTAATTTTTTTGCCACATTTAAAGCAATAGATAATTCAGAGCCACTAGCAAAAATAGATATAGAGTGTGCTTCTTTTGATTGGTATAAAATATACGCTCCAAATGCAACTAAATTCTTAGTGTTATTAATGTTAATGTTGTTTCGTAACTGAGGTAAATTTTGTCTACTCAAGCACAGTGCAGAAGGAGTATTGGTTTGTTTTAAAATTACTTCCCAGCATTCAGTTGTTTCAATAGCATCAGCTGGTCTATAAACATTCAAATTTGGGATCACTCTCAAAGCTGATAGATGTTCAATAGGTTGATGAGTTGGCCCATCTTCTCCAACACCAATTGAATCATGTGTAAATACTAAAATTATTGGCAATTTCATCAAAGACGCAAGCCTAATAGACGGTCTACAATAATCTGAAAATACTAAAAAAGTCCCGCCATATACTATATGCTCACTATGTATGTTTATACCATTCATTATCGCAACCATTGCATGCTCCCTAACTCCATAATGGATATAGTTACCTGAATAATCACTTTTTGAAAAAACTTTTTGACTAACAGATTTTGTTCCATTTGAACCTGATAAATCAGCTGAACCACCAATGCAATTATCTGTTTTTGAGCAAATTATATTTATTACTTTATTTGAACTTTTTCTAGTTGCTTCAGAATTATTAAAAGTAACTAATTCTTTTTTGAATTTATTGATTTCGTCCAAACAACTGTCCAAATTTCTACTTTTTGTTTGATTTTCTAAATATATTTTTTTATTAAGCTTTTCCCAATTTGAATAATCAGATAAGTTTCTTTTATAAAAATCTCTCCATATTTTTAAAACTGGTGGAGGTATTACAAATTTATCATGTTGCCAGTTAAATTTCTTTTTAATTAACTCAATTTCTTTACTACCTAAACATTTACCATGCGCTTCCTCTGAATTTTCAAAATGAGGTGACCCATAGCCAATTTTGGTCCGGCAAGCAATAAACATTGGTTTATCACTTTTTTGTGCAGAATTTAAAGCCTTCCATATTATATTTGGATTATGCCCATCAATTGAAATTACATTCCAATTGTAGGAAGAAATTCTAGCAAGCGTCATATCTGAAGTTGCAAGAGATGTTGGACCGTCAATTGATATTTTATTATCATCAAATAGTACCACCAAATTATTCAACCCTAAATGACCAGCAAGAGACATTGCCTCATGAGAAATACCTTCCATCAAACATCCGTCTCCAACAACCACATATATTTTATGATCTACTACACCCTTTAAGGAGCTTTGTAATTTTTTTTCAGATACCGCCATTCCTACAGCATTTGCTAAACCTTGTCCCAAAGGCCCTGTTGTGGTTTCAATACCTAATTCAGAATCAAATTCTGGATGCCCTGGAGTTATAGAGCCAAACTTTCTAAATTTTTTTAAATCCGAAAGTTTATATTTCTCATATCCTGTTAAAAATAATAAGCTATAAAGCAAGGCTGATCCATGACCTGCGGATAATATAAACCTATCTCTATTTTGCCATGTTGGATCATGCGGATTAAATCGTAAAAAATGTTGAAATAAAATCGTAGCAACATCTGCAAAGCCCATTGGCATTCCTGGATGACCGGATTTAGCTTCTTCCACCATTTCAATTGAAAGAATTCTAAGAGCTGTTGCTAATTGATTGTGTAAATCTTGTTGAATAATATTTTTTTCCATCAGTGACTAAATTAAAAATACGATTTTATACAGTTGATTATTGGTGCGCTAATATCAACTATTTGCATTTCAGATAAATATAGTTGTTTGTAATCTGTTTGTATACTATTTGATATGCTAAGTTTATTAATTTTAGATAAAATTTTATCTAAATTAGGATTTTCTTTTCCAATTAAATTGTGACTGGCAACTACTTCTATGCTTTTTGCACCTGAGGATTTCAAAATATCTATTGCATTTATAATAGTCTGCCCACTTCCAATAATATCATCAACTAGTATACAATGCTTATTTTTAACATTACCCATTATCCCATTCATTATCACATCGTTTTTCTCATCTCTTTGTTTATATATAACTGCCAGAGGAACATTTAAAAATCTACTGATACTTGTACTTCTAATTTTTCCACCAATATCTGGAGATACTATTATAGTTTCTGCTCGATTGTAATTATTGAAATTTGGCTGAAATAATTCAAGCATAGTTATGTTTTTAACAGGAATCCTAAAAAACCCTTCTATTTGGCTTGAATGCAAATCAATAGTAATCAATGTATCAATACCTGCAGCCTCCAGTAATGAAGCTATACAGGAAGCCGAAATAAAATCTTGATCATTCTTTTTATGATCCATTCTACTATATGCAAAATATGGAATAATAGCATGGACTCGCTTGGCACCTCTTTTCTTTGATGCGTTTATTAAAAATAATAACTGTAATAAATTTTCATTAATATTTGGAAATAATTCATGAGTTATCAATATATCTTTTTGATATAAATCATCATTAATTTTTATGTTTAACTCTCCATCAGAAAATTTATCAATTACACGATTTATAATTTTTAAATCTATTTGATTTGATATTTGTTTAGCTAACTTTAATGTATTATTGCAATGTAATATATTCATAGTCATTTTTATACTCACTTAAAAACTTATTTAATTTTAATGGGTGGAGGAATAATGTTGAAATTGAAAAATGATCAGCCCCCTGTTGTTGATATATTTTTAAATCCGCAGTTGATTGAATACCACCACCTCCAATGATTTTTATTGAATTTCCAAATTTATATTTAGCTTTTTTTATTAACTTCAAATATAGATTTTGAATTAATTTTCCTGAAATTCCTCCTCGTCTAGTTGGAAAGGAATTAAATAAGTGAAAATATCTTACTCCACATTTAAAATAATAATCCATCATATCTAAATATGCTTTTGAAGGAGGTATTTTAATTATTATTTCTAAACCAAAATCTTTCAAAAGGTTAATTTCATGATTTGTTATCAAATTTACCTTGGCATTAGGACAACTGATATTAATTTCTATAGCTTTAATATTATATTTTTGATTTATAATGTACTTCTGCAATTTGGCTAAAATAAGTGACATATCTTTTTGATCCATTAAAGCGATAGAAAGTATTTTACCTTTTACTTTAGATGAATTTAGATTTGCAATACCAGGATTTTTTAGTCCGATTGAATTTATCCATCCAATTTTTCCATTTTTGCATATCGGTCTAAGTGTTTTTAGATACCTAAAATACATACCCTTTCTTTTTTGTGCTGTAAAAGTTCCACAAACAGAAGTTGCATAGTCTAAATTAATAATATTTCCAAATGGAGGGGAAATTATCAGAGGACTAAACATCTACTTAAAAAATTCTTGCATCTTAAACACAGGTTGAATCCAATCTGGTGAATCTCCTCTTGCAAACACTACTATTCCAAAAATCTGATCATAATTTTGATTCTGAAATTTTAGCTTTGCTTCTTCCATAGAACTTCCCGTCGTTAATACATCATCGACAATTAATAGATTATTATTATCATCTGTGGCATATTCTTTTAGTGCTTTTTCAAAAGGCACACCTCCTCTTGGCACTCCATGAACATTTTTAAATTTAAATTTTTTAGATACAATTTTTGCAAGAGTTTTGTAATCCTCCTCAATAATTGCATCACATTCAATTTTAAAATGAGAAATTCCACCTGAATGAAGCGTAAATTTTTTATATTGAAACAAATTGGTCATAATACTCCTTTGCAATTTTATTTTGTTCATTTGAATTGTATATAGGTCTTCCCACGATTATGTAATTAGTGTTTAGTTTTTTTGCAACTGATGCATTTATAGTCTTTGAGTGATCATTATCTTCATAATGATTTCTTACACCTGGGGTTGCAAGATTAATGGAGTTCTTAAACTTTTCTCTAAAATCTTTAATTAAAAAAGGAGGACAAATAAAATTTTGACCTCCAAGATTAATTATCTGCTCTACCCTTTTGATTATTTCTGACTTATTCACATTCAGTGTATCACTTGATAAATGCATAACAAAATATGGTTTGCAAGAATGTCCCAATGACATTTTAATTGTCTCATCCTGACATGCCGATGAAATTGTGAAAATTTGCAAATTATCAATACTTTTTGCATATCCTAATATTGCTTCCCTTATGGTTGAAGTAATATCAAAAAACTTTAAATCAAGCATAATAGGAACACCAAAAGTTTTTAATTGCTTAATATCAAAATTTGAAATTGCTATATGGCCAATTTTGATAAAACTTAAATATTGATAAGTTTGATTAATTACCTCGTTCGCTTTGCCTAGATTTTTAAGATCAAGTGATAAAATTAATGGCATGATAAACGGCTTATATAATGTTATGCATTTCTAAAGCTCGTATTAATCTTGTCATTCCAATTCCTCCTCCAAATCTTGGGAAAAACTTCAGTTTTAAAAAGCTATCCAGTTCATGCTTTATTCTCTCTTTACCAAACTTATTATATAATAATTTTGCATATTCACCATTACTGATAGTGTGAAATTTTTCATACATATCTTCTGGATCACTTGATCTTTCAGCACTACCTATGGTTTCTTGCCCTTCAATAATAACATCAATTTTGTTAGCAATATCTCCAACCATTTGCATATTCCAAAAAGGACTAGTAGAAAGTGGGAAATTTGTAAGTAAAATTGCAGGACCAAACTCTTCTAACATTTTTGCTTCATGTTCATTTTCAATTACTTCTGTTCCATATTTTTCTGCCATATCTAAATACTTTTCTTCAGGAATTTTATCAATATCTTGAATCCCTAAAAAAGCAATCAATTCTCTTAACATCTTCTTTAAATCTTCAAAATTACCATGAGACTCAAATTCAAACATTGGAAAAATTGTTTTGTGCCTACCAGGTATTGGATTTTGCTCATTTCTATAAGAAGTTGACAAACAAAAATAACCTGCTGCATCTGGCTTGTTAAGTAGTTCATATTCTAGCCACATTTGACCAGTCTGTGGCAATGGCCAATCTTGTCCTTGATAATGAAAAGTTTGAATTGTTGTTGGATCCTCACATGCTGCAAGAATACTTAATCTACTTTGAGTATGAGCTTCAATATAATTTTTGCCCAAAAAAAAAGACCTTAATAAGTTTAAGGTCTTTTGAAAGCTTGAAGCTGATACAACAAGATCAGTTCGATCGTAGAAGTCCGAGGACATTAATGGATTTGCTATCATTTGTTACCTATTTTATTTTTTACCTAACGAGCGATAGTATGCAATTAAATATATTTGTCAACAGGTAATTCAATTTTTATTTATTTTATTTTTTAAAATATTATCACATTGTTTATACATCTTGTTTTCAAGATTAACTTTGCCATGAATGCCTAATTTATCACCTATTATGGAAATTAATTTCACAAAATAATTGTTACTCTCTTCAGCCATCTTCTTCCGTTTGTCTGGCTTTAATCCTTTAATTGTTACCAAATTATGTTCCCTATCCATTTGCTTTATCAACAATGCTTCCGTATCACCAACTTCTTGTAATCTATCTAACATCTCCTCAAATGTTAATTTTATATGCTTTCCATTTTCAAATCTCTTATTTGTCAGTCTATCCACTATTTGAGCTATCCGAGCATTAAACTCTTTCTCTATCATTTTCACTGTACACTTTGAATCTTCAACTACATCATGAAGAATTGCTGCAATTATCACATCTGTTTTGCAATAACGTTCTGCCACCATCTCTGCTACCTTGAGAGGATGAAAATAGAATGGGTGATCTCCTGTTTTTCGCATCTGAGTGCCGTGCCACTTTTTTGCAAACATAATAGCTTTTTCTATTAGTTTCATATTTAATTTCACACTCTCTTCTTTGCTAATAACCTCTAACTTGTTTAACAGATCCTGTGCATACTCACACCTATGACTAAATGATCCATATTCATCTGCCAAATTTTCATATTCATAATCTTCCTCGTTCCCTGCTGTATCTTTGTGCGGAAAATCTTCATGTGGATAATTATGGTATCTACCCGTTTTAATCTCTAACTTTTTATAATAGTTAATTGCCCACCAATAACCTATAATAACTGGTATAAATATAACCCATAGAGCATAATTACCAAAATAACTTATCAGTGGTATTAAACCAAAAGATACTATCGCAAAAGACAACGGGTTTGCAACACCAAACGTTATAGCAATGGACTGAAAGCGTTTCTGTACTGGAAAGTATTTATACTGTATTGCATCTAAAGTTCCACATGTTGATAAACCAAAAGAGTAGATCACTATCTGCAAACAAAATACCATAAAGGGTGTTGAAATATTGCTAATATAAAATGGAATGAAGGGTAATGAAATACTAAAAAACAAAGCTGTAATAATAGCTATTTTTATCGGGTGAATTTTTCTTGAAAGAAGTGCAATAATAAGAACACATACAGCCAATATTATAGAAATTTTTAAATTATGATTAATTACTTGTATTGGCGACATATCTAAATTCTCTTTCATAAAATCACCAAGAAAAATATATGTTATGTAAAAACACATAGGTATATGAAATTCCGTAAATGCAAAGGCAAGTAGAGTTTTTTTATCTGTTTTTTCACTATATTTATTTTTTATTTCATGATTTGACTTATCAGATAACCCTTTATTTTTCATTCTTTGTTGATAATTCGTAAATTCTGGTGTTTCTCTCAATCTGATTCTTGCAAAAAATCCAACAAATGCTATTACTGCACCAATCCAAAATGCCAATCTCCAGTTATAATCCGCTGATAACGCAAATGAAGCAATTGATAAAGCTGCAAACCCTCCTATCTTTGCGCCAAAAACTGCTATGCCAGATGCCATACTTCTGTGTGCTGGCTTTAATATTTCTGTTAAATAAAGCTGTGCACCCATCAATTCCCCCATTGAAGAAAATCCTTGTAGCATTCTGCATAACATAACACCAAGCGTTGCATATATACCCGCCTCTGCATACGTTGGAAGTGTTGCCATAATCACACATGATATAGCCATTATAGACGTAGTAATTATTATCGTAAATTTCCTTCCTATTTTATCCCCAATTCTACCAATTATAACCCCTGCGACTGGCCTTAATACATATGTTAAACAAAAGGCTGTTGCACCTATTAACTTTGCAATCGTAGGATCTGTTTTTGGAAAAAATAAATCATTAAGAAATACTGACATATGAACATAAATCATCAAATCAAAGTATTCTAAAAACGTCCCTAATGATATTATTGCTATCGCCTCTTTTTGATATCTTGTAAGCTTATTATTAGATGACATAAAAACCTATCCCCGGAAAATGACCTATTGAGAGACTGGCATAAATGAGTAAAATTATCAATCTTTTTTGAGTTTACAAATAGTTAATTTATTACAAATAAACGGACTCACCACAACCACATTTACCCTTCTCATTGGGATTAATAAAGACAAAACCGGATTGAATTTTTTCATCTATATAATCAAGTTTTGTTCCAAAAATTTTCAGCACAGCACCTGGATTAATAAAAACTCTTACTCCTTTATCGCTCACTTCTTCATCGAGCTCTCTTTTTTGATATACATATTCAAATTTATATTTACTACCTGAACAACCACCAGTCTCGACATTAATGCCAATACCTATTGGTTTATTTTTATCTTTTTCAAGTAGCTCCCTAATATGATCTGCTGCAGAATTTGTAATTGAAATTATATCTTTCTTCATCACTCAAACTCATTTTTAATTTTATCAACGATCAATTTCATGTTCATGCTAAAAGATCCTTTAACCAGTATTATATCATCTTCTCTTATATAGTCAGTAATAATTTTAGCCATCTGAGTAGAATTTTCAGTATACTCTCCTCTAATATTTTGATTAGAAGATTGATATAGATTTTTTATTAATTTACCTACGCAAAAAATTTTATCAACCTCATCAAGTTGAATATTTTTGTGAAAATCTACTTCTTTCTCTCCTAACTCTTTCATATCTCCAAGTATAGCAATAATGCGAGAATTATCAGTTTTTAACGATTTCAAATTTTGCAATGCAGAAACAATTGCCTCAGGGCTTGAGTTGTAGGATTCATCCACTAATTTAATATTATTGTTTAAATCAATCACCTCCCCTCTGCCAGATTGAGGTTTAAAATTCTCAAGGGCTTTTTGTATAAAATTTAAATTAAGATTTAAGGAAATAGCACAAATAAATATTGCTAATGAATTGAATATTAAATGTTCTCCAACATTAGCATTAAATTTTTGCTCATAATTTTTATTATAACAATTAATATAAGCTGTTTTATGGGTTTTATCGTGCTTAACTATGCTTTTTATATAGCAATCTGCTTGTGTGTCTTTACCAAATGTATGAATTTTAACTTTATATTTTTCAGCTTGATTATATTGGACATCAAAGTAATTTGAATTGCGATTTAATATCCCAAAACTTGGTTGTGCCATATTTTCAAAAATTTCCGATTTTGCAGAAGCAATTTCCTTAGTGGAATCAAAAAACTCTAAATGCACAGGGTGTATATTAGTGATAATAGCTATACTGGGCTTAGCTATTTTAGTAAGATTTGCAATCTCTCCCTTAGCACTCATCCCCAATTCTAATATGCAAAAATCAGTATCTTTAGGACAGCTAACTAATGACAGAGGTAATCCATAATGATTGTTCAAATTCTTTTTTGTTGCAAATGTTTTTCCACATGAAGAAAGTGCTAGCTTAAACATTTCTTTAGTACTTGTTTTACCAAGACTACCTGTTATTCCTATCACCAAACCTTTTAAAGATTTTCTCCGATATATTGCAAGAAGATTTAAAGCGTCAAAAACATTATCAACCTGTATTACCTTCTTAATATTTGACGAATTTACCTTTTTAATATCATCTGAAATACATACGCTAGCTCCTTTTTGTATTGCGTCATCAATAAAATCATTCCCATTAAAATTTTCTCCTGATAATGCAAAAAACATATCCCCTTCTTCAATTGTTCTTGAATCTATTGAAACTCCAGTAATTGAAGTTATAAACTCAGATTCTGCAGTCCAATTCAATGCTGTATTAATCTCATTTATATCCCATAAAATTTTCTTCATTGCTCTATACTCATTTTCTTTAATCTTTTTCTAATTGCTGATGATGGAATTTTTATAGCCTCCCTATATTTAGTCACAGTTCTTCGCGAAATTGAAATATTGTGATGCTCGCTCAATATAGTACTTATAGCTTGATCAGACAACACATTACTTTTTTCTTCATTTGAAATAACATCTTTAATTTTATTTTTTACTGAGGTACTAGAATGATGACTTTCTGTGAATTCGGCTTTTATTTTTGAAGAAAAGAAAAATTTTATTTCAAATACGCCATGCGGTGTTTCAATAAATTTATTACCTATCCTACTTATGGTACTTTCATTGACTTCAAGCTTTTTAGCTATATCTGTAATGACTAAAGGTTTTAAAAAATTCACTCCATTTGCAAAAAATTCATATTGGGATTCTAATATTTTTTCAGCTACATTTAGCAGTAGTTTCTTTCTTTTATTCAGTGCGCTAATTATTTCAATTGCCGTTTTTTTATTTTTTGAACAAAATTCTTTTTCGTCAGAACTTAGATTTTTATTATTAATATAATTTTGATAAAAACAACTAGGAATCGCATTATTATTTAAAATAGGATAAAATCCATGCTCTTTATTTCCTTTAATCATAATTTCCGGTATGGCGATTTGAACGCCATTAGTTATAAAATCCCTACCAGGCTTGGGATTTAGCTTTTTAAGTTCTGAAATTAAAATTTTTAAATCCTCATCATCAACTTTACAAGCTCTTTTTAAGGATTTAAAATCCAATTTAGCAAGTAAATCCAGGTGATCTAAAAGCTTTTGAAATCTCTCATCATATATTTTTTTTTCGATAGCCTGTATTTTTAAACATTCCTCTAAATTTTCTGAAAAAACACCTGTTGGATCAAAGGTTTTTAATATTTTAATTACCTCTTCAAATTTTTGAAATGGAATTTTCAATTCTTCTGCAATATTTTTTTTTGACTTTCTAAGATATCCATTTTCATCAAGCATATCAGTGATATAATAAGCAATTGATTTATCACCATCATTTTGAAAACTTAAATTTATCTGAGAAACAACATGCTCTTTTAAAGTTAGCGTTTTTTCAACTAATTTAGAAAGCAACTCCTCTTGGTTGAAATTATTATCCTTTTCTGATCGTTCACCACCAGCTGATCTATCATTAATAGAATTATTATCAAAATTCATATTCTCTTCCATTTCTAAAAACGGATTTTCTATAATTTCTTTTTCTATAAAATTTTTAAGATCAATTGTTTGCATACTAAGAATATTTATAGATTGCTGCATATTCTTGGATAAAACCATCTTTTGAGATAGTTTTTGTATTTGTTTTTGCCCCTGCACTTCTATAATAGATTTTTTGCTGTATACAAATAGAAGTATAGTATTTTTAGTAACTAATTTCAAAAGAAGATTTTGATAATATATGTGTCACTTTAATTTTGACATTTAATTTAGAATTATTTAATGAACTCACCATATTGCTCAATGGCAATATGTGCACCCCCCTAGTTTCTGAAAATATTATTGGAGTAGAGAATATTATATCTCCTGGTACTTTGTGGATGAAATTTTTTGGCCTGATTTTATGCCAATATATTTTTGTTAATTTAGAAATCTCAAACTCTTCGGAATTAATTGAAATTTCATACCTCTTATCCCATAAACTATTACCAATGGGCAATTGCTTTCTTGATTCCATAAATTTTGGTTCTTTAAAAAAATATATACTATTTTTATGAGGCAATATCTTACAATTTGACAAAGTAAATTTTTTATCACCAATTTTTTGTAGATTTGCTAACGCAACTTTAAGACTTTCTAATCTAATCGGATATATTAATGGTTCGTTTCTGACATACCTTATAATATGATTTATCAATCTTAAGCGAATTTCTTCATCTAAATTATTAAAATCAGCCTGTTTTATAGATATGAATCCTAAATTTCCAACAATACAATATTTTTCAAATACTTTTGTAACATGAGAGTTAATAAAGTTTTTTGCTCTTTTTGCATTATCAGAAAATAAATTTAACCTTTTGGTAAATGGAAAATCTTTATCTAACTGATTAATTAAATTTCTAACTTTTACTCTATCAAATTTTGTATTTTTATTCGATTCATCCTCAAACCATATTAATTTTTCCTTTTTTAAAAAATCTAAAATCTGAATTTTTTTAAATGATAAAAGCGGTCTAATTATTTTTATCTCATTCATAACAGTTAAAGCATCAATTCCACTGACACCATCAATTCCACTACCTCTTAATATTCTTAACAACACTGTTTCCGCTTGATCATCAAATGTATGTGCGACAAATAAATTGTCTATATAATTTTCCTTACAGTAATCGCAAAGCATTTTATACCTTGCATTTCTAGCTTCATTTTGAATATTGGCTTTAATTTCATTGTGATGCCAGGTTAATATGGTATGATTTATGTTATATTTTTTTAAATATTTAGAAACCTTATTCGCTTCTATTGTAGACTCTGTTCTTAATTTATGATCAATAGTGATTGCCACCAAAGGTATATTATTTTGCCTACAAAATTTATCTAGCAAAAAAGTCAAGCACATGCTATCCGCTCCTCCGGATAAAGAGACAGCAACCTTTTTTACTTTTGACAAATTTATAAAATTAATTAGCTTATTGTTGAAATTGCTATAATTAAGCTCCACAGTTCAAATAAATAAAATATTACTTTTTAGGCTTTTTGCTTATTGTCCCTAAAACACCCTGTGATGAATAATTATCAAAATCCTTGTGTTCTATTTCTTTTTTATTTTTTTCAATTTGCTTCTTTTCTTTATTTGATAATTCATAGGGAATAATATTGTCAGATATACCCAAAAGATGGAGATGTTTGTTAAATTTTATTGTCTCCAAAATATCTAAAATTTTCTTATATTTATTTTGCTTAGCTACTGCTTTAGCATTATTTTTATATTTATTTTTTATTGTTGCATCCGCTCCAACACTTAATAAATAAGTAACCAATTGTGGATTATTATGCCTTACCGCTAAAATCAAAGGAGTATCACCATTATGGTTTTGTGAATTAATATTAGCTTTGTTTTGAAGTGAGAATTTCACCCCTTCTAAAGAACCTAATATGCAAAAATCCATTAGCGCCACACCCGCATCCTTTCTTGTATCGAAAATATCACTAATTACCATATTTTTATAGTTAGGCTCAACATAATCAAAAAAAGTTTTGTGATATTTATCTTGAATAAAAATATCTGAATCGGCACTTAGTAGGATTCTTAATGCTTTTAAATTACTTGTTATAGCTGCCAGATGTAATGCAGACATTTTATTCGATGTTACAATATTGGGATTTGCACCTCTTAAGATCAAATACCTTAATGAATCCAATTTACTATTTTCAACAGCATACATTAAAGGAGTGTATTCATTAGCTTTATTCTGTGCATTAATATTGGCTCCTTTAAGCAATAATCCTTTAATTGCTCCAATATTTTGAGCATTAACTGCAACAAACAGTAATTTTGAAAGCTCATCTTTAAACATAAATTTAGGTATGTTATTTTTTGCGCCTTTTTTCTGCATATCCAGTAAATATTGAGGTGGCTTTATATTATAGTTATAAGGTTTTCTCCTCATGAAATTTTTTGGATTAAAGTTATTATCAATATTCTTTTCCGGTGCAATAAAATAACTTATTGATTTATCAGATTTCTTTTTTGGTATTGTTTTAGATATTGTCGGCTTTTTAGCTGCATCAATTAACTTATTATCATCTTTTATATTATTAGATTTTTTAAAGCCTTGTTGTTTTTTATTTTTAGAAGATTTTTTAACTTTTGGATTTTTCTTTAATTCAGCACCTACTTTACCAACGCCTTTTTGCTGTTTTGACATTTTATGTTTATTTACCGCTGGCTTTGGCGGCTCTGGTAATTTCACTACTGGCTTTGCATTCGGCTTAACCTCTGGCTTTGGTGGCTCTGGCAATTTCACTGTTGGCTTTGCTTCTGGCTTAACCTCCGGCTTTGGTAGCTCTGGTAATTTCACTGCTGGCTTTGCATTCGGCTTAACCTCCGGCTTTGGTGGCTCTGGCAATTTCACTGTTGGCTTTGCATTCGGCTTAACCTCCGGCTTTGGTGGCTCTGGCAATTTCACTGTTGGCTTTGCTTCTGGCTTAACCTCCGGCTTTGGTGGCTCTGGTAATTTCACTACTGGCTTTGCATTCGGCTTAACCTCCGGCTTTGGTGGCTTTGGTAATTTCACTTCTGGCTTTGCATTCGGCTTAACCTCCGGCTTTGGCGGCTCTGGCAATTTCACTGTTGGCTTTGCATTCGGCTTAACCTCCGGCTTTGGCGGCTCTGGCAATTTCACTGTTGGCTTTGCATTCGGCTTAACCTCCGGCTTTGGTGGCTCTGGCAATTTCACTGTTGGCTTTGCATTCGGCTTAACCTCAGGCTTTGGTGGCTCTGGTAATTTCACTTCTGGCCTTGCATCTGGCTTAACCTCCGGCTTTGGTGGCTCTGGTAATTTCACTTCTGGCCTTGCATCTGGCTTAACATCCAGCTTTGGTAGCTCTGGCAATTTCACTTCTGGCTTAGCATCTGGCTTAACCTCCAGCTTTGGTGGCTCTGGTAATTTCACTTCTGGCCTTGCATCTGGCTTAACATCCAGCTTTGGTGGCTCTGGTAATTTCACTGTTGGCTTTGCATCCGGCTTAACCTCCGGCTTTGGCGGCTCTGGTAATTTCACTTCTGGCTTTGCATCTGGCTTAACATCCAGCTTTGGTGGCTCTGGTAATTTCACTGCTGGCTTTGCATCCGACTTTGGCAGCTCTGGTAATTTCACTGCTGGTTTCTCTGAACCTTGACCAATATTTATACCCAAGTCTTTTGCTTGTTCAATAAAATCGTTTGAAAAACCTGAATCTGCAAAAACCTCATTCCATAAAAAATTTTGCAATACTAAAAAATAAACAATAGTAAAAAATATTCTAGTCATTTTTGGGAATAATTTTCTTAATCTCTTTATCAACTAATTGCTTAACAATGGCAGGTAAATTATCATTAAGCCATCTTTTTAATTCCGGTCTCAAAATTTCCTTTACCAACTCTTCTATCGACTTATCTTCATCAGAACATCTTACTTCTTCTTTATAATCACTATTTTCTTCGTTAATAATATCCGTTAAATCTAAAGTATCGAAATTGACATTTTTCAGTTTATTATTAACTAACTCATCTTTCAGATCATATAATTCTTGTGAAATCTTCTTATTCACTGGCAAAATAAACCTTATTATACATTTTTGCTATAATAATTATTATCAGTATTGTTAATTTTAGTCTACTTTATTATCATCGGATTTTAAATTTGAAGCAATTGTACCTAAATCAATTTGGCTAAATGGAACAAAAGGTGTAGTTATTTCTTCTATTGGCATCTGTTTTTCATTCTTACTTTTATTAAAGCAAATAAATGTAAATAGTGCTAAAAATATGGCTAAAATTGAATATGACATCGGATAACCATAGAATCCAAAAACTTTAATAGCAAGTGATACATAGATTGGTCCGACAATTGAGCCAACTCCAAATGCAATAGTTAAACCCTCAGTACCACGAATTATCTCAGACCTTTTTAAATTATCACAAACTAAATTCATACTGATTGGATAAATTGTAAATGAAAACATCCCAATAACAGTGACAACTAAAAGTAAAACATTATAATTCATAAATTTATAATATTCTAGTACTGTAAATATCAGCAATAATATACCATATACCACATTAAGCATAATTTGTAGCTTTTGCCTATCCATTTTATCTGAAAGGCTGCCCAATGGATACTGAACTGATACGCCAGCCAAAAAGGTTAAAGCCATAGCTGTTGCTATATGATTCGTATTATCTGCAATTTCTTCTATATACAACGGAA
>Ga0209992_10002448_pt1 | contig 16932 bp, 8 predicted proteins | sample 2SBtaG_2_FD_182564 | JGI IMG/M metagenome (GOLD analysis project Ga0209992, IMG submission 182564) | Deep subsurface microbial communities from Kolumbo volcano to uncover new lineages of life (NeLLi) - 2SBTROV12_ACTIVE470 metaG (SPAdes)... | ecosystem: Environmental > Aquatic > Marine > Volcanic... | reverse complement strand
CGATGAATCAGTTCATCCTATTCCAGCTGCCGCTGCACCACAGTCTGTTGATGCTAGTTATAGTGCAGATGCGATCAATCCATTAATGAACGTTGACAAACCAGAGTTTACTAATGAAAAATGGAATGAACCTAAAACCACCGATAAGAATAAAAACGGGCGAATAAGATATGCTGCGAAGTATCCATATAACCATGTCTTTGAGTCAGAGAGCGGACATATCAAAGAGTTTGATGATACGCCAGGCTCAGAACGTATTCATGAGTATCACACATCTGGAACCTTCTATGAAGTTGATGCAGATGGAGCTAAACATGTCAGGGTAGTTGGTAATAACTATGAGGTTATTCATGGTACAGACTTTGTTAATATCAAAGGAGATGTGAACCTTACCATCGAGTCTAATTGCAAAACCTATATCAAGGGCGATTGGAATATACAGGTTGATGGAAACAAGCATGAAACAATTGGTGGAAGTTCTCATGAGACTATTGGTGGAAATCACATATCTCTTATTAGAGGGGAACGAGAGCAGACAGTTGAAACAAATGTTATTGAGACTTACGGAACAGATATTGACAAGCACTTCCACACAAGACTTGTTACGGGTAGCACCAACGATACGGTATTGCGAAACGTAACAGAAACTTATGGAACTAAGATAGATGAACATTCTCATTCTAATACAGTAGTTGGTAAGCTTACCCACACAGTACAGCGTAATGTTACGGAGACATATGGCACAGATAAGTCTAAAGACTTTAGGAAAACAGAAATTGTTGGAACTGAATCTCTTACAGTCCAATCGTCTACTACTTACGATCTCAAGACTACATGGGCCGGTACAACAGGATCGACATGGACGCACACTTCTGGTGGTGATATCACGATTACTGGTGGTCCAAACATTAACTTGAACCCATAGGTGAAACATGGCAGAATTTGTATTTAAATTAGAGAGCAATGAGATTATTACATTTGACAGTTGGGAAGATATACCAGAGGATTTTGAATTTGTACATCTGATTAAGTTTTTACCTGACCCGCCATCACAGCCTCATAGTGATGATGACCACGCAGAGGCGGATATGTGGAATGACAGGCTACAGGAGTTAATGAAAAAGGAGAGAGCTTATGCCAGCAATTTGTAGAGGAAACAGCGTCGATCAAGATGTGGTGCATTGTTCTGTACCCAATCGACTAGAGTTAAGTCCAAATGTGATTGTGAACGGCACGGGAATTAGTAGACAAGGTGACAACAATGACTCACACTTGTTGCCGGGTGTTCCATGTCCTGTTCATCAGGCACCTATAACAACTGGTTCTACCACTGTGTTCATAAATGGTAAGGGTTGCGGAAGGATAGGTGATGCTGTAACAGCTTGTACGAGTGTTGCAACTGGAAGCGCAAACACCTTTGCGGGACCATGATTATTCGTAGAAAGAGTCTTGTTACGGTTGATATATTATACTGGATGCCTGACTATGAAAACATATTGCAACAATTCGTCTGGCAAACCAAGGACGTTGTACCAGACATACCAAGGGTACACAAGTTCTTAAACTATTGGCACAATAACATTGATGCGGTGATATCTGAAATAAAGGTTGCTGATACGGAAACTAACGATTATATCCCAGCTACGGCGTTATATGAGCTACGTTAGTCTTTATAAATAATACAAACTACCTTGGAGTAATAATGGCAACAGTAACAAAAACAGGAAGTTTCAAGGAACTTACAGCTTTATCAGATGCAGAGGGAGTAAATAATTCCCCTCTTAATGTCAAGCAGTATAAAGATTTGGATTTGTTTTTTACCAAAAGATCAAGGGATAAAGATGTTAACATCTTGACCAACGTTACTGCTGTAAAACGGGCAGTCAGAAACTTAATCCTGACAAACTTTTATGAGAAACCATTTCATCCAGAGATAGGTTGCGGTATACGAGGACTATTGTTTGAAAATGCGACTCCCCTAACATCTATTGCTTTATCTCAAGCTGCGGCAGATGTTATTGCAAACTATGAACCAAGGGCCCTTGTATTGAGTGTAGATGTGAGGCCAGATTTAGATCGTAATGCATATGATATGACAGTGACCTTTATGGTGGTTAACCAACCAGCAGAACAGGTTTCACTAAACGTTTTATTGGAGGTATTACGATAATGGCAAATAACCAAAAATTAGAAATTTCTGGTTTGGATTTTGATACAATCAAAACTAATCTAAAGACGTATCTTAAAAACCAAAATCAATTTCTTGATTATGATTTTGAAGGTTCGGGTATAAATGCTTTGTTGGATGTTCTGGCGTACAATACACACTATCTTGGGTTTCATGCTAACATGCTTGCAAATGAAATGTTCATTGATAGCGCAGCCCTACGAGACAGTGTAGTATCTCACGCAAAAACATTGGGGTATGAGACACGTTCAGTAAGAGCGCCCAAAGCTACGGTTACAGTTGCGTTGAATGATATATCCTTGGCCAATGCAACCATGAACGCTGGTCAGGTATTTACAACTACAATAAACAATGTCGAATATCAATTCGTAACTGTATCTGATTTTACTTCCTCACAAACTGGTTCTGGAATTATATATCAAGATGTTCCGATTTATGAGGGAACCTATGTCACTACACGATATACGGTTGACTCAAATGATGTAAATCAAAGGTTCTTGTTAAATACAAATAAAGCTGACACAACAACACTAACAGTTCAAGTTCAAAATTCATCTTCCGATTCAACTACGGTAACATATACCAAGGCAACTGACATTACTCAACTTACGGGAAGCAGTGCCGTTTATTTTTTACAGGAAATTGAGGGCGGTCAATACGAGGTTTATTTTGGTGATGGAGTTGTGAGTAAAGCTGTAAGTGATGGTAATATAATTATTCTCAAATGTGTTATTACAAATGTAGAAGAAGCTAATGGTGCTTCTGCTTTCACTAATTCGGGAGCAATCAATACAGTTACTAACGTTACAACAACCACAACTGCTGTGGCCAGCGGTGGTGCAGATGCCGAAACTATTCAATCTATTAAATTATCTGCACCCCTTGATTATGCTGCACAAGGAAGATGTGTAACCACTAGTGACTATAAAGTTTATGTTCAGACCTTATATCCACAAGCAACAGCTGTTCAAGTTTTCGGTGGAGAAAATGGTTCTTATGATTCTAGTCTTGGAGTTGTATCCACACCAGAATATGGTCGAGTGTTTATATCAGTCAGAAATAATCTTGGAACAAATCTAACTGAAGCAGAAAAAACGGCTCTTGTTGCTTCGTTGGGTAAATATACAGTAGCATCTATAAGTCCTATTGTTGTTGATCCAGATTTTCTTTATGTAATTTTAACATGCAATTTCAAATATGATTCCAGTGCAACAACTAAAACGAAAGACACATTAGTTAGTGAGGTATCATCAACAATCTCAAATTATAATAGCACAGAATTAGTAAAGTTTGATGCTGTCTTACGTCACTCCAAACTGTTGAGAGATATTGACAACACTGACTCATCAATCACTAGCAGTTCAGTTGTTCCACGATTAGCAAAGTATTTTACACCAACAATCGCATCAGCTAAATCTTACAATCTATTTTTTAACAATGCGTTGTACAATCCACACTCCGGTCACAATTCTGCTGGTGGGGGAATTTTAACTTCGACAGGGTTTAAGTTGGGAACATCTAACGAGGAATTTTTTGATGATGATGGTAACGGAAATATAAGAACTTATTACCTAACAGGTTCGACTCGTAATTATACCAATGAAACGGCTGGGACTATAAACTATAGCACTGGTGCGGTTGCTATTGGTAGTTTAACTATAACTTCAATATCAAATGTGGATGGAGCAGCTTCAACTCGTATAAGAATAACTGTTCTCCCATTATCAAATGATATAGTCGCATTAAGAAATCAAATATTAGAAATAGATACAATTAACACCAAGGTAACAGGTGGAGTCGACACAATCGCCGTTGGTGATGAAGGTGGTGCTGCAACATTTAGTGCATCCGCTGCCACGGTAGATGCAACAGGAACGAGTTACTAGAACCATGGCCCCGTTTGACAGTGCGTTAATTACAAAGATATCTCCACAGATAGATGGACAAGTTCCTGATCATATTCAGGCTGACCATCCAATCTTTGTTGAGTTCTTGAGACAATATTACAAGTTTCTAGAATCAGCTCAGATAACGATTGATGGTACTGTTGATCAAGTTCTTCTGGAAACCTTAACAGAAAACTTTTTAGTTCTGGATGGTACAGACATATCTGGTTCAAATGGTGCTGACAAAATTGTTTTTGAAAGTGGTAGTGGAACAACTGGTAAGTTTGAAGTTGGCGAAACAATTACAGGATCAACAAGTAAAGTTACTGCAACTATATTGGTTGATGATAATGAACAACTATTCATTACAGCAAATCAAAGATTTATAGAAGGTGAGACTATAACTGGTAATAGCAGTAGTGCAACAAGTACACTTAAAAAGTATCGTGCTAATCCAGTTCAAAATATTCAACAACTATTAGAGTACGCTGGTCCTGACAACACAGTTGATCACTTCCTTAATGCTTTCAAAGATTCCTTTATGGAGTCAATACCTACCTCTCTTGCAAGTGGTGTATCTAAAAGAAATCTGATAAAACAGATCAGAGACTTGTATGCAGCCAAAGGCACATCCGAAGGTCATAAGTTATTTTTTAGAATCTTTTTAGGTGAAGAAGCAACGATCACTTACCCAGCAAAATACATGTTACGAATGAGTGATGGTAACTGGGCGAAACCAGTTGCTATTCGGTGTACATCTGACTCCCAAGGTGCGCTCCCAGCTGAGATGGCTGGTCAAGTTGTAACTGGTGCCTCATCTGGAACAAGTGCCCAGATTATAAGTGTGTCACAGTTCAACCAAGGAACTGATGCGGTTGTTGAGTTTATTTTAAGGGAAGACAGTATACAAGGTTCTGGATTTTCTGCATCTGAAACAATATCAGGTATTTCAACCTCTGGTGATTTCACTATGCAGTTTACCATTCAGAATATTGTTTTGTCTGTTACTGCTGGCAACTTTGGTGGTATTTTATATAGTGTTGGAGATATAGTAACTCTTGATCCAGAAATTGGTAATGGTAAGGCAACTGCTAAAGTTAGTCAGATTACTCCCGGCTCAATTAGTGAAGTTCACATTGATGCAACTGGTGCTCAATATAATATTGGTGACGGTATTAAATTTACAAATGACTCTAGTGATACTTCAGTAAATAGTGCAAAAGCATTTGTTTCTGTAACAGGTGGTCGCATTTCTTCAGAGAACGCCACAGACGAAGTTCCAGAAGTGGTTTTATTAGAAGATAATACTATTACATCTCTTATTTCAGAGCGGTTGTTGTTAGATGGTACAGCAGTTGCAACAGTGACCGGCGAACCATATGCTGTATTTGGCACTGACAGAAGATTTAGTGATGCTCAAACATATTACTTTCCTCTTTATCTTTCTGAAGAAAGAGCAAAGGCCAAAGACACTGATAAGGGACGGGCTACTTTCTTTATTTTCGATCAATTTCCCGGCGTGGTTTTTTGGGCACCGTCTAATAATATTAATACAGCAAAGTCTACTTATGACACATCTCTTTATAATTTGTTTTATTCAACAACTCCTACTATAGACTCTGGATTTTCTTTACGACAAGAATCTGGTAATGCAGCAACAGGCATGTCCATTGGTACAGAAAGCAATACAGAATCAGTATTAGGGGATTTACTTGTAAGTGAAAATGAACAACTTGCAAGAGATACTTATGGAACAGATACAGACGGTATTATTTTGGAAGATGCGTCATTATCAAATGATGAATCTAGTGAAGTAAATAGAATTTTCTTAGTTGATGGTGGTTCCGGTTATACTGCTCTTCCAACGGCAACCATATCTTCAGAAAATGGAACTTTAGCTGAAGTTGTTCCTTTGACTACCGATATTGGCGCAATATCTGAAATAGAAGTTACTGACGCTGGTTTCAAATATGCAACTGCACCTTCAGTCACCGCTAACACAAATTTAATTCTTAGAGATGTAACTGGAACCTTTGGGGCTGGAAACACATTACAAACACACACTGGATCAGTTGTTTCATTTGATACTAATTCCAAAAAACTTACAATTAGTGCAACGCCAACAAACAGATTGTCAGGCGAATCTTCATTACCAACTAATGACGGTATCACGCTAGAAGATTTTGATATTGTTGAACCAGGCCGTCCAGATCATGGACCAATATCATCAATATACAAAGTCAACGATGAGTTTGGTTCGGGTATTTTGATTGACGGTTTTAGTGAAGAGGGTGAGGGCATTGCACTTGAGAATGAAATTGGTGAGTTACGACAAGATGCTTTTGTAAATGATGTTGGTCAGATCAGTATGGAAATATCTGATATGGACTCTCCGATTGATGAAGGTATTGAATTAGAGTCTGGTAGTGCCGTTCCTACAGATTCCTCTGGTAAGTTTTTATTGAACAGTCATCGTCCAAAAGCTTTTAATAGACAGGAGCGTTTTGAAGACCGTGTACAACTTCAAGACGAAACGGCTGGAACTAATATCTTTGGTGAACAAGAAGGCGGTGTTCTCCTATTTGACTTTAGTGTTGATGATGTTGGTAGTAATATTGAACTAGAAATACAAACGTCAGGTGGCACAGACTTTTCCGCCTATAATATCTTGTTGGAACAATCTACTGAAAATGATGGTGATAAATTGGAGTTGGATGGTTCTCAATTTTCAGTTGGTGATAAAGTCGAATACCAATTAGACACAAGTATTTTGTTTGGTAATAATACCGATTCTATTTTACTAGAAAATTCTCTACCCGATGGTAATGGTTCTCCAAGTTACCTTGTAAATGAGGATCAAGGAAATGCTATTATCCTTAATACCAGTGGCGGTGTGGATAGTAATCTTGACGTTGGCGATAAACTTTTGCAACCAGTATTTGATGTTTCAGTAATTTCTAATCACGGTCAATCAATTAAACATAGTAATACACCTGATGGTAGATTATTAGGAGAAGGTTTAGAAACATTTATTACAGAGGAATCTCCTGACAATAATTTAGATGTAACTGTTTTAGAGGATGGTCGTATTGTATATGATGCTGCGATATATCCCGGCGATGAAGATGGGTTTGGAAACATTATTGACTCTGATGGTGGAAAAATACTAAACGAACACTCTGGTCAGAATATGTTGCTTGATGGTACTGATGGTTCTGCCACTGATGCTGGTTCTCAAATCTTGATGGAAGATGAGACAGGAACAGATCAGATTATTCTTAATCAGACACAATCAGATGGAACTGATCTTGGTGATGAAATTGTTATGGAAGATGCCTTCAATGTAGTGGGTGACAGTATTATTGATTCCGGTGGAGCTACGGCTAAAATCTTAGCACAAGGAACTGCCCAAGGAACTGCTGCAATCGGAACAACGATAACTAAACCAGGCGGGTATCTAAACACAGATAGTCGTATCAGTGAAGATATTATTCGTATACAGGATTCGTATTTCTATCAACAATTTTCCTATGAGGTTAAGGTCGGTGCGGTTCTGTCGGACTACATTAACGAACTAAAAGCTTCTGTGCATCCAGCTGGATTTGTCCCATTCGGTAAGGTTTCTCTTGCGTCTTCAATTTCAGCTGCGATGGGAATTACTGCGGCTGGAGTTATTGATTATACTGGCGACACAGAGACTTTCTCACCAGAACTTGCGTCCTTACTTGGAATTGTCTTTGGTGAAACGCTTGAGATGACAACATCAGTTCGGGAAGGAGTTCTCGATACTACAGGTGGAAGCAGTATATTTGATACGATCATTCAAGAGAACGGTGTTGCAATTGGCGATTTAATTCTTGAAGAGACTGACGGTGATAATTTGCAATTTGAAAGTGGATTGGATATTGCTGCTGAAAACTCACAAAGTTCTGGTGATGGAGCAATACTATTAGATGTTGGCACTGGTTCTGGTAGATTGCTTGCGGAAACTGCTCTTGGTGAGAACGCAGTTTCTAAAAGATCACTAACACACCAGACGACTCTTAAAGTTCGTCCAGAAATTAAAGTGCCAAAAACTGGATACGGTGCGCCTCTCCTTTCTGGTGTTCTTCCCGGCTCAATTTTCTTTGATCAACCTACCATTCAACTTGAAGATGGATTGAGGGATTCTCTTCCAGCGATCATGCAAGATAATTTAGTATTGGACGGGACAGATAAAACTGGCACCAATGCTGGAAGCAGAATTAGTTTTGAGACAAATCTTAATGAACAGTCCGGTGCTAAAATCAGTGAGATTAGTAATCTTTCAATACAAGATTTAGTTGAGTTAGATACGATTGGATTTACGGAACCAGCTGGAACTCTGAAGACAAATGAAGGCGGTATCGTATTTGAACAGAGTGCAGCTGCCGATGAGTTGGTGTTAGAAACATATCTGATGTTTATTACAGAGGATGGCAATTTTATTGATCTTGAAACAGAAACGGGTGCAGGCAATCTTATTGGCGATGGTACAGGATATGCAGCGCACAATGTTAACATTGTATTAGATGGTCAACTCAACAGGGGTGAAAAACTTTTAACTGAAGGTAGTAAAATTGAGTTTGAAAGTGGTACTAATGACGGCAGTATTCCAGAGGGCAACTTTGGTAATAGGAACATAACACAGTTTACGAGAGAGTCAAGAATTTCTTCCTTTACATCGACCAATAGACTGGCGCTACAAGATGAATATGAAATTGATTTGGAGTTTGCATTAGAAGATGGTACAGGTTCTATTATAATGGATGGAACCTCTGCTGTTCTTGATATTGGAGGACAGGTTCTATTAGATGGTACAGACCCAGGCAAGTCAGATGATGGAGAGAAAGTTTTAATAGATGGTAGTGTCGATGCAATTGGACTTGAAACGGGAACAGGAACAGGAAGGATAGCACTAGACGGCACAGACGCCTCTTCTACTAACGCTGGAGAGGCCGTGATTAGTGAAGATGGTGTTATAGATGTTGGTGATGATATTATTCTTGACAGCACTGGCGGCCGTGATCTTAATGACAAATTAATTATGTTCTCTACAATTCGTAATAAGGTTGTAGATAATGATGGTGGTTTCTTCTTATTGAGTGGCACTGATGGTTCATCCACTAACGCTGGAGATGAAATACTACTAGAAAGTGATTCTAGTGGCGATGGAACTCTTCAGTTCTTACAACAAAACTCTATAAATGTAGCCAATGGTTTACCAGCTGAAAGTGGTGGATTAGTTCTACCAGTGGCAGAGGCTCAGGCCGGTACTGTTGTGAGTGCAGACGGTACTGTTACGGAAGTTATTCTTATAACCACCTTTGACAGCACTATTGGAACTTTTGACTCAACACAAACAACTTTCGATGCTGCATAATCGTTATAAATAACATAAGAAAAGGGAACGTTAAATGGCATATCAATCATTAGGGGTCGGAACTAACGCCAACGATGGTAGTGGTGATACACTAAAAGCTGGTGGTGCAAAGATCAATGACAATTTTGTAGAACTCTACACCTTATTGGGTGATGCCAGTGATTTATGTACAGGTATTAGTGCAACTGCAACTGTCGTTACTTTGACTGCCCCAGAAATTAATGGTGTTGTTGCTGGTACTCAAACGTCTGCTACTATCACGACTTTGGCTACTACGACAGTAAATGGCACCACAGGAAATTTTGGTACTGCAACAATTGCCGCTGGATCAATTACAGACAGTTCTGGTGCAATTTCATTTGGTAACGAAAACCTAACAACGACAGGAACATTCGCAGCGGGTAATATTACAGTGGGAACAATAACATCCACTGGAGCATCTATTGTATTTGAGGGAGCTACACCTGATTCAAACGAAACAACCTTAACAGTTACAGACCCCACAGCAGATAGAACAATTACATTTGGGGATGAAACAGGAACCGTATTAACAACTGGTGCGTCAAACGTTCTAACAGGTAACATGATGAAAACTGCATCAACGCTCTTAATTGTGAACTCTTCTGGTTCTACTCTTAAAACAATTATTGGTGCCGGTGTTGCGTCATAAATAGATAAAATAGGAAAAACAAATGGCAGCTATTATTACAGAAAAGTTTAGACTTCACAACGCTTCTCAATTTGAAGAATCGTTTACTGAATCGGGCAATAATGTTTATTATCTATTCATAGGTAAGAGTACACCATTCACCTCTGGAACAAGTGGTGGGTCTGATTCTTCTCCACCGACTCCTGTGGATGGACCAACTGATGAATTTTATGCATGGGACGATATGATTGCTGCCAAGAGTATCGGATCAAATAATGTTCAACGAGTTATTCCTAGAAGAAATTGGGCTAATGGTACAACGTATGATATGTACAAACCAACCTATAGTTCAAGTGTAACTGCAACCTCTGGTGCTTCAAATCTTTATGACTCAACATTTTATTTTGTAACAACTGATTATCGTGTGTATAAAGTTCTTGACAATAATGCAGGGGTTGCATTTAGTGGAACAGAACCCACAAGTACTACAACTGCACCTTTTAGTGCGGGGGGATATGTTCTACAGTATATGTACACTCTTACAGCCGGTCAAATTAACAACTTCCTAACGGCAGATTTTATGCCAGTTGCAACTGACTCTACAGTGAGTGCTGCAGCTACTGATGGTGCAATTGACTCCTTGGCTATCACTGCTGGTTCTGGATATACAAATGGAACTTACTATGCCGCAGTTTACGGAGATGGCACAAGTCAAGGAACATCTTCTGGTGCTGTTGTCAGAATTACAGTTGCAAATAACGCTATTCAAGATTTTGGTTTAACCGCTGGAACAGATACAACAATTCATTCTGCTGGTGCGGGATACACTTTTGGAACAGTGAATCTTGCAACTGGATACACTTTCTCAGAGAGTACTTTGACCACTGCCTCAGCAATAGGTGGTTCTGGTGGTGCAGTTGAGGTGATCATAGGACCGAAAGGCGGACATGGGTTTGATGCTAAAAAAGAACTTGGCGGTCACTATGTCATGATGGGTATAACACTAACTGCCGCAGAAGGCGATGACATTACCACAGAAAATGATTTCCGTAAGTTAGGAATTGTTGTTGATCCTAATACGTTTGGTACATCTTCAGTTGCTACAATATCAACTGCGAGATTGACCTACGCAATAAAACTTACATCACAGTCTGGTACGTTTGATGGAGATGAGAAAATTAGTCAAGCTACCACAGGCGCTATCGGTAAAGTTGTTGAGTGGGACAGTTCAAATTCAATTCTATATTACACACAAGAACGATTTGGTGATTATGGAACTAATGGGACAACTGGCGCATATGTTGCATTTAGTGGTGCTAATGTTATTACTGGTGCTACATCAAGTGCAACAGGAACACCTGATGCGGCCGCAGACAGTGCGGTAACTCTTGCAGGGGGAAGCACCATAACCTTTGCAGACGGATATGCAAATCCAGAACTTGATCCAGATAGTGGTGACATTATATATCTAGAAAATAGAAAACCAATCAGTAGGTCTTCAGACCAGATAGAAGATATCAAAGTTATCGTGGAGTTTTAATAAATGCCTCAATCTACAGACCTTAATGTTGCACCATATTATGACGATTTTGACAAGGATGATAACTTTGTCAGAACCTTGTTTCGTCCTGGCTTTGCAATTCAAGCAAGAGAATTAACACAACTTCAATCAGTTCTTCAAAATCAGATTGAACAAGGTTTCAGTCATATGTTCAAAGATGGCACGGTAGTTATTCCGGGCCAATCAGGATATCTTGGTGGTAAGAACGCAGCACGGTATGTTAGAATACAAAGCAGTTTTGGTGGAGAAACGATTGATCCTCAACAGTATGTGAATGCAGACAATCCAGTTATCATTACGGGTGCGACAACTGGTATTAAATTCATGGTGACTCATGCAACTGCTGCAACCACAACTGATCCCGTAACACTTTTTGGTCAGTACATAAATTCTGCTCTTGAAGGAAAATCAGATATTACGCTAACGGCTGCTTTGGCATCTGATCAGCAATCGGCATTAGATGCTGCTGGATTTGATAGATTTGTGATTAATGAAAACATTAGCGCAAATGTTGCGGTCACTCATGGATCAACAACCTTTGCTGCCAATGAAGCTTCAATGACAACAGTGGAAAGTGAAACAATTATCGAAAGGCGAGTCGGCAACCTAGGCGCTGTTGATGGTAGCACTGGTAGAGTTTCTGGCCACTCTGCGCTTGCAACGATTGAACAAGGTATATTTTTTGTCAGAGGACATTTTGTACAGGTTGAAACTCAAGTTATTGTTCTTGATAAGTACCGATCCCATGTAGGCGATTTTAGAGTTGGTCTTAGAATTGATGAGTCAATTGTAACACCAGAAACAGATTCAAGCTTGTTGGACAATGCAACTGGTTCATCTAACTTTGCAGCCAAAGGCGCACACCGATTAAAATTTACTCTAACCCTTGTTGCAATCGCTCTCGATTCTACTGATGATAAAAACTTTATTGAGTTGATGAGAATTAAAACAGGGCGACTCATCAAATATGTAAGAGACACAGAGTATTCTATTCTTGAGGAAACACTTGCTCGCAGAACGTTTGATGAATCTGGTAACTATACAGTAAGACCCTTTACGTTTCAGATCAAAGAATCTGTTGATGCGAGTGTTGGTCCTGTAAATTATAAAGGTGTATATGCTAATGGAGCACTTACAGACAGTGGTAACGTAGCAGACGAATCACTTCTTGCGTTGCAGATATCAACAGGTAAGGCTTATGTCAAGGGTTTTGAAATTGAAAAAATTGCTCCTACTATTATTGATTTAAAAAAGGCAAGAGACTTTTCAACCATCAATGCAAGCAGTACAGCTTTTGATGTTGGTAACTTTGTTACAGTCAACAATATGTTTGGTACACCAGATGTGTCCTTTGTGGCGGGTGAAGCAACTCCATTTAAACAGTTAGCTCTTTATGACACAACAATAGCCACGCCTGGAACGGCAAGTGGCACAAAGATTGGTGTTGCGAGAGTTAGAACTTATCAACATTTCAGTGGCACTGCTGGTCAAACAGATGCTATCTATAAGTTATTCTTATTTGATGTTCGCCCGTTTACCAGAATTACATTGTCTGGAACTCCTAGTCCGACACTTACCTCTGTAGCTTCTAATGGTGGTTCGCAGATTAAAGGTGTTACAAGTGGCGCTACTGGATTTGTGTTTGGTGAGGAAACCTCTGGAACAGCTCTTGTTCTTACAAACGTATCTGGAACATTCCAAGTTGGTGAAAAGATCACTACTTCCGACTCAGCTGAGTCGGATCAGATTGTTGAGGACTCTGGTAATGCAGACTTGACTATTAGTTTAGTTCAGACAAAATCATTTGAACAAGTTCGATCAGTTCACGGTGATGATGCTGATGCTGGTCAAGACTTTACTGCTGATATTGCATTGTCAGCTGTAACCACTGCTGCTTCATTCTTAGATTTGGATGGCACGGATGCACTGGGATCAAACAACGGTGACAATATTCTGACAGAACAAGACAGCGAGCCAATATCTTTGCAACAGGCATCTACTGGTGGTACGGGTTCTCTTAGGTTCATTTGTAAATTACAAGATTCAGAAAAGAATATTTCTCTGTTTAATCTTGCAAAACGTCCTGTGAAAACTTTGTTGACAGGAACAAATAACGGAGAGAGTGACACTGCAATTACCATTCGCAGACAGTTTGTTGCAACCACAAATTCATCTGCTACAGTAACAATATCAGCTGGTGCAAATGAAACATTTCTTTCGCATAGTGAAGGTGATTACACAATTTCAATTTTGACAGCTGGTACAGGTGGGGGTAAGGCTGGTGATATTGTTAGTGCTGCAACAGGATTTTCTGGTGGTGGTACTGGTACAGTTTCGATAACTAACTCTACGGTATTTGGCACGGGTGCAAAATTAAAAATTATGACTACCCTTTCTAAAACATCAGTTGTTCAGAAAACTAAAACAACTAAATTGATGAAACAGGTCAAGGTTGTTCCCGGCGCAACTGCTGCCTTTGGAACTAGACCAACAGATAGACAAATTTCTTTGGGTCGAGCTGATGTGTTTAGATTAATGGCAGTATTTGAGTCTGCCGCTTCTGATACAGATGCAGTTGCTCCTACGATATCTCTTAGTGAAGTTAACGGAACATTTACTAGAGGTGAAAAAATTACTGGTGCTACTAGTGGTGCTACTGCAAGAATTATTACTACAACCTCACCAATACAATTAGTATATACCTCTGGTACAGCAAAACAATTTGCAGTTAATGAATCAATTCTTGCTGAATCTTCTGCGGCTACTGGAACAGTTAGTACTGTTACTAATGGTGATGAGGTCATCACAAACAATTACCAACTGGATACTGGACAACGAGATAACTATTATGATATAGCCCGCATCCAAAGAAGGCCAGGACTTCCGCCACCGACAGGTCGTTTGTTATGTGTATTCGATTATCTTGAACACAGTGCTGGTGATGTGTTAACAGTGGATTCATACACTGACGTTGCTAATCAAATGGATTATGTTGATATTCCAACATATACTGCGACAAAGGTTGATCCTGATGCTCCTGCTCCGACAGGAAGTTTCCCTTTATATAATGTGTTTGATTTTAGACCTTGTGTTGAGGATGCCGCTGGAGCAAGTTCCAGTGTTGAATTAACTGATACAATTACTGGTTATTCATTTGACTTCTTCCATCGACAGTATGATGGAACTGGTGCTTCTGCAAATAACTTCCTTAAGCCGGGTTCTTTAGTTCAGGCAGATTATGAATTTTTTCTTGCTAAGAGAGCTGTCATTGACTTAGACGTTGGCGGTAAATTTACTGTGACTGAAGGTGATTCGGCAGAAGTTCCACAAATTCCAGAACTTAGATCATCGACAATGAAACTGGCAGAATTATTTATTCCGGCGTTTACATTTACACCAAGAGATGTTGTTGTTCGCCGTGAGAAAAACCAACGTTTCACCATGAAGGATATTGGTAAACTTCAAGATCGTATTCAGAACTTGGAATACTACACACACCTATCCTTGTTGGAACGAGATGCTGAGAGTTTTGAAATTCAAGATGCAAATGGACTTAACAGATTTAAGTCTGGTTTCGTGGTCGATGCTTTCCAAGGTCATAGGCTTGGCGATGTTAAACATGCAGATTACAAATGTTCTATAGATATGGAAGCAAATGAACTTCGCCCTTCGTCCAAGACTAAGGCATTTAAGATAATTGAACAAGTAGATACTGTTGCAGAACGTGCTGGTTTTGGTTATCAAAGAACTGGTGATCTTATTACTCTACCTTATACCGAAATACTTCATATGGAACAGCCCTATGCAACTAGAGTTGAACGATGCACCCCTGTCCTTGTTTCTCATTGGGCCGGTACGATTGCACTTGATCCTTTCAGTGATGATTGGTTTGAAACTGAAGTCGCACCTGATTTGATCGTCAACGTAGAGGGTAACTTCGACACATTCTTTGAGGCAAATAAAGATGCAATAGGAACTGTATGGAACGCATGGCAGACTCAATGGTCTGGTACTACACAATCATCATCTAGTTCATGGTGGGAAGGTAATAATAGAATTGATAGAACTACACAGACAGTTAGAACTGATCAAAGTAGAACTGGTGTTCAAACAGATATTGTTGAAAAAATTGACCTTGAATCTCAAGGCACAAAAGTTATTCAACGTGCATTACTGCCGTTCTGCCGACCAAAATTAATTACTTTTGAGGGAGCTAGGTTCTTACCTAACACCCAACTATATCCTTTCTTTGATAGGCAGGACGTATCTGCTTTCACAAAACCAGAAGATGGATTTTCAACAAGTGATGCAAGTTTAATTTTTGGTGATGCTTTGATAACAAGTGCATCTGGTAGAATTAAAGGTCAATTTAATCTTCCTGATCCTAAAGTGCAGGGTAATCCACAATTTAAAACAGGTGAGATTTCATTCAGACTTACATCAAGTCCGACTAACATTACATCTATTGACCCTGTTACGGCTGGTGAAGCAACTTACTATGCCACTGGTATTTTGGAGACTGAACAAGAAACGATCATTGCAACTAGAAATGCTGAGATTAAGAGAACTAACGTTAGTGAAGATACATCAATTTTCTCTAATGTTATCTCTGATCGTGTTACCAGTTTTAATCCGGCACCGCCTGGAAATAATATACCCGCTGATCAACAAGACGATGGTGATGATGATGATGGTGACGGTGATCCACTCGCACAGACCTTCTTGATTGAAGAGCCAGGCGGTATCTTTGTTTCCAGTGTTGATGTATTCTTCTCTGAAAAAGATGATACATTCCCTGTTACACTTGAAATGAGAAATGTGGTAAATGGTTATCCCGGCCCAAAAGTGATGCCGTTTGGTCGAGTTGTTAAAGACCCTGTAGATATTGCAATTGATGAAACTGGACAAACTGCTACTAAATTCCAATTTAGTGCGCCAGTTTATCTACAGGCTGGATTGGAATATTGTTTCTGTTTGATTGCAGACGTTCCAACTCATAAGGTCTGGATTGCTAGAATGGGTGAAACAGAAATTCAGTCTACACTTGCAACAGCTGGTGTGGGTGGTACTGCTACTGCAACATCAAACGCATTGTTTGCAGAGAGAACAGTTTCAGAACAGCCTGGCGTTGGTGTTATGTTCAAGTCTCACAATGGTAGAACTTGGGCTCCATCTCTTATGGAAGATATTAAGTTTAGATTGAACCGTTGCACATTTACTTCTCAAACTGGAACAGTTCCACTTGTC
>Ga0209992_10002443_pt1 | contig 16984 bp, 10 predicted proteins | sample 2SBtaG_2_FD_182564 | JGI IMG/M metagenome (GOLD analysis project Ga0209992, IMG submission 182564) | Deep subsurface microbial communities from Kolumbo volcano to uncover new lineages of life (NeLLi) - 2SBTROV12_ACTIVE470 metaG (SPAdes)... | ecosystem: Environmental > Aquatic > Marine >... | reverse complement strand
TTTATCATCTGAAATTACTTCATTGTTAACAACAACCACTAACAAGAAAGCCATTAACACTTCTTATGTCCACACTTTCTTAGGTTACGAATTTCTTCATATCGCTCTAGCGTTGTAACCTGTTTCCATTTGTCCCAAACTTGTTTAACACCCCATCCTGTAATAGATAGCATCACGCATAGCGTAAACAACAAAAACACAATGGCATAATTCCTAACTTTAGCTCTTCTAATCCTTCTTTTACGAGTGATATCTCGCATGTAGTCTGCATGGTCACGTTCACTTTGCGCCCTAATGCGTTGGGTTTCCTGCCAAACGTCAGCACATCCTGCCATCAAACAAATATCTTTTATATCTCGCTCGGCCTGTTTTATTTTCCTCCTTTGAATGCTGAGATCCATTGCCTCTTTAGTGGTCAATGGTCTTTTTAATTTAGTTTTCTTTTCCCAGGAATCTAATTTAGTAGCGGTATCAGAGAATTTACCCAGGAGTTTAGCGGCATCAGAAGCATTAGCTTGTGTGTCGCGTAAGGTTTGTATAACCCCATTGACAGCATTAAGTGCTGCCCCTATCGCCGCTAACTCGGCAAACATTTTATTATGTAGAGAGAGCCTCTAGTCTTGTACAAAGACGTTCAGCCCTAGCTCCTACCTGTGTGTGCCATCTACTGTCTCTGGCTTCTACTCCTGCTTTAAACCAATTATGAGACTTTAGAGCATCAATGTGTTTAACAAACTTACTGTATCTAGGTCTTCCTAGATTAAACATCATATTTACACACACTTCCTGAACCTCATCAGGAAAATTATTCCAGGTATCACCAGTAAAAAGTATTTCACATTCACTAATAGCAATGTCTAGATCTGTTTGAAAGACTTCCCATACTCTATCTTGAGTAACAGGAGTGCCTACAGGTTTATCATACTCAGGGTCATCTTCTAATATCTTATGGCCTACACCAAACGTAAGAACATTCTCAGAACACCTATAGCATTCATATTTGATGCCTTCATCAATCTTTAGCTGTTCAAAGATATTTTCTCTAGATTGATGATTCATTTAAGATTCTCTACCTAGTGCTTCGTCGTATACTTCTTTAGCTTGTTCAGTAGTAAATACTACATCCCCATCTTTTATTGCCTGATAAATTGCTTCTTCTTTTTCTTTATTAGTTTTAGCAGTCTCTGCAATTTTAAAACCTATATGATTATTAGCAGCATCTGTTACAGAAGAAGCTAATCCTTGAGGTACTTGAAATGCTTCTTTAAGTTGCAAAGGAATTTTATGTTGGGGGTATTGAGTTGCAAGCCAGATATGATTAACTGCATTAAAAGCTTCCCCTAAAGATTTACTATCTGTAATGCTACCTTGTCTGTTTACTGTAACTCTTTCTCTTTCGGGGATAAGTCCTTTATCTACAGCTTTGTTAACTATACGCGCAGCTTCTCTTTCATTAGCTCTAAGATCTTTCCTGTCTACGTCATAAAATACATCTGCTACCCACTCCATTAAACTATTAACGCCCCCTTGATTAAACTGGGAACGCTTAGAGAGTAAGCTGCCTTCATTCTTTTTAGTCCGATACTCAGTAGTTCTAAACCTTTTCCAAGGATTATTTCCAGGAGGTACTCTTTCTTTTCGAGAAATAGATCCTAGAATTCCATATTCAGGGAAAAGCTCATCAGCAGTTTTATTTGTTTCTTTAAGTAAGTCTGTCAAAAAAGTAGGTTTATCAAGATCTATTATTCTATCTTCACCTTCTGCTGCTTTTGATCCTAACTCTTCTCTAATTAATTTAAAAAGTTTTGCTCTGACTTTAACATTTTGCTTGTTAAAGTTTTCTCCAACTATTAATACATCACCCTTAGTAATATCTTCAGGAAGCATATCAAAGTCTTTCTTTTTAACTTCCTCTGGAACTTCTTTTACTTTCCTTTTAGCAGATACAATTTGGTTTACTTCTTTTTCAGGAAGTGCAGACTCTTTAAGAGGTACTGAAATTTCTTTACCTTCTCCAAATACATTTTTAAATTGATTAGGTTTTAATAAAATATAAGAGTAAAGATCTTTTGGAGAAATTCCTTTGCCTGTAAAGTCTTTGATTCTGCTTGTTTCAACTTGATTTCTATATTTAATAGAATCAAATCCTAACCTATTCAGCATTTCCCCAAATTCAAAATTAAGATCAGCTTCATGAAATTCAAGTTTAAAATTAAGATCTACTTCATTTCTGATAGCTCCTGATCTTAAAGAAGATTTAAGTGCTTCTTTAGTCTTTAAGAAGTTATCTACTCTATCCTGAAAAGTAGTAAACTCTTCTCTTATTATTTCTACATGCCTTGGATTTTTATTTTGTTTATCTCCAGCAAGTTCAGCTATTCTTTGTTCCAGTACACCTGGTTTAACATCTGGATCAGTTATATCAGGGCTTAGTATTTGAAATAATTTTTTATCATTATTCATAGAAGCAATGAAATCATAAATGATAGTATTTTTAATAGTGGGGTCTTTCCATACGTTAACTGCAGACCATCTAGAATGATCTTCATCTAACTTTTCCCCAAACCCTCTTTTAAAAACCATATCGTGTTCTATAACTAAAGGATTTCTTATATCTGCATGACCTTTAGTAATACTAACTGGTGCGTCATAATCAACAGCTCGTTCTGTGCCAGGATACTTAGCATGTTTCTCAGCTATTATATGTGCTTGTTCAGAAGTACCTGCACGAACTCCTATTTCTTTAAACTGAACAAAGCCCATATCATATTCAGTATCTAAATCTATATCAGTAGTTTTATATAGAGGAGTTTTAACAGTAGAAGGCTCAACATAACTTTCTACAGATTGTGTTTCTATTTCTTGTCCATCTACACGTTCTGGAGTTCTTTTAACCATCTTATCAAAAATAAGATTATCTTCTTTTGTCATAGGAGGAGTTCCAGACTTCTCACTCCGAAATAACTTTTCACTATCTGGCATAGAATGTCTAAGACTAAACCATTCACTAAGTAAATCTCTAACTTTAGGGGCTGCTTTTTTGGCTAATAAACCTCCTACTGGAAAACCTAACCGTCTTAAAGGATCTTCAGGATTGTTTCTATCAATTAAGTCCTGGTTGAATGGACCTGCAGTTACATCATAAGGTTCACCCGTATAAGGATTAATTCTTTCTTGAGGTTCTTGAGTTACATTAGAAACATTATCTACAGAAGGACCAGTAGGAATAGGACCGCCTTCACTCCTAGTAAACCTTATAGGCTCTACTTCTTGTTTAAGACCAAGAACATTTATAGCTCCTCTTCTAAAATCCCTAGACTCTTCTTTTAACCACTCTGTATAGTTTTCTTTAGTTTCAGGAGCAATAGCTCCTAGTGCTCCATAGCCAGGAATCTTTTCTCCAAATATCCTTACAAGATCTCCTCTTTTAAATATTTTATATAAATCATTTCCTACTGGACCTAAAAAGACAGGGACTCCTGCAACTGGATCTTGATATACTTTAGCTGCTTCATGTGCTTTACGCATCATATCTGCAACAATTCCATTGCCTCCCCACCTTACAAATGCATCTTCGTATATTTCTTGATCACTTTTATTTTCTTCTGACTTACCTCTACTCCTGGCCCAGTTAGTCCATCTAGCCATTTCAGTCATCATTAAGCCAGCAGCAAAAATCTTAGGTGCATTTTGTTGAGGGTTTTTAATTAGGTCTTTAGCTGCATTCTTTAAAACAACATTAGTAAATGCTATTGGGTAGCCTAAGAACTGAGTTAATATTGCAGTCTTGGGATGAGAAGTGAAAAAAGGTTTTAATCCACTCTCACCAGTAGGCATTAGAATAACTTCATTGGTATACCTAGCTGCTCCACGTTTTACATTCTTATAAAAAGCATCCTTTACAGAAGCACCATTTTCTATCCACTCTAATCCTTGATTAAGATCTACACCTAACTCATTAAGCTGGTCTTTCATCCTTGTAATTCTTAAAGAATCATCTACTGTTTTTAGTTTATTTATCTCATTAAGATTATCAGCAATTAAATTCTTACCTGTTTTATAAGAAGCAAGCTGAACAAACTTAGTCCATTGATCAAGAAGCGTAACTCTAAAAAAAGTATTATTTACTTTTTGTAATGTTTGATTTCTTATTACAGAACCTGACAATCTTTCTACTGTATCCAAAAGTAAAGGATCTAAATCCATACCAAATTCTTGAAGCTCTCTCCAGGCTTCTCTTTCAGTTAGTCCAGTTCTTTTTCCATCTTTACCTATCAATGGAAGATTTAATAAAGTCTCTAATGTTTTATCCTGAGTAGTTCCTCTTGCATCCTTTAAAGCACTAACAAATCCTTTTAAAGAAGCCTTTGGTCCTGCTTTAGCTATATTAATTCCTATTTCAGTTAAACTTGATACAGTTGCTAAAGGAAGATAAGCAAGTCTATTAACTGTTCCATATAAATCTAAAGCAAATCCTCCTAATCCTTCCACCCTACTTAAATTCTCTCCAGTAGCATGGTTGTATGCTTGTTCCATTGCTTTTTTATCTCTAAGCGTAAGAGCTTTCCCTGCTTTACGCATCTGAGTATCTATACCTTTAATATAGAAATCTCTAAATTCATCAATACTGCTTACACCTAATACTTTACGTTTTGCTATTGCTTTAGCTGACTGAGCAAGATAATTAATCATTACAGAATTCATATCTGAATCTAAAAAATCTGCAAATTTATTATCATCTATCTTGTCAAATACGCGGTTATAAAAGAAAGTAGCTCCACCAGATCCTCCCTGATCAAGTTGATTCTTTTTATCTAACATATTAACAACTATATTTTCAGCTTCTACTTCATCTGCAGCTTCGCCAGATTCTAATAGTAATCTTTTAAATAAAGGACGCTTATTTTCTATTGCTTCTCTATTCCAGTTTCTAGGAAAGTAATTGGGTCCTGTTTTTCTTGATATAACTCCATTCTCAACAAGCTCATCTCCTATAAAACTTAGAAGATCTCTAATTTTTTTAGCAGCAGTATTTATTGTTGTCGGTGTTTCAGGACCAAGAGTGCCTCTTACAGCAGCAACAATTAAATTATTAGTCCCTTCTTCTAACTTACCTGAGATACTACTTTGGATAGGATCTAACGCTACTTTGTAAGTAACATAGTTATTGCCTAATGTTTCTCTAAATACTTCTGAGAAATCCTGGTCATCGAACTTTCTAGGAGAAATAAATCCTCTTTGAGTATCAAATCTAAGTTTTCTTTGTAGACTTTCAGCTAAATTAGACTTTTCTGCAAAAGGATCAAAAATAGTAGAAGGTTTAAATATAAATTGACTACCATATCTAGTACCCCATCTATGTAACTTATGAAAAAGAGCATTAGATACTTTTTCATTTGACTGACCTTCCAGCTCAATAAAAGTACCTTCAACTATATCTTTAAGCTCTTCATCACTTTTAAGCCCCATCCCCCCATATTGTTTATTAAAAGCTTCTAACTCATTAGCAAGACGAGGGACAAATATCTTAGGATCTGCTATCTCAGCCATAGCAATATTATTTATACGATTTTCGTAGTCAGCAGTAGTTTCTCCCTTTAACCGTTTAAACTGAGTATGGCTTTGTTCATGAATCTCATTAAATTTAACCCACTCTTCAGGACTTCTAATATAGTTTTCTGAAAAAGAAGGAGGTAAAGGGTCTACTCCTTTTACTGCAGGTTTAGTCCAGGGAGCTTTATCAAACTGAGACTTTATATATTTATCATCTACATAAATAATATTATTTTCTTTATCGTGAAAAGCTCCTACAAACCCAGTCCCTTTCTTTCTTTTTTTCTTATAGTTTCCTCTCTTTATAGGGGTAGGAGTCTCTGGTGGAGTGCGATTAAAATTTCTAATATCTGATTCATCTAAATCTAAAGCATCAGGATCAATTCTTTTAAATCCTGCAGGACGTTGTACTCCTCTTAATTGATCCCTAATTTTAAGTTCTCTACTACTTTTTAAATGTGCATCCCTAATATCATCTATAGTAGACATAGGTATTTGATCAGTAGGATCTGTAACAAAATTACTTACTCCTATAGGAGTAGCATCAGTTGCATCAGTTTTTCTTTCCAGGGCTTCTGCTTCTATTTTATTTAAAGCTTTTAAATCTGCTCTTTTCTGAATAAAAGAAGAAAGTTTATGTCCTCCAAAACCTAAACCACCACCAAAAGCAGCCCCTAATGCAGTAGTAGCTAATACTTGAGGAGTAGATATTTCATCAAGCCTATTAATTTCTACATCTCTGGATTGTCTTATAAAATCATCTGTTCCTGACCAAGCTCCTCCAACACCTGCAGCACGTATTGCAGTTGATGCAGCAGTTTTACCTGCAATAGCCCCTAAACTAATAAAAGATTCAGGTGCAGTAGCAATATCTATTGCATAATCTTTAACGGCTGTAAGACCTTCACCAAAGCCTCTAATTTCAGTTTGATTTTCCCAAATATCTACTAGCCTTTTATAAGCTTGTTTAATATCTTCAGGTGCATCATTTATTGCAAGGCGACGAGCAGCTAGTGTAGATAAAGAACCGTATTCATCTCGTAAAGACTCAGCAGGATTAGAAAGATACTCATCTTTATTTTCTTTTATTCCTAATATTCCAACCCCAGGAAGAAAGTTATCATTAAGATAACTATGAACAATATTAGATAGCTGTTTTACTTCAAGATTATCATTAAACTCAGTAACACTAAGTTTTCTTCCACGCGGAATACCGTAGCTTCTTTTTCTTGATTTGTCTAAAGAAGCTCCTCCTATAATAGTGTAAGACATTAAAAATTAACCTTGTTAATTAAAAAATATTTTTTTGTTTTGCTCGTTCTAAGTAAACTTTACCTTCAGAAGGAATTTTACTCCTATCCCCTGTAAAGGTATCACCTTCACTTGCTCCTTGATTGAATGCTACAAGAATTTTTTCTATATCCCCTTCATACCTATCAGAGTAAATGGATAAAAGATTTGTACCTAGCTCAATGTTAACTTCAGGGATCTGTAATAGCCTGATTACTTCATCTCCTGCCTTACCTGTTACATCTTTGATTGCCCCTGCTTTAAAGTTAGCAGTTGTTTGAGAAATAGCGTCATCTTTTAATTGTGGGTCATAAGAAATGTTTAATTCATCTGCAACATCAAAAACAGTCTTAGCTCCATATCCAGGTTGAACTGCTGTAGATGTTTTTACTTGCATTGGCCCGTGAGCATCATGCCCACTGTCTGCGGTAGCTTTACCTGCTAATGTAGAAAACTCTTCAGTTTCTATATCAATAACTCCTAACACTAAGTTAGCGGTTATATTAGGATAATTTAAAACACTTTCTTCAACTATTGGATTTAATCCAGCAACATTAGAATTAACTAATGAAAGAGCTGGAGGAGCTAAAAGACTGTCTCGTGCAGTTTGTATTTCTTCTTCTGTAAATCCTATTCCTTTTATATTAGCAGTAGACCATCCTGCCTCTATAAGGTTGTTTAGCCTATATGACGCAATATCGTCTACTGTCTCACCTATAGCTTTTCCAACAGGTTGAAGAAGTCCAGGAGAATAAAGATTTTTGTAAGCAACTTGTTTAGGACTTAACATACTATCAGAATCTATTTGCTCTTCTTCTCTCCTTGGTCTTTCTACTAAACTTTGTTTTTCTGGTGTTACTTTTGCACCTCTGGTTGATGTTTTGTTTGTTCTTATTTCTTCTGGAGGTTTTTCAGAATCTCCTGTAACCCGATTTCTAATCCGGTTAAAAGTTTCTTTTACGGTTTCTTTTTTATCGTCTGTAGTTAAAAGACTATCAACACCCTCTGGAGGAAGAGGAGTCTCGCTAATAAGTTCAAAAATAGATTTTTTAGTTACAACTATTTCTCCATTTTCATTTTTTTCTGCAACAGAAAGTATACTTTCACTTAAAGGAAATCTATCTCCTTTTCTATCTGCAGTAGCAGATGCCCTTGCCATCATCTGTTTAAGAAGACTTATTTCGCTGGCTTTAAGAAACGTATTAGCATTATCTTGAAACCCAGCATCCTCAAAAAACTGTACATCGTTAAATTTTTGAAGTAACTCATCAGTATTTAATACCTCATTATTACTATCTCTAAACCGATAACCTTTGGTCTGCGCTAAATCCATAGCTATAAATAATTTAATATCCTCTATTCGATTTGTAGAATTTCCTAGAATAGCAGACCCTAATTCTTTTCTTGCATAGCGGTCCATCATCAGAAGCTGAGAAGCTATTACTTCTCTAGCATTTCTATCAAGCTTTAATGTATCTAAACTATCTGAAAGTTTATTTTTAATTAAAGCTACATTTATTCCTAAATTAGACATAGCAGTTTGATATTGTTGTGATTCTGAAGGTTGAGTTAGTACAAACTCTTGTTTAAAGCCTTTGTCTCCATCTTTTCCAAAAGTTTCTATTTGAGACCAATATCTTTGTAAAGCTTGCGAACCAGCTACTTTTGCTGCAGGAGTAATATCTCCCATCCCTGGATTATCTACTATAGCTGCAACATCTGGATCTAAAACAACTTCAATAGGCGAACCTACTTCTTTCTTTGTAATTAAATCATACCTTTTTGTTACTCTATATCTTACAGTTAAACCTGTATCTCGATCTGTTCTGGTTTCTATTTCTGAGACAGGAGTAGTATTGTTAACAGCTTGTTGAGACTTCTCAACTTCCTCTGCAGGAAAATTTTCTCCTGTTTTTGGATTAACAGTCTTAGCAGATATAGGTTGTTGAGTTGTAACTACTTCTCCATTTATTTCTCTCATTTCAACAACAGATGTTATAGGTACTTGAACGATCCTCCCATCATCCATGACTACCCCTTGATTTTTACTTACAAGTTCCCGTTTAATAACTTTTCCTACCCTCTCATAAGTACCGCTTTTTATTTTTTCTGTAACAGCGTTAATAGCTTCTTCTGGACTAAACCCTGATGCTCTAGCTGCATAAAACTCTTCTAAAGCTACGCTATTTTCTTTAATTTCATCAAATTTTATTTTTCTTAAATTATCTTTAACGGCAGTAGTTGAACCAAAATTAAGACTATTTTTAAGCATATTTATTGCTTGGCCTAACACATTTCTACTTGTGGGATTTAACTTCCTCCATCCTTTAGCAAATTCATCTGAATCTTTTAAAGTACCTAAACCTGTTTTAAAAGCTTTTCTAGCCTCTACCCTACTAGCAGCTACAGATCCATATATACCTGTACTATCTGGATCTCCTGTCCCATATAAAATCTGGGATTTATCGTCTGGCTTAAACTCGTTCCATCCTGGAATATATTTAATAATTTCTTCTTCAGGCAAAGCTTTTTCAACTAATCCATATTCATACTCAAGTTGAGTTTTTCCTGACGCTTTCCAATCATCTTCATAGTCTTGTCTTTCTTTAAGAACATCATTTTGTCTTTTTATAAATCTACTAACAGTTTTAGTATCTTCTGCTCTAAAAAAATCTTGATGTTTATCAGCTAATACTCTTTGTAAAAACTCAAACCCTTTACCAAGTATCTTAGCTGTTAAATTTCGCTGTGCTTGTTTTTTACGGAATTCTTTATTTTCTTCTCGTATAGAAGATTGTCTAGATAATAGACTTTGGAATGTCCCTTCAATACCTTTGACTGGCGCGACCATTATCCTGTCCTTCTAAGTAAACTGGTTTCTTCTGTTGTTTCTGGCTTTTCTAATAAACTTTTTCTACCTTCAGGCAGTTCAGCTATTTTTTGTTTAAGCTCTTCACTTAATGCATTTTCAGGAAGCCCTTCTTCTACTGAATAGTTCTTTAACTGATTAAGCCCTTCTTTAGTTACAACTGTTTCTGCAGCTAAAGCTATATCATCTTCATCTTCTTCTTTATAGACAACAGGATCTATCAAAGCTCTTTCTGCTAGAGCAACAAATATATAAGCAGTAGGCTCAACTAATAGTAATAATAGATCAGGGTTCCATAACCCTTCTGTAAATCCTTGGAATAAAATATAACGAGTAAGATCCATTACTGGAACATCTTCTTCCATAGCATCCAGAATTGTAGTATGTAACTCTTCTGATACTAATTGATCAAAAATATACTCTGAAGCTTGTATTACAGACGTAAATTTAGGTGGCTGTTCCCACGGGTAAGGAGTTTTTGGATCAGTTGTTAATCCTTCCCCAGGAATGGGACGATCCATCCTACTATAATAATCAATATTTTCTTTATCTGGGTCCATGAGTATTCTCAATCATATAAATTGCTTAATATACTATTTAATATCCTACTGATCCTCTAGGTCCAGCCATTTTCCAAAACCCACTAGGGGTATAACCATAAATAGAAAGCATATTAGTTCCTGCTGGATTACCAAATCTATTAGCCATTAGTGCAGTAGGATCATCACCTGTTCCTATAGATGCACCACCTAAAACATCTGCAACACCCCTTGAATAAAAAGGCTCTTCAACGTCTTCAACCCCTTCAATTTCTGATGCTATCATTTGTGCATCTTTATATACGTTAGCAGCAGCTGAAAAAGGTTTATCTGGATTATATCGACCCTCTGCTCCAAATAATTCTTCTCCTCCTTTTTCAAGCATTCTTGAATAGAAACCTTGTTTTTTATCAACAGCTTCAGATCCACCTTTTAACCATTCAAGATATTGATCTTGAATATCTTCAGTGAGTTCAGGAGTAAGTTCCTGGATATTTTTCCAGCTTTCTCCAGCAGCCGCATCTGCATAATCTTTAACTGTACTCGTTACTTCTGGGGAGAAAATATTTGTTCCTGCTTTAGCACGTTTTACATAAGGCTCCCCAGTAAACGAATCTATTACAGTTTCAGTACCAGCACGTTTTATAGGCTCCCCACTAAACGGATCTATATCAGCCCAACCAGCACCTTGCCAGTCTTTATTTTGCTCTAAAAGAGCTTTTTGAGTTGTTTGAGCAGGAAGTTTTCCATTTTTATAAAACTCAGTGAGATTTACATTAATCTCAGTATTCGCGTCAATAACTCCTTCTAAATCTAAATTAGGATTTAATTCTTTTAAGTCCTCTACAGTTATTCCTACTTTATTAGATAACTCTTTAATATCTTTAAACTCTCTACTTATTTCAAGCTTTCCATCTCTAAGCCCCTTAAACAGAGTGCTAACTTCACTAAATCCATCTTTAGTTTTTTGCCAAGCAGTTTCTGTAAGTCCTCCATCAGTAAAGAAGAAATTTTCAGCAGCATTTTCAAATGGTTTAATTCCAGGTATTTTATTTATAGCTGTTTTACCAAACTCCATAATACCGTTGGTTATACTGCTAAATCCTGCTTTAGCTGCAGTTATAAACTTTTGAGTACCAGTTAGTATCTTACCTATCCCTTGAACTGCTGTAGCAAAAATATTATTACCAGACACAGTAGCTAAAGTAGTTCCTAACTTTCCTAGCCCTTTTAACAGGAAATTACCTATCCCCCCTGGAAACAAAAACATCATTGCCATCTGACCGACAAAGCCAATTTTGCCCATGAATTTACCAAAGGATTTAAAAGCTTTCTTGATCCCACGACCAATCTTTTTAAATACTTTTCCTATGCCTTTAAATATCTTTTTAAAGAATCCCATTTTTTATTCCTTAAAGTTGTAGCTATGCATTAGTCGTATCCGAATGAACGGAGCACATCATCCTCAAACTCTTGTTGAGCAATAAACTCTTGGTTTTGTAGCGTCATGCCTATATCTGTTATATTTGGTACAAGATTACTTGGATTCGATGGATCAAAACTACTTGCTGCACCAACATTAAACACAGGATTAGTTACTTGATTAAATAACTGTCCAATAGTGCTAAAAAGGTTGCTTACGTTTTGAGCTTTATCAGATTCATTAGCTAATGCAGTTGCATACAATGTAGTCTTACGCTGCTGCTCATTTTCATACTGCTGTCTATAATAAGAAGCTTCATCTCTTAATTGTTGCCATAGAAAAGACTGTTCTTGTTGAGACAGATTAAATAATTGTTGTGTCTGTAATTGATTAGCAGAATTTGTTGCTGCTGTATCTGCCATATTTACCTGTCTTCTCCAGGAAACATTAGATTGTTCTATAGCTTGAGCATTCTGTGAGTTCCACTGATCTCTTTGAAAATCAACTTGAGTATTAAACTGATCAACTTGAGCATCTAATTGAGCACTAAACTTACCTACATCAATTTCATTTCCTGCAATTAAAGCTTCCATACGATTAGCTTCAGAAGCATTAAACTGTTCCATAGCATTTGCTTGGGAAGCATTAAATTGTTCCATTTGTGCGCCCAAATTAGTCATGAACTGATTTCGTTGATTCTCACTAGTAGCATTAAATTGTTCTGCTGCATTCTCAGCAGCCGTAGTAGTCAACATTGCTTGTTGTCTTTGTTGTGAATCTAATACATACGCTTGTTGTTGATTACTTAAATTAGCCATATCCATTTGTAAAAAGTTTCTGGCATTTTCAATACTTACTTTTGTAAGTCCATCAGCAAGCTGTAAATCCATAGAAGCTAAAGACGTTGCATCCTGCATAGTTGATTGTTGTCTTTGACTAAAATCCTGCAAAGACATTGTTTGCATAAACTTACTATTAGCTATCTCCATTTGTTGAGCAGCATTAAACTCTGTTAAATCCATATTGGCTTCTACAGAAGCATTTTGCATTGCTTGTTGCTGGTCAACATCTAACTGAGCTAATCCCATCTGTTGAGCTAAAGTAGCATTAGTTTTATTTAACTCTACTCGTTTGTTTAAATTAGCTAATTCAGTTTGTTGTTCAGCACTAAGGTTTTCAGAAGATGCTTGATTCTTAGCAGTAAGAAATGCTAAACGCATTTGTTGATCATTTGAAAGATTAGCAACTTCCATTTGTTGCTTAAACCCTGCATTCTTATCTAAGAAACTAGCAGCTACGTTAAACTCAGCTAATCTTTCCTGGTTAATTGCACTTTGATTGGCTCCTAATCTTTCAGCTTCTACTTGAAGATTAGCCATTTCAATTTGCTGATCATTACCCAGATTAGCCATTGAAGCTTGTTGTTCATTCTGAAGGCTTTGTAATCTTGCCTGTTGCCTTTGCTCTGCTTCAGTTAATCGCGCTTGTTGCCCAAACTGTGCTTGAGCAGTTACAAGTTGTTGTGAAAGTTGAGCAGTCTGTGAACCTGTTTCTTGCCTATTAGCTAAATTAGTTAACCTTAATTGCATCTCTTGAGTAGACTGCTGTAAGTTAGCTTGCTGCTCATTAGATAAGTTTTGATTAGCTCTTTGTTGTAAGGCTGCTGCATTACTTTGAGCAATAGGAAAAGCAGTTTGAATAATTGCATTAAAAAGAGCATCTCTGCCTACAGTAGAAACATCTAAACCTCTTGAACTCATTCTAGAGTTTACTAACTGTACTGCTGGTCTAGCCCAAACAGGTGTTACTCCTTCATCAATACCTGCTAAAAGATTTTCTAATTGTGCAGATACTAAAGCTTCTCCAGGAAGTGCAGCTATAGCAGCTTGAACTTCAACAGGTTGATTATCCATTTGTGGTGTTATAATTATAGGATTCTCAATAATTGCTTCAGCTATGTCAGGAGGTATAGCTTCTAAGTCTCCTCTTGCTGAAACTTCCTGAAGGAAAGATACTGCATCCCCTCTGGCAGCTTCCCCTTTTAGTTCTCTTCTTTCTGCAGCTTCATATCCTGCTGCATCTTGTATAACAGCTTCAGTACCTTCAGCAGGTTCCTCATCTAAAATTGCACTTCTTCGATTTTCTTCTGCGTCTTCAGGATCAACCATTTCAATAGGTTTACCTGTAACTGGGTCTACTCTTACAGGAGGATCTTCAAATCTTTGAGCTTGTCCTTTAGATAACTCTTCTCTTTCACGATCTATCCCTGTAGCTCGTGTTCTTTCTGTTAACTTTCCTAACTCTGCATCAGCTTCTCTACTAACTGCAGATCGAGCAACGTCAGTAGGTGTACTTACAGATGCAACAGCGTTCCATTCTCTAAGTGGGTCTATTTCTGGAACGTCACCTTCAGTAAGTGTACCTTCAGTAAAAAAAGGATCAGTAGTTGTAATATCTGTAGGACTAATATCATCAATAGCATCTAACTCCTGAATATCTGTATCAGGAGTTACAGTTCCTTCAAGAGAAACAGGCTCAACAGTAAAGGCTTCAGGAGTGTCTGCTATCTTATATGTTTCTCTTGATTCTGGATCATAAATCTCATCTAAAACACCTCTAGCTGGATCTTCTGAATCTGCAGTACCTATAGCTGCAGGATTAGTTCCTGTAGGGAGGTTTTGGGACCAATACGCTTTTCTTGTTTCAGGAGTTTGTTTATTCCATAAAGTATTATTAGCTTCCCATTGCGCTACAGCATCTGCATATCTTTTAGCATTTTTATTTGCTTGTGGATGCCCCCTAGACATAGGCCCAAAGTCCTCTTTTTTAGGTATTGGTCCAGCATAGTCTTCGTAAGAATTTTTCCAGCGGTATTCAGGATCAGGACCCCTGGGGTTTATAGCACCACCTGTAGACACCCAATCATCACTAGGAGGAATATTTCCTCCCATACTAAAAGTAAGAACCTCTCCTGTTTTTGTATTTGAATAAGATACTAGAGCCATAGTACCTATTTGATTGAAAGTAAATCCTAACTTTTCAGCGTAAGCTCTAGTTGTAATTCCATTCTCATCCCACATAGGGGATAATCTATCCCCTTTTGCATTTAAATCACGTATTTCTTTTTCAGTAAGTTTTCTATTTGGATTGTAAAATCTATCAGTTAAAGTCATACCAGGATTATCTGCATCCTGATTATCTAAAAGATCTTTAATTAATCTATCTTGAGCATTACTTCTAACTTCAGGACTTAAAACACCGCTATTAATAGCTGCGTTTACTTTGCTTCGCCAAGGTTCTCTTTTACCTTCATCTGGACCTTTAGTAAGCATCCAAGTAGTCCACTCGTTGCCACTAATACGCCCATCTTCATTAGCATCTCCTCCATCTCTACTGATACGTTTATAGTCATCTTCAGTAAATTCTTTAGGAGTTTCTCCAGGACGAGAACCATAATCAGATGTAGTATCATCCTTTTTAGTTCCAGTATCTCCAGTATCTCCAGTATCTCCTCCATACGTAAACTCAAAATACTCTTGAGGATTAAAACCTGGAGGCCATGTAGTGTAGTCAGAAAAATCAAAATTAGGAGGAAGATCACTAAAATCATAAGTACCTTGAGTATCTCCAGTATCTTCAGTACCTTGAACACCCTGAGAAGCTAAAAGCTTTTTGTCTTCTTCAGAAAGAGTAGGTATATCTAAACCTATACCAACCCCAGGCTGACTAACTCCAGTTACACCAGGTGTAGGTGTTTGAGGTGTAGTACGAATATCCGAAGGAATTCCAAATCTTCCAGCAACTTCATCAGGTAGTTGTAACCTTGTACCAAAACCAGGACCACCAACTCCAGTTAAATCTGGTGTAGGTGTTTGAGGTGTAGTACGAATATCACTTTTTTTGCTTCCTTCATACTTAGCTCTATTAATAAGATCTGTAAAAAACTTACCAGTAGGTTCAAAAGGTTCAGAACTAGGTGGAGACACAATATCCGAAGGAACAGAGCTAGTAGGCAGTTGTGTACCTGTACCAAACCCAGGCCCACTAAATCCAGTTGAATCTGGTCTAGTTTTTACAGGTGTAGGAACAATATCACTTTGCCCACCTTGACCAGGCATTCCTGTTCCAGGAGCAGGGGGAGTTACAGTACCTTGCCGTCTTACTTGTTGAGGCGACGGCCATGTAGAAGGATCATTAGGATCAAAGCCAGCAAAACCATTAGCAGCTTTCACTCTCCCGCCTTTAGTGTAATCCTGTCTCTGTTTTAAGACACGACTACGCTGACGAGCTTCACTCTTTCTTCGCAAAGCCTTTTTATTTTTTGCAGTCTTCCTAGCCATAATCAAATAACCTTTTTACTTATACAGGTGTATTATCTTTTAAATAGATATTATTAGCTCCACCAGCTACTTTAGGAACTTCACCCTGTAAAATATCATTAGCTCCTCCACCTACTGAAGAAGGAGTATTTAAATAAATATTACTATTACCTCCTGAAACTTTAGGATTTTCTGGAAGATAAATATCATTAGCTCCACCAGTTATATTAGGTGAAGGTTTGTGTTGTGTATCTGTAGGTTGTGCCATTGTACTGTTCCTTTTTAAATTAAAATAACATTGAGGCCCACGCTGCAGCCCCTGTTGTTCCAACTGTTGCTATAACTAACCATGCTAATTTTTCCCATCTTTCAGCATGATTAGCTGTAGCCACTTTAAGCTCTCTAAGCTCTACTATTGCTTCAGCCCATCGTTCCCCACATTCTTTTTCATGAGCTGCTATTTTTTTTAATGCTTCCAAGGCCAGTTCCAGCCCTTTACTGGTATCACTTTCCATTTATTATTTTCCATTCTTCCCATTCTTTAACGATGAATAAGCTTGGCTTCCAAACCAAACACTCACAACACCAGCTACTGAAATATAATAAATACTACTCATTGATCCTAATATATCAGCCCCTTTATCTAGCTCTAAATAACTACTTATTAGAACTAAAGAGGGATAAAGTAACATTCCCCAAAGAGCAAACCAGCACATATTTTTTTGTGCATCTGCTTTTTCATTTTGTATCTCTAAACTTTGAAGCCTTTCACTAGCTGCTATTTCCTCATCACTAACTACACCATCTCCATCAGTATCATATTGGGCATAACTAGATCCTGGTTCTAACTGTTTAGGAGTCAATATAAAATTTCCTTAAAGTTCTTCAGGACGCATAAGACGAATGCCTCGCTTGAACGCAGTTACACGATCAGCAGTAAAGATATTTTCAGAAACACAGGCTGTCATTACATTGTCAAAACGTGTGCTAT
>Ga0209992_10002442_pt1 | contig 16993 bp, 23 predicted proteins | sample 2SBtaG_2_FD_182564 | JGI IMG/M metagenome (GOLD analysis project Ga0209992, IMG submission 182564) | Deep subsurface microbial communities from Kolumbo volcano to uncover new lineages of life (NeLLi) - 2SBTROV12_ACTIVE470 metaG (SPAdes)... | ecosystem: Environmental > Aquatic > Marine >... | reverse complement strand
CATTTTTGTTTCTAATTGATTTTTCTTCTAATTTTATTGGATGTTGGCAAGTATTGCATTTGATCATGTTTGGATTTAGATATACTGAATTGTCTTTTTTAGAGATCTTTGGTTTTTTTTGATATCCAGTAATTTCCGAAATTTCTACTCCTAAAATAACTTCAAGATATTGTTTATCTGAATTGGCAATTTCTTTTTCTTGTTGTATTGTTTTTAGTAAATACTGATTTCTCCCATTATCACCTTTTTCTTGATCTATAGCATCTGCTAGTTTTGAAAGAATGAAATTTTTGTCCAATTTTTGTAATTGTTAATGACTAATTTGTGATTATATGTGGCTCCGTCATGAAAATTTTCCTTTCAGTCTATTTTTTTGAGCAATTATTTCATGATGCGATTAAACTGATACTTGGATCTAACCATTAATCTCATAATATTCTACTGGATGAGTAAATTGCCTATAGTGATCTACTTCTCTCCAAAATTTCTCTTCATCAATCTTCCTTCCTTCATCAATCCATACATTCAGAATTTTTTGCATAAACATTTGTGTACTTTGATCAATTTGTGGCCTGTTCCCTGTTTCTTTCTCAATTCTGTCTCTTTCTTCTTTGAATTTTTTTAGTAATTTCTTGAGTTGTTTTCCGTTCATCTGGGCAGCTTTTTCTCTTTTAGCAGACTGAATGTCTTTTCTAAAATTTGAAAAAAAACCCATGACATCAATTACCTGATTCTATGATTAAAGCGTTACAAACACTATGACAAAAGCAATTGTGACTATGGCAATTGAAATTTTCATAAACGATGACATGGCTTTCATTCATTTACCGATATTATATTCATTTTAGGAACTAAAGTTTTGGTAGATTTCCTGTTTTGTCTAAATTTGATTTACAAACTTTACAATACAATCTGATCTCTTTAGATGGAAATTCAGTTCCACAATTTTTACAAGTATAAAATTTTTCATCATCCATGATTTATTATCCCAAATAATGAACTTAAGCTTATTGGTTTAATCCTTGTTTTTAGATTATCGTCCAGGCCTTCTAAACCCACGTTCTATTTTACAATTTGATGCATCAGATTCGCTAAATTTTTTATTGTATTGTTTATTTTTAGATTTTCCTTCATCTGTATTTATTTCAATTTTGAAAACTTTTTCAGTTGACTCTTCAATTATTTTGTTTTTTGCAGGAAGAATATTTGTAGGTGAAATCTTTTTTTTGTTTTTACTTTTAGGTTTATCTAGATTCTGTAAATTCTTTTTACTCCATTGAATGTTTTTTAAATCTGATGATGATGATTTTTCTTTATTATAATCTCCAAGTGATTTAACCATAAAAGTAGATTTTAGATAATCCACTTAAGCTTATTGGTATGAATTTAACTTATTTTCTATTCTCATCAACTTCATTTTTTATTGATTCCATGCAGTCATGACAAATTATTGATTTTTCAGTCATTTCTCGTATTTGTTGATGATTTTGAAATTCTGAATCATATGTTGCCGCTATCACCACCTTGTTATTCCAAACTTCAAAATCTTCTTTCTTTTTTGAACATACTAAACAATTCATGATTTTTCTAAATTTTATATCAACTTAAGCGTGTTTGCCGTTCAAACTAATCTAAATAAATGGGTCAAACTCCTGCATATTATGAAAAAAATTTTTGTTAATGGATATGGCTCCATTGGCAGTAGAATTGTTTCTTTTTTAAAAGATGACCCAGAAATTGAAGTAGTAGGAGTGGGAAAATATTCTCCTGATGATAAAGTTCAAGAAGCAATTTCCAAAGATCTAGATGTTTATGTTCCAGAATCTAAACTGGATGCCTTTTCAAATTATAAAATTTCAGGCTCTATTGATTCTGCATTAGATAAATCTGATTTAGTAATTGATGCAGCACCAGGAGGTCATGGATACAAAAATAAAAAGAATATGTATGAACCAAAGAATATTCCTGCAATATACCAAGGTGGAGAGTCAACGATTGGTACAGAAGCAGTTTCTGATTTATTGTTCAACTCTAGAGCAAATTATGATCAAGCTCTAGGAAAATATCATGTAATGCAAGGAAGCTGTAACGTAACTGGGATGGGGAGGATTCTAGAACCATTACGTGATAAATTTGGTGATCAATTAGTTAGATTTGATGTTACTCTAGTAAGACGTTGGGCAGATATTGAACAAACAGAAAAAAAACTATCCGATACCATTGAGATGACTGAAAAACCTCATCACGGTGATGATGTTAAACTATACTTTGGAAAAGACGCACCCCTATACGTTCGTGCAATCAAAGTCCCTACAAGACAAATGCACTTACACATTATGGATATTAGATTCAAAGATACTGCCCCAAAACCATCTGAAATTCATGATATATTCACAAATGAATTTGGAGTTGCCATACTATGGACAGCTAAAGGAACCAAAGATGTTAGAGATTGTGCCCAAAATATGGGCTTTAATTTTACTGATACCAATATGATACACATTCATGCTAACATGACTACATCTATTGGAGATACTGTACAAATAATGTATTCTGATGATCAAACAGGTATTGTTATTCCTGAAAATCACATGTTGATGCAAGCAATGTTGTTTGAAAAATCATATCAAGAAGCATTTGCACATACAGAATCCATATTCCATATGGGTGAAAAGAAACAAAAATTACAAGAACATTTTAAACAAAACTAGCTTCGAATTTTTTCAATTCTGATTTTTTTAGGAATATTTTTTGAAACTTTTTCAACAATTATTCGTAATTCATCAACTTCAACTTTGTCTCCTTCTTGGGGGATATCTTGTAATCTTTCATGTAATAATCCATTAAGTGATGCATAATCATCACCTTCTGGAACTCTTGTTTTGAAAATCTCATTTATTCTATCGATGTCTATGTCTCCATTGGTAATTATGGTGTCTTGATCAATTCTTTCGTATCCTGCCTGTCTTGTCAAGTCTGTTTCATCTTCAATTTCCCCAACTATTTCCTCAAGAAGATCTTCTAGCGTAACAAGGCCTTCAACTCCCCCGTGTTCATCCAATACAATTGCCATGTGTGTTTTTCTTCCCTTCATTTCTTTCAATAATGCACTAACCATTTTTTCTTGTGAAGCAAATACTGGTTTTCTTGCAATTTTTTCAAGACTAGTCATTTTGTTGTCATTTTCTAATTCTTTTAGAACATCTCTAACGTGAATGAATCCTACAATGTCATCACTAGTATCTCCATAAATTGGAATTCTTGAATGTCCGCTTTGATTGATTTGGGGCAGTGCTTCAAAAAGTAACATTTTAGAATTTAATGTAAACATTTTTGTTCTAGGAGTCATAACTGAACGAATCACGGTATCATCGAATTTCAAAGCTCCATGAACTAGTTCCATCTCATCTTTTTCAAGAGCTTTTTCTTCTAAACCTTGATCAATTACTCCCTTGATTTCTTCTTCAGTAATTGGAGGTGGTGTGTAACTACTTCCAGTAATTTTAACAACACCTTTGGTGATAATTTCAAAGAATTTTACAACGGGATAAAATACATAGCTGAATCCAAGTAAAACTGGTGCATACCTTAATGCAATTTTAGTTGAATTTGCATTACAGTAAGTTTTAGGTGTAATTTCTCCAAAAACAAGAATCAAAAATGTCATGACTCCTACTGCAATCCCTAATCCGTCATTTCCAAATAATCTGATAGCTACGCTTGTTGCAAGTGCAGAAGCACCAACATTTACAAGATTATTTCCAAGATTTACGCTGGACATCATCCAACTTGGATTCATTTTTAATTTATGAAGTGCTTTTGAACCTTTTTTTCCTTCGTTAAATAATTGAACCACTTTGGATTTTCTTACTCCAACAAGAGCAACTTCCAATCCACTGAAAAATCCAGATAATCCAATTAGAATAGCTAACGCTGAAATTTCAATCCATAAATCTACCATGTTTTTCTCCTGGAAAATTTCTTAGAACAATTGTAACAATTACTCATTTAGTTTTTTTGCACCATCTTTTGGTTGTATTTTTTTTGTAAAACCAGAATTTAAGGCTTGAGATATAAAAAAACCCTTGAGCCTAAAAACAAGGCTAATTTTTAGGAGGATTGGAAAACCTATTCTCAGGATTTCTGTGATAATCTACTGGAATCATTGCATCCTTTTGTCTACCTGTAAGAATTCCTACAACCACATCATCTTTTTTGATTATTTCTTCACTAATCAATTTTCTAATTCCAACTACTGATGCACCTGATGCCATCTCACAATCAAATCCGTTAAGACCTACAACTGACATGCCATCTAACATTTCAGAATCTGTAACTGTAGTTGAAACACCATTTGTAAATTCCAATGCACGTAAACCTTTTAGAATATTTGCAGGTCTACCAATTTGAATTGCAGTAGCTTTAGTTTTTGGTCTAATTCCTTCTTTGTCTAAATGATCATAATATCTAGAAATTAATTCTGTGTTGGGGTTGCCCTTATTCCATCGAAGTTCTTCCCCTTCAAATTTTCCATTATACAAATCAGACAATGTACTGGCACCTTCTGAATTAATTACTGCAATTCTAGGAATTTTTTTAATCCATCCCCATTCGTATAATTCCATCAATGCTTTCCCACAACTTGAAGTGTTACCTAATGCTCCTCCAGGATATACAATCCAATCTGGTACTTCCCAATTCAAATACTCTAATGCTCTAAATGGAATTGTTTTTTGTCCTTCTATTCTAAAGGGATTGACAGAGTTTACAGTATATCCATCATGATTTTGTGCATCATCTAGTGACTGTTTTAATGCATCATCAAAATTACCATCAACTTCTACAATTTGAGCTCCAAATTGATATGCTTGACTTAGTTTTCCAGGTGCAATCTGACCTGCAGGGATGTATACATCACAGTTAATCCCTTCATTTGCTGCAAACATTCCAGCTGATGCAGATGTGTTTCCAGTTGATGCACAAACTATTTTCTTTGCACCCACCATCTTTGCATGAGTTACTGCAGTTGCCATTCCGTTATCCTTGAATGATCCACTTGGATTGTAACCTTCAGGTTGTAACCATACATTATCACTTGAAATTCCAATAAACTCTGCAGCCTTTGACATGTGATAGGGCTTTGATTGTCTACCTTCTGCCCCATCTAATGAGACTAGGTATTTTGAACATTCATCAATATTCTCAGTATCGATCTGACAAAAATTTAGTAATTCTCTAAATCTCCAAACTCCACTTTCATTGAAAATACTTCCTTCCGAATTCCGTCTTTTGTAAAAGACTTCTTTGAGAGTTGAGGATGGTTTATTTTTATACTTTACATCTAATAGGTGACCTTTTTCACATTGTACATTTGTATTCTCAATGGGGTACTCTAACCCACAGTTTGGATCAACACATTTGAGATAAGCATCTTCTTGCATCGTAATTAGAGATAATCGGTGATAATTTAAAGGAAATCCTGTAAAGTTCTTCACGATAAGCTGTTTTTGCTAAACTATAGATTGGATGTATCTCAATTGTTAATATGGTGACTTACAATGAATATTTGAAGAAAATTTTATCCCAAATTTTAGATTCATATGATAATCTTAGAAAAATTGAGGACAAACCAGGTGATCTTGACATCATTAAGAAAGAAATGTTGAAAATTAATGGATTTCTCAAGGTATCTGTCAACAATGTTGATGAATACAAAATACCCCAGTCTGATTTTAAAAGCTTAAAATCAAAATTCAATAGTTATTTGGAAAATTACTTTTTTGAAAAAGAGATTGAAACTATGGCTCCTCTGTATTCTAATGATATCAGTAGAGTAAAAAATATGAGATTGAAAATCATTGAAGCCTTGGAAGATAAAAAAATGATTGAAGATGTAGGAGATTTGCTAGAAAAACTATGACTGATGAGAAAAAATGTATGCTATGCGGTTGTCGTGATCATAAACTTTTTGGATGTAATCGTCACATGTCAAAAAAATGTAGTTGCTACAAATCTTGAAATTTAATTTAAAATAATTACTTTCTTTTAGGCCCTGATCTTTCATGGAAATTTAAACAGCATTTGCATTCTTTTTCCAAGCATTCTGTTTCACTATGATGACCACAGATACCACATTCACAGCTGTTTGACATGTTAATGCTTAATTGATTTAGAATATAATTTATCAACCTATTTTTTATGAGTTTAAGGTCAAAATGAGATTATTTTTTAGATTTTGACTTTTTTGCAGGTTTGCCTTCAAGTTCTTTTTTGATTTCTTCGGCTTTATTGTCTACTGCTTTGATGATCTCTTGGATAATACCATCCAAATCACTATCTTCTGCATCTGGTTCAACAGTACTTGCAATTTCATTAATAGTTGTAGAAATCTCAGAACTGACATCCTCAAAACTTTCTGGATCTTCATATGCAGCATTGTATAGATTTTTGAGATTATTTACATGGCCAATTACTTGCTCTGTTAAGACTATTTTGTAATCAGTTCCATTGACGTCAAATTCTTTTGAACTCATAATGGTTTTTCAAATTCTTTTGTTTATAATGTTTTCAGCTAAAAATTAACCATGTTGAATGTGAATTATAATCAAAATACTATGTAGTCTAGTGCAGAAGCATCACTGATCAATCTAGTGTGTTTTGAACCTACGACATAACCATTCTTGATGTCTTCGGCAGGTATCCATCTATTTGTTGAAGAGTAGTGTCTTTTCTCAGCTAACTCTCTTTCTATAGCTTCAATATCAAATTCCCCTTCTTCTACTTGTTGTGTTGTAAGGTGTTTGATTGTAACCAAAATTTTTGTTACTTTAACACGATCTCCAAATTTCCATTTTAAGACGGGATTTTCATCTGATACTTCCAATACTTTGATCTTCATTTGTTTTTGTCCAAATGCATCATGGCTAATCAAAACTCTTTCATCAGTAAATTCTTCAAAACTTATTCTTGAATTTACTTCTGCATCTGAAACTGTCTCAAGTAATGATTCAGTAATTTTGTCATTTGACTCAATATTGGAATTTTCTTCAGACATACAGTTACTTGATGTCTATTGCTTAAAAACGATTTGAAGATTTGTTTTGAATTAGGCACTAGTCCTCTGCTTTGTTTTAAATGGCATTTTGCATTCTTTAAGAGGTATTTCCTTTCTAACCCCATCTATTTTTGCAAAAAATTTGCCATCATATGTACAAACACAGTCAGTAATTTCTAAAGATTCATCCCAAATTTTGAAATATTCTCGCAATTCTCGACTTTCATATTCTCCCACTGCTATCCTTTTCTTTGAAAGAAATTTGAATGCTAGTAAGACATTTCTTTTTTTATAAATATCAAAAGTTTTAATCCATTCTAGACATCGCTCAATTTGATCAGCAGGAACGGGTAAAGAAGTACTAGTTCCAGATTTTGCCTCAATAGTAAAAATTATGCTGTTTTCTGTATTTACTGCAAGCACATCAGGCAATGCAATGCTAGGTGATCCTAGTCTAAATGCCTTCCAATCTTCAGTTTTGTTAAATCTCTTAACAATAGTATCTTCCCATTGATATCCTCTCTGTCTTCTAGTCCTTGCTGCTTTTTGATTATTTTTTGATGGTGTATAGTCATTTTTTTGTTTAGTTATAGTTACTGAAGTGAATTTACGTCTCAATGGCATGATTATCTTGTTTGATGTATAGTAAAGCAGGTAATTACATAATAACTCAACAAAATATCAGATAAAAGTCATACATCTGAACATTTTAAAATCTAGGGATTCATAATCGTACATGTCCTCTCCTGATATTATTATCGAAAAGCTTCTAGAGCAAAGAGATGTGAATTTGAATCTGTTAAAACACTTAGATTTTGAAATGATGATGGACCCAACTGAAAAAGAGACAGAACGCATAGAACAACTCAAGGCAAATACTATTGATCAATTAAAAAAAATTGAACAAGAAATATCTTTTCTGTCATCTCAAAAATCTTAGAATACCATGAGTTTATCAAACCCAACTAGTGCACAAAAATCATGTTTGATGAACTAGTAGATAATTTAGTCTCGATTAAGAAAAATTTTGCTAAAAACTATTCGGGCAATGCTCATATTCAAGAAGTTATTCCTTCAGAAATTTCTGATAAATTTCAGTTAGAATCTAGTGATCTAAAACATCTTCATGAATTTGCGCTCAAAAATCCAATTTATTTTAATCATTATGAACAAGAAATATCTGGAATTCTTTGTACTGTCTATGAAGGAGATATCAACGATTATTGGTTAAACAGTATCAAACATGGTTCAAGTTGTCAGCCATTTTACCCAACATGGATTATGTCGGGTTTTGTAATGGCCAGTATTGCTAAAAAATTGGGTTACAATGAATTAGTAGATATTGGTTCAGGAGATGGAAGAATAGCTTATTGTGGAAAAATTCTGGGGTTAACATCTCACAGTATTGAAATAGATGATGTATTAGTTGAATTGCAAAATAAAATTTGTACCAATACTGATCAAGATTTTAATCCTAAATGTGCAGATGCATTAGAATTTGATTATTCATCTTTGGATTTAAAAAAACCTGCATTTTTTATTGGAGGACTTGCTCAAATGGGAGGAGATGTTTTAGCTACTAGTATTATTGATAGAATTAATTCTATTACAAATCTGAAAAAAAATACGGGAATTGTATTTGCAGGTACTAATACAAAACGACAATTATCAGGTAATTTAAGAAATGGTGGATGGAGTACTTTGATTGAGAAACACAATCTTGATGTAATTGACACTGTTTCATTACCTACAATTTGGACATTTGATCAAGATGTAGAAACACCTTACATCTATACAAAATTCAAATAACATGAAAAAAGTAATTTCCTTTTTCTATTCCACATTTAGAAATTTTTACCATCTGTCCTATTTTTGGAGTTTTTGAAATGTTTGCCATTATTCTAAATGTATTTTCAAATTCTACAATGCAAAAATATTGTTCATTTTGACGAGAAAATTCTACGATTTTACCCTCAAAATCTTCTTCTTTTAGAGTTACAATGCCAAAACAACTATCACAAAATTTTGATGGAGGCCAAACTATTTTTTTGCATTCTGTACATTCTGGAATGCAAAATTTTCCTTCATTTAATTTTGATTCAAAATTCATTTTTCTAATACCAATACTGTTGATGATGTAGCTGCAGCAGACATATTATGTACCAATCCTACATTTGCATCTTTTACTTGTCTATTGCTCGCATCTGATTGAAGTTGTTGTGCAATCTCAATTGTTTGAGCAATCCCTGTCACACCTAAAGGATGACCTGAACCGATTAATCCTCCTCTTGGATTAATTTTGTAATTGTTTGTTTGATGTAATTCCTTAATCATAGACATTCCTTTTCCTTCATCTGAAAAACCAAGTGATTCTAAGATCATTGGTTCGCAAACTGAAAATGCATCGTGAATTTCTGCCACGTCAATATCCTCAGTTTGTTTATTGGCCATTTTTAATGCTGCATTACCTGCAAGATTTGTTGATTCCATAGAACTAAATGAAATATTTTTTGTAAATCCTGCTGAAGTTGTCTTTTGACCAATACCTCTTATCCATATGGGATCCTTTGAATATTGTTTAACTTTTTCTTCAGAACCTAAAATTATTGATGCACTTCCAGTACAAGGTCTTGAACAATCAAGTAATCTAAGATCATCAGTTAATTTTTTAGAATTTATTACATCCTCAATTGTGTAGGTTTTGTTTGATAATGCATTTGGATTATTTTTTGCGTGTTTGTGATTTTTGACTGAAACTAATGCCAATTCCTCATCTGAAACTGAATATTCTCGTTTGTATGATTTTGCAAATATTGATGCCCAAAATATTGGATGTTTGTATTCTCCTCTAGAATTATCCCACTCCAAAATACTGCCTGGACTATCATATCGTTCCCCTCCGGAAATTAGTACCACATCTGCAAGTCCTGATGCTATGTAGGAATATGCTGAAACAATGGAATTTGTGCCTGAATTACATAAATTTTCTATAGTGTGGGCTATTTTGGGTTGAATTCCTGCTATTTCAGATAAAATGGGAGAGAGATATTTTGAATTATTATTTGTAGATACTAAAACTGCATCAATATCTTTTTGATCAATCTCAGAGTTGTTTTTGAAAATTTCTTTTGTAGAATCTAACAAGATTGATTCTATTTTTTTGTCTTCTTTTGTAAATGGAGTAATCCCATATCCAATTATTCCAACTTTGTTCATTTTATTCATCCAAAAATGTTTTTTTAAACAATTCAAAAGAATCCATTGTATTTCCAATTGGATTAAATTGTAAAATTGGTTGATCAATACCTGCATCGACAAAATTATTTAATTGTTTTTTACATTCATCAGGTGTTCCAGATATTGCAAGTGAGTGTAACATAGAATCTGTAACTAATTCATGATTTTCTTTGAATCCTGAATTTTTGAATTCATTGTAAATATTTTCTGTTTCTGACATGTATCCGTTCTTTGCTAAAAAGTCTCTGTAAATTTCTCCAACAGAAATGTAAAATGCTATTGTTTTTTTGGCTCGTTGAATTGCTTCTTCTGAATCATTTGAAACACAAGTAATTAATTGACATGTAACATCAATATTTTTCCTTGATTGCATTTTAGATATGGTTTCTTTCATCTCATTTAATGGTCTAAGATAGAAGATTACTCCATCACCAACATTCCATGCCAAATCTACCATTTTTTGATTAATTGCAGCAACATAAATTGGAATTTCTTTTCTTTTTGGTTTTATTAACAATGTAAAATTGTTTAATTTAAAAATTTCTCCATTATAGTTAATTTGTTTTCCAGATAATGTTAATCGAATAATCTCGACATATTCTTTCATTCGTTGCAATGGCTTTTCAAATTTGTTACCATGAAATGTTTCCACAATCGGAATACTGCTTGTTCCAAGACCTAGTACTAATCGTCCATCCGATAACGAATCTACAGTGGCTGCCCCCATGGCAATATTTGTTGGACTTCTAGAGTAGATGTTGATAATTGATGAGCCTATTTTTTGCATGTTTGTTCTTGCTGAAACTGCACCTAGCATTGAAAAATTTTCCATTCCCCATGTTTCAGGCACCCAGACTGTGTCTGTTTTTGTTTTTGAGATGATTTCTGAGCAATGTAAGACCTCATCTATTGACAAGAGTGAGCCTAAACTACATGCAATACGCATGAAAATAGTATAACTTTTGGATATTCTAGTGTATCTGTTTTAGCAATGGGTGAATTTTCCTTGAGGCTGAGTATTATCTGAATAGATCCAAATCATAATTATGAGTCTACAACTATTCTCCAAAAAATCTGTTGAAAAACCATCGTTTTGGGATGATGCTACAAAATATGCTTCAATAAGCAAGGATGAACGCTTTGTTGAAGAGATGGCATATTGTATGGTTACATTGCACAGAACTGGTGCATAGATTTCAAATTTTTATATTATTATTTTCTCTACTTCCAAGGCACATTCTTCCATGTCCTTAAACGAATCTACAGAATACCACTTTGCATTTTTGAATTTTACAGTATTTAGCATTCCTTTTTTTGCATAATCTGGAAATACTGTTTTCTCAATATCTCCTTTGCTAGGAAGTTCTTTTAGAACTTTTTTTTGTAAGTGGTAAATACCTGCATTCATCCATGTATCTGAAATTTCCTTTTTCTCTTTAAAATTAATAATTTTATCGTCATCTGTTTCTAAAATTCCATACTTTGTTCTCAGTTCAATTGCTGCAATTGCATTTTTCTTTGCTGCAAGTTTTTTCAAATCAATATTCGTAATTGTATCTCCATTAATTACAAAAAATGATTTTCCATTGATCATTTTTCCTGCTTTTTTAATTGCCCCTCCAGTACCCAATGGAGATTTTTCAATTGAGAATTTTATTTTAATTCCAATATCTTTCATATTCAAATGGTTTTCAATCATCTCTTGTTTGTAACCTGTACAAATAATCACTTCAGATATTCCAAATTTTTTTAAATATTTTAATTGCCACTCTATTATTGGAATATTTTTGATTGGAACTAGGGGTTTTGGAACATAATCAGTAATCGGTCTTAATCTTTTACCTCTACCGCCTGCCAAAATAATTGCTTTCATGATTTAGTGTCCGATTTTTTAGGTTTTATGTTTTCAGCAGCAACTAACTCTTCCATCTTTTTTGCAAATTCATTATAGATTTTTTCAAGGTCTTTTAATGGCATTTCAATCCCTAACAACTTCATAGTTTTATTCCATGATTCAATGTATTTCTCATCATCTAGTCCTTTTCCCAAGGTTTCAGCAATAGAATGAACTCCTTCAGTTTTCCCTAAAGCATAAATTGCAATATCTTTATCTGTTAACATAAAATTATTCACTCTCTGCCAGATAGTAATGTAATTCAGTGTAGCATTCAACACAGTATTCCTCAAAATCCGTATGATCACAATCATAAACTTTGGGAACTTGATTGTTGCATTTTGCACAAGAAGGCATGATTGTTTTATTTTGATGATTTTTTTATTTCTATTGCACCTAATGCTGCAATTATTGCTCCAATAACAAATAATGCCCCTCCTTCTCCTGCCATTCTTCCAAAATTTTCAGATTCTGAAGCCATAACCAAAGTTAAGGCTCCGCCAATTATTATCAGAATTCCTGTAACAATAAACATCATTCCTAATCCTTTGAATCTAGGTCTTTTTGGAATGAAAAATGCAATAAATGATAAAATCACTGGAGGCATTCCAAAGATCATTCCACGTTCATGACCATTTAACGGAATAAACCCTTCCCCATCTCCAGTCATAATCACTATTACATCTGCACCATAAATTACTAAAAGAATAATTGAAATTCCAGATAATATGTGAGGAACAGATACCATAATTGAAACAATTTTCTTTTAATTAATAAACGTATTTTCAGATTTAGTACTAATTCTAGATTATTCTAAGGGGTGGGTTACTACTTTATTTTTTAAAGATTCAAGTTTTTCAGACAATTGATCAATAGTTTCATTTTCTTTTGCAACCAAATTAAAATGACCTAGTTTTCTTTGAGGCTTTGAGATTTCTTTACCGTACATTTTCAAAAAAACATTTTCTTCAGACAATACAACTGGGCAATATTTCCCTTCAAATGTTTTTGAGCCTAAAACATTATACATTATTGTAGGATGTTCTAATGACGTATCTCCAAGTTCAAGTCCTAAAATTGCTCTGAGATGTTGTTCAAATTGGGATGTTTTGCTGGATTGTAATGTATGATGACCTGAATTATGTACACGTGGTGCGATTTCATTAATTACTATTGAATCATCTTGGGTAACAAACATCTCAATTCCAAATATCCCTGCACCTTTTAGAACAGTCATTGTCTTTTCAGCAATTGTTTCTGCATTTTTTGTAACTTCTGCAGAAACTCTGGCAGGAGCAATTGTTTGACGAAGAATATTGTCTTCATGAATATTTTCAACTAAAGGAAATGTTTTGATTTGACCTTTTGTGTTTCTAGATGCAATTACAGATACTTCCATTTTGAAAGGAACAAATTTTTCTAACAATAGTTTTTGTCCTTTAAAATAATCATATGCTGTTTGAATGTCATGTTCAGAATCAATTTTGTAGTTTCCTCTACCATCATAAGCATCTCTTCGAGCTTTGAGTAATGCAGGATATCCATATTCTTTTAATGTATTTTTAACATCATCAATATTATCAATTTTAACAAAATCTGGAACAGGAATATTATTTTCTTTCAAAAATGTTTTTTGTAAATATTTGTCTTGAATTATTTGAAGTGTTTCAGGAGATGGGTTAATTTCAGCATTTTTTTCAACAGATTTTAGAACATCACTGTCTCCAGACTCTATTTCATATGTGATGATATCTGATTTTTGTGATAATTCGATTATGGCATCTTTATCTTTAAAATTAGCAATAATTTGGGTAGCACCTACTTGTGCTGCAGGGCAATTCTCAGTAGGATCTAATACTATTATTTCAGATATTTCATCTGGCAATTTTTTAGCCGCTTCTGCAATCATCATTCCTAATTGACCCCCGCCAATTATTCCTAGGACTTTTCCCATTACAAATTGAATATTTTCGGATTAAAAATATCTAATGATAACAAGAATTACTGATCAAATTTTTTGCAATAGAATTGTTAATTACTCTCTAGTTTTTCTTATTATCATGGCTTATTCCAAAAAACCTCTTGTTGGAATTATTATGGGATCTAGTTCTGATAGCAGAATTATGCAAGGTGCTTCAGAAATTTTAGACGAATACAAAATCAAACATGAAGATCAAATAGTATCCGCACATAGAACTCCAGCAAGATTAGCAGAATATGCAAAACATGCTGAAAAGATGGGATTTAAAATAATAATTGCAGGAGCAGGAGGTGCTGCTCATTTACCCGGAATGATTGCATCTCATACAACTATACCTGTTATCGGGGTTCCAATTTTGGTTTACAATGATAAACATCCAAAAAAATCAGACACTACAAAATTTTCAGCGTTTGGAGGATTGGATTCATTACTATCCATAACTGAAATGCCCTCAGGATCTCCAGTAGTTGCAGTTGGAGTAAACAAGGCAGGCAATGCAGGAATTTATGCAATGAAGATGCTTGCAAATGAATTTCCAGATTTAAAAAAGAAACTAAAACAACACAAATCAAATCAACACAATTCAGTTATGAAAGAATCTGATCAATTAAAAAAACAGGGTCTTTCAAAATTTGCAAAGAAAAAATTCAAGTAAGTAATGTAAACTGAATATTTTTCTTCTTTAATGCATCAATGAGTAACTGAGCTTGGTCTTTTCCCTGAGTTTCTAAACTTAGAGTTACTCCTGCAGAACCTGCATTGATTTCAGAACTTAATCTGTCATGGACTACTTCAACAATATTTGCATTAGCCAAAGTAATCTCATCAACAATTTCTTTGAATGCCCCAGGTCTATCAGGCAGTAAAATGGATAGTTTTAGTAATCTACCCATGGCTGCTAGCCCTTTATCCACAATCTGTCCCAATAGATACATGTCTACGTTTCCTCCAGCTAAAACTGCAACAACTTTTTTTCCTACTGCAGGTTTTTTTGAAATTAAATAAGCTAAACTAGCAGCTCCTGCTGGTTCCACAACAAATTTCATTCTCTCCATAAGTAGAAACATTGCTTTAGTGATTTCTACATCATCAACTAGAACTATTTCATCAATGAGTTCCTTTATCACAGTATATGTTAATTGTCCTGGAATTTTTACAGAGATACCATCGGCAATGGTTCTACCCCCTCCACTTGCAGTTATTGATCCTTCTTTTAGAGAATCATACATTGATGGAAATGATTTTGATTGAACACCGATTACTTTGATATGGGGGTGTTTTTCTTTTATTGCAATTAATGTTCCAGCAGCTAATCCGCCCCCTCCTATCGGAAGATAAATTTCATCAACATCAGGTAAATCCTCTAAAATTTCTAGTCCTATTACTCCTTGTGCTGCAATTATTTGTGGATCATCAAAAGCATGGATCATTGTTGCTCCAGTTTCTTTTGCAATTTCTTTAGCTTTAGAAGAGGATTCATCATAATTGACTCCTTCTAAAATAACATTTGCACCATAACCTCTTGTTGCAGCAACCTTAGCAGGTGATGCATTTTTTGGCATTACTATAGTACAGGGTATTTTTTCTAAAGAGGATGCAAATGCAACTCCTTGTGCATGATTGCCTGCAGATGCTGCAACAACACCTTGTTTTTTTTCTTCATTTGATAATGATTTTATTTTAAAATATGCTCCCCGAATTTTGAACGAACCTGTCTTTTGTCTAAATTCAGCTTTTAGATAAACATCAGATCCTGTTAACTCACTAAATGTAGGGGTATGAATTAGAGGCGTTTTCTTTATTTCATTTCCTCGTAATGCATTTGCTGCTTGTATTTCATCATATGACGGATTCATTGGAAATCATGCTATTGATTTGGCGTATTTTACTTCTTCTACAGAAAAGTTGCATCTTTTGTCAAATTTTATGCGTAATATTTCAGGAATGCCTAAATAGTTCAAAATTGTCGTTGAAAATATATCCAGGAACCGGATCTCCCCTTTGAGACAATATCTCATTTTCCGGTTTCTTGGTTTCTTATGTAGATAAAATTACTTTTTCAATTTCGGATAGTCTATTCAAAATATTTTCTTTTACGGAATCGGGTATTTTTCTAGGATCAAACACACCTTCTCGATTATTGTTTTTGATAAATTCTAAATCCAAAGTTAGTAAACATCCTTCTTCACCTCCAACTAATTTTGGGTCATCAATTAATACTGGAGATGTTTGATATGTTTCTATCAAAAGAGAATCCAACTCTGAAAATAATTTAGTCTTTTTTTCAGATAATTCTTGAAAATCTACTCCCGCATCTTTTTGTATTTCAGCAAATACTTTTTCTCGGAACTCGTCATTTTCATAAAACACTTCAAAGAGTTTCTGATGATCAAAATCCTTGTATCCCATTTCTTTTAATTTGTTTAAAACTATTTGATCACTATTATCTGATAATTGCTCTTGCTCATTTTTTGTTAAATCTACAATCTTAGATAATTCTTTTTGGCAATCAATAACTCTTTGATCTGGTTTGTAATATAACAAAACATGGAATTGTAATGATAAATGTCCAGATATTACATAACTACCTTCATCAATCTCAAATTTTGTGAAAATTCGTCTTACGTCTTGATTATTTGTTATAGAGACATTTTGTAAAGACCAATCTTTTAGTGAATCATTAATTTTTTGAAAGTAATCGGATACAAGTTTAGGATCAAATGTTTGTTGTTCTGTAATTGTAGAATCTCCCAACATTACTTTGACATTACTCATTTTTGTCAACTCAATCATTTTTGGAAGATATGATTTTTGAATTGATTCATTT
>Ga0209992_10002441_pt1 | contig 17000 bp, 10 predicted proteins | sample 2SBtaG_2_FD_182564 | JGI IMG/M metagenome (GOLD analysis project Ga0209992, IMG submission 182564) | Deep subsurface microbial communities from Kolumbo volcano to uncover new lineages of life (NeLLi) - 2SBTROV12_ACTIVE470 metaG (SPAdes)... | ecosystem: Environmental > Aquatic > Marine >... | reverse complement strand
GCGTGAGGTAGCTCAGCCCAGTGGGCGGTCATAAAGTCTTGTGTCTGAACAGCGCGCAATGCAACGACCCATTCATAGGTTCGCCCGTCTCCCATCACCCCGACACTTTTAACAGGCAAAAAGACGGTAAAAGCCTGAGAGGTTTTTTCGTACCAACCTGAAGCATGTAACTCTTCAATAAAGATTGCATCGGCACGACGTAACAGATCGGCATATTCTTTCTTGACCTCACCCAGGATGCGTACACCTAAACCAGGCCCCGGAAATGGATGGCGATATACCATCTCTCTGGGCAGTCCCAAAGCAACACCCAGCTCACGAACTTCATCTTTGAATAACTCACGTAGGGGTTCCAACAGGTGAAGGTGAAGGCTTTCGGGCAGTCCACCTACGTTGTGATGAGATTTGATGGCGTGCGCCTTTTTGGTTTTTGCGCCAGCGGACTCGATCACGTCAGGATAGATGGTGCCCTGAGCCAGCCATTTGGCTAGCGGTAATTTTTTGGCTTCTTGCTGGAATACTTCGACGAATTCACGACCAATGATTTTGCGCTTTTGTTCTGGCTCAGTGACGCCAGCCAGATGACTTAGAAAATCATTGCTGGCATCAACGTGAATCACCCTCATGTGCAGGTTGCTGGAGAACGTCTCCATTACCTGCTCTGCCTCATTCAGGCGTAATAAGCCGTTGTCTACAAACACGCAAGTCAGTTGATCGCCAATGGCGCGATGGATCAGCGCAGCAGCCACCGATGAGTCAACACCGCCGGATAAGCCCAGAATCACTTCATCAGAGCCAACTTGAGTACGTATCTTTGCAACGGCTTCGTCAATATAGTCCGGCATGTTCCAATCTTGGCCGCAGCCGCAGATTTCATGCACAAAACGCCCTAGTATGGCCTTACCCTGATGGGTGTGCGTGACTTCCGGGTGAAATTGTACGGCGTAGAAACCGCGATTCTCATCTGCCATCGCTGCGATCGGCGTCGAATCATTGGATGCGATGACTGAAAATCCTTCGGGAAGCCCAGCAACCTTGTCGCCATGGCTCATCCAAACATCAAGTAGCCCGTGCCCATCTGGATTGGTTTTATCTTGTATGCCCTCAAACAGCTTTGAGTGGCCTCTTGCTCGGATCTCAGCATAGCCGAATTCCCGTACTTTGCCGCTTTCAACCTTGCCGCCCAACTGTGCTGCCATGGTTTGCATGCCGTAACAGATGCCAAGTACCGGCACACCCAGTTCAAACACCACCTGAGATGCTTTTGGGGTTTCATCTTCGTAAACCGAATTGGGGCCTCCGGACAGGATGATGCCGGCAGGGTCGAAATTTCGGATGAAATCTGCATCCACATCACAGGAATGCAACTCGGAATACACATTGGTTTCCCGGACTCGGCGAGCAATCAACTGGGTGTATTGAGAGCCGAAATCCAGAATCAGAATCTTTTTATGGGACATAGTGTGTGGTTGTGCGACAGTCAAAGTTCAAGTAAAGCCATTCATTAAGAATAAGCTATAACCGCATGTAAATTAATATTAATCTACGTGATAATTTGGTGCTTCCTTAGTAATCTGAACGTCATGAACATGGGATTCACGGATACCTGAGGAAGTGATTTCGACGAACTCCGCTTTTTCATGCATAGTGGCGATATCGGCACAGCCCAGATACCCCATACTGGAGCGTAGGCCGCCCATCAATTGGTGAATCACTGCCAACACGCTGCCTTTGAAGGGGACACGCCCCTCCACACCTTCAGGAACCAGCTTATCCTGATTGGTTTCGCCATCTTGAAAATATCGGTCACTGGAGCCTTGCTGCATCGCACCCAAACTACCCATGCCGCGATAGGTTTTGTAGGATCGCCCTTGGAAAAGCTCGATATCGCCCGGAGACTCTTCAGTTCCGGCGAAAAGACCGCCCAGCATCACTGAATTTGCACCTGCGGCTATCGCCTTAGCAATGTCGCCGGAAAAACGGATACCGCCATCTGCGATCATCGGAACGCCTGTTCCCTTTAAAGCTGATGAAACGCCCTGTATCGCCGCAATCTGCGGTACACCCACACCCGCAACAATACGAGTGGTACAAATAGAGCCGGGACCTATGCCGACTTTCACGCCGTCTGCGCCATGATCCAGTAATGCCTGAGCAGCACTACCCGTCGCAATGTTTCCGCCTATCACTTCGACTTGCGGGAAGTTATCTTTAACCCACCGAACGCGATCCAGCACGCCTTGAGAGTGGCCGTGAGCCGTATCCACGACGATTGCATCTACACCTGCTTGTGCCAGTAAAGTAACGCGTTCTTCGGTATCTTCACCCACGCCAACCGCAGCACCGACTCGCAGGCGGCCATGATTGTCCTTGCTGGCCAGCGGATGCTCATTTGATTTCAGAATGTCTTTTACCGTCATCAAGCCGCGCAACTCAAAAGCCTTATTGACGACCAGCACACGTTCTATGCGGTGTTTGTGCATCAGGTCACGCGCTTCGTCCAGACTGGCGTTTTCCATGACGGTTATCAACTTATCCTTGGGCGTCATGATGTTCTTGATCGGCTGATCTAGACTGTTTTCAAAGCGAATATCACGGTTGGTGACGATACCCACCAGTTGTTTTCCATTGACCACCGGCAATCCAGAAATTTTGTGCTGACGGGTCAAAGCCAGCACATCACGTACCGTCATGTCCTCAGTGATCGTGATCGGATCCTTTACCACGCCGCTTTCAAAACGTTTTACCTGGGCGACATTGGCTGCTTGCGCCTGAGACGACATATTTTTGTGAACAATACCTATTCCACCCTCTTGAGCCAAAGCGATCGCAAGGCGTGCCTCAGTAACGCTATCCATCGCTGCGGAAATCAGCGGGATGTTCAGACTAATATTACGTGTAAACTGGGTTTGCAACGTGACATCGCGAGGTAGTACGTTGGAAAAGGCTGGGACGAGCAAGACGTCGTCAAAGGTTAGTGCTTTTTGAATAATGCGCATAAAACGGCCCTCGGCAAAGGCAGCATTATACGTATGCCGGACTAGCCAGTAAACGTCATATTTCAAACACAGGTAATTTTAGGCTATTGCTTGGGTAGTTCAGGCAGTAACTCAGGCTGATCGAGCTCTACGCGCTCGATTTTGCCGAACTGCGCTGTGATCTTGCGACTGCTGATTTGCACGTCATCCACATCCTTGCTTGCTTGGCGGATATGGTCAGCCAGCTTCTTCATACGCTCGTCAAAACGACCGAAATCCTTACCCAGCTTGCCGAGCTCATCCTTGATGATATGCACCTGTTTGCGTGTTTCAACATCCTTCATCACGGCACGTGCGGTGTTCAAAACGGCCATCAAGGTTGTCGGTGACACCACCCACACACGGCGTTGCATGGCGTAATTGATGATATCGGGGTGGTGTGCGTGTATCTCTGCGAATACCGCTTCGGCAGGTAGGAACATCACCGCACCGTCGGAGGTGACATCAGTAATGATGTATTTGCTGCTGATATCATCCACGTGCTTCTTTAAGTCTGTCTTGAACTGGCGCGTAGCAATGGTTCGCTCAGCATCGGTGACATCAAACATCTTGTGGTAATTCTCCAGCGGGAACTTGGAGTCCACCGCCACCATGCCGGTCGGCTCTGGCAGTTTGAGCACGCAATCGGCACGACTGCCATTGGGTAAGGTGTGCTGAAACTCATAGGCACTCGGCGGCAGGATATTACGCACCAGCCCTTCAAGCTGGACCTCGCCAAAAGCACCGCGCGAACGCTTATCACCAAGCAATTCCTGCAAACTTACAACATTGGTGGTCAAGCCATCGATCTTCTCTTGAGCCTTGTCTATAGTCGCAAGACGTGCCATGACACTGGCGAAAGTTTCGTTAGTTTTTTTGAAGCCTTCATCAAGCCGCTCGTTGACCTTGCCGCCGATCTGCTCCAGACGTCCATCGACATTTTTTGAAAGTGATTCAATACTGTTGCGCAAATGCTGTGTGGCATTGCTGAACGACTCCTGGATCAGCTTTTGGTCTGCACGCCCCTGCTCCGACAGTTTTTCCAGCGTCTGTGCAAGCATTTCGGTACGCAATGCATCCTGCTTGGCTTGCAATGTATTGATAGCATCCCGCGTCGCGCGCAGCTCTTCTGCCACTGCGGTACGCAAGCGCTCCAATTGCTCATTTTGAGTTGAGATCAGGCGGTCACCTTGCTTGTTTAAGCCGTCGTGCAAATCAGTCAGCATAGCTCGATGTTGCTGCTCCAGTGCCTGTGCAGCGCGCACAGGCTGACGCTGTTGCATCACCAACATCACGATGAGCAACACCAACACGATTACTAGCAATACGATTTCCAGCATGGTATCCAGACGTTATGTTTCGACGATATTCGGGTGATAGATACGATCAGACACTATCTCTATCAGCAACAGGATGGAGACAGCTTACCATTAATGTACCGGAGTATTTGCGTCCGGCGTATCTGCTTTATCTGCCTCAGTTTTGGCACCCAGGCGATCCACCAGCTTGCGCATATTGCCTAGTGATGCCAGATGCAGATATCCCAAACCCAAAGCTCCACTACGGAACAATTCCGGCAACTTTTCATCTGGAATCTTGCCGAACTTGGCTTCGTCGATCAGGTAGAAGTCATTGAGTTGGAAGGTTTCACCGGTTTGCGTATCAAATCGCGCACCTTGCTGGACAAATAAATCAAGCTCGTTCAGCTGTCTCGCAAGCAACTCAGTACGTGCAAATTCGCGTTGGAAGTTTTCGAGAAACTGCATCACCTCTTTCATGCGAGGTTCCAACTGCCCCTCTTCATTGATCAGCAGATCGCCCTGCTCCGCATTCAATGCTGCGCAGCTTTCATCAATACATACCACCAACTGATCATTAGGGCCGTTGTCTGCCATCACGAAAGGATAACGTCTCACAAAGGCGGGAATGTATCGCGCGTCCCATTTCCCTTGCGCGTCCACGAACAAATTTTCACCGTTGCGAACACCTAGCAAGGCAACCGGGCGCATTTGTTCGTCCTGTCCTTTGATAAATACGATAGGATACTCGCGAGATGCTTCGGCGAATTCCACACCGGCAAGCAAGACAGCTGTCGTATCACTTGCAAAAGAAAAGTTGGCCTCTTTCTCAGAAAATTTGAGATTGCGATGTACGTCTGAATTTAGTGCGACGACTTTGCGATAAAAAGCGAATTGGCTCATCAGATTTCCTTGGATTTATTGTATTAATAGTGAATTACTAACCCAGCTAGACTATCAGAACTGCTTTCCCGCCAGCAACCATAATCTCGGTATTCTGGTAGAGGGCTCGGAAACCGGGTCACTACTACTGGTACGCCATGCAACACTGGCATTGACGTGCAGCCCATACAGCATCGCATCAATCCCAATTCCTGCACCAGCTAGATAGCGGGTATTGCTACCAGCAGCATAATTATTCCGGTTGATTTTCACGGATCCCGCATCGTAAAAAACCATTACCTGTAGCGCCGATGAATAAGTGTGACGCAATTCCAGACTCACTAAATGTCCCTCGTCACCACTATCCTCGCCCTGAGGATATGCGCGCACCGAATCAGCACCACCCAGATACAGCTTTTCGGAAGAATTAAGATTCTTACCTGCACGCTGACCGGAAAACTCAACGGATAACGAATTTGCCATCGGTAATTGTTGTGTGCGCTTGATGTTGTAGTTCAATTTGATGAAGTGGCCATTACTTTTAGCACTTGCCAGATCAATCGTCCGAGAAGCATCGTCCATGCTTAAACGGCCTGATGCAATCGTGATTTCGAATGAGTTCAAACCCGAACCACCCCAATTATCCCGGCGGTTACCGGAAAGCCCCAGTGAGATCATCTTCACTCTTTTAAAACTGTTCGTAAAGATAGTGCTATCTATCAGCTTCTTGCGCTCGTACATCACCGTGCCATTCAGATTTCTATTCAGATCACGTACCCATGGGTAAACGCCAAACAAGCTGCTACTCAGCGAGCTGCCATGCGCTTGAAGCGCGTCAAGTTCTTTTCCCAGCCGATAGCGTGATGCCGAATGAGCTGCACCAAACCGCAAACCGTCACTGCCAATCGTTCTTTGGAAAGCAGCTCGCCCATAGGTAAGATGCAGGTCGGTGGTCAGCGCATTCAAGCTAATCAAGTCGCCCTGCTTGTACAGGCTGATCAATGACACATCAGCACTCACGCGTCTTTCGCCGGTATGGTAGTTGCCGTGATTATCCGCAGTAATGTTGGCAGTAACAGGTAGAGACGATGTCAGATCAACGATCAAATCCGTTGTGCCTACACTGGCTCCCGGCTGCATTGCAGCCCGTGCGCTTCCCACACCCGGTGTATCGCCTAAAAGCAGTAATGCACGATTCGCCAATTTCGACTGCAACACATCGCCGCTCTGGATGCCATCCAGATATTCCCGTGCGGCTTGATTCGTCAAGCGTGACTGGTTATTGATTTGCACCTCACCAACCTGCCCTTCCAGCACATTGATAGTCACTACGCCTTCTTCGACATCCTGTGCAGGCAAATAGGCACGGGCAACCATATAACCTTGAGTCCGATAATGAGAGGTGATACGCGCTGCGGCAACTTCCATATCAACAAGACTTCGTTCTTCACCAGCTAGATCAGCAACCAGTGCCTCTAATTCACTGTCAGTAAACACAATGCTACCGGTGACGCGTATCGCACTCACGTTGAAACGCACTGAATCGTCGGATTTTATTGCCGGGACTTGTTCATTTTCAATGATTACCGGCTCTGAAATTGGTGGAGGATATATATCGGGCTGTTGCTGCAATTCACGGCTGGTCTGCCCTGCGTCGGGAGCAGCATTAAGGGGGAGACTGTAAGCTGTGGCGAGGCAGAAAAAAACGGAGGCTAATTGTGCGCGAAAAGAACCATTCATATAAAACTTCTGCAAAATAATATATTAGTCATTCTCTCATCAGGCTATTTGATATCTGTCGGCACTCGTTGCTTTATTACAATCTCAATGTCCATGACAAGATAATGCTTCGCTTTTCTCCACACCCACTTTTATCATCAGATTATTCTGAAAGTCCTCACGAATGACGGCGATGGTGTCCTCAGTCATCGTGGTCGTCATCACGGTCTGAGTCATGACTTTCATCGTGATCTGAATCATAGTCTGAGTCGTGATCTTCATCATGATGCTCATCATGCTCATCGTCGTGGTCTGCATCATGATTCGAGACTGGCCCGCCGTTGCTACCTCCGCCATTACCACCTTGGGGAGGCTGAACCGGGGCAGCTACGACCGTTAATGCACTGCCAACGAAACTGATGTTGTAGTTGTTCGAAGTCAAACCGCCAGGGGTGATCACGTAGCTGCCCATGTTGACTGCACCTTGAGATGTACCGCTATATTGTGGTACGCCAATGACACTAGCTCCTGTATCGCCATTGACCAAACCTGCATAGGTCACACCGTTACCGCCGCTGTATGCCAGACCATCAAAAGTTTTCGTGGCTGGATTAGCAATCACAGACAGTAATGCAGGTGTGATATTCAGATCATTGCTGGTAAACGTAATCGTATAGTTCGGATTGGATAAGGTACCTTGATTGATGGCATACAAACCGACGTTTTCTCCGAGTGCCCTACTTAATCTGCCAGTCAGCACAGCAGTGGTTTCACCGTTTACCAAACCAGCGGTGTTATAGGTCAATGCCGGATCTGCACTGCCATACACCTTGCTTAGCGCATCCGCTGTTACGTTAAGTGGTGCCGGATTTACAGTCAATGTTCCATCGATTACAGTAATGTCATAGCCACCCTGACCGGAATAAAAACCGCCCGCGCTGATAACATAACTTCCTGTATTTAATGCGCTTTGTGATGATCCGGTATATACTAACCCACCGAGCAAGTTGCCATCAGTCACGATTGAAGTGGTATACCCATTTCCGCCCGTGAATGCCAAACCGTCATAGGTCTTGCTCGCATCGTTGATTGTGATGGTCAGCGGCGTTAGCAAGCTGGCTAGCAAAGGTGTACTTTGGCCTTCATAGATACGCCATGTGTTGGCAAAATCCAGATCGACAAAGCTGCTTTTATGTGTCATCTGGGTGCTGTTTAGTCCGGTCGTACCCGTAACCGAACCATTTCCGGTTGCAGCTGCCCCACCCAAATCCGTATTCCAATAACTTGCAGTAACTGGGCCTGAAGCGGTATTGGTACCCAGAACGCCGCCAGTATTGGTCGCGCCCGATACGCTACCACTCACAATAACATTGCTGATTTTGCTAGCACCCGAGTTTTCCCCGGCAAGACCACCCACCTTATCGTTGCCTGTGACCGTACCTAAAAAACTCGCCCCAATAATCAAGCTTCCGTCATTCCAACCGGTAATACCCCCAATACTACGTACACCGCTGACATCACCATTGAATACGACCCTGTCGAGGGTGCTCGGATCGTTCCATCCGACGATGCCGCCGACAAACGAGTTACCTGTGACAGTACCCGTAAAGGATGAGGTACTGACGGTTGAAAGTGCGTTGGTCTTACCGACGATGCCGCCAACATAATCAAATCCATTTACGCTACCACTTACATTTGCATTGGCAATGGTTGCTGCACTGGTGTAGCCGTACATACCGACATAATTGGTTGTCGGCAAATTGATATTCATATTGCTAATGGTAAAAGACAATCCGTCGAACTGTCCTGTGAATGGTGTCGTCAAGCCACCAACAGGTGAAAATCCGGAGGTCGTATTCCACATACCGGATGCAACACCGGATTCTGCAAGGTCAATATTTGCACCCAAGGTGTAATTCGCACCCAGATCCATCACCATCAACTGCAACTGATGAGCGTTATCTATCGTGGTGCTGTATTCACTTCGCAGGAACGGACGAGTTGCACCATCCACCATAAACCAGTTATTGGTGAAATCCCAACCTGTGAAATTAGCTTGTGCCATCATATTGACGGTGGTCATCCCGGTGCCACGGTAGCTTGAGGCTTGTCCCGAAGATGTCGTATCCCAAAAGCCGTTGCTAACCGGACCAAACCCGAAACCAATCAGGCCCCCGATATAGAGCGGTGAAGTGCCGCTGACCAGACCACTGGAAAAGACGCTATCGACAATACCGTTGTTCTGTCCGATTAATCCGCCTACATAACTATTGTTGATGCCGTTGACATTCCCCGTCGCATAGCTGTTATTGATCTGGCTGCCGAAATTGACATATCCGGCAATGCCACCAGCTGTACCACCGATACCTGTATTTACAGTAGCAGATGAATAACTGGATGTGATGATGGCATTCGCACCATTAGGTTTTCTGTGATGACCGACTAATCCACCTACATGGCTACTTGCTCCGCCGCTGACGCTACCATCGGTATAGACGTTATTGATGAGCCCTCGGTTATATCCGACTAGACCACCTACATAGTTCACCAAACCACCTGTGTAAGGCGTACCGCTGATACTCGCCCCCTGCAAATTAACATTCTGTGCGATAAATCCTGCACCAGTGGTACCGAATATACCGACATATCGAGCATTAGCATTGATGAATAGATTGTTGATCGTGTGTCCCAAACCATCAAAAGTACCCTTGTAGTTCACGCTCAGGGCTGTACCTATTGGCGCAAATCCTGCTCCTGCATTCCAAGCACTGGTCGCCGTCGCATCAATATCCGTGCCCAACACATAGTTGCCGGTAAGGTTGCCATTGACACCTTGCAAATCAGTACCTGTCGTGCTGCCTGCCGCACCCAGTGAGGTAAGAATGGTATAGCTCTCAACTACTCCATCACTACCCAGCTTGGTTGAAAAGCTACCCGTTGAGGCTAAATTGATAGGTGCGTTGATGTTGTAGGTCGCAGTATTACCTGCCGCCACGGCACCTTGTCCGTATTCAAGAGCAAGACCTGCAGTACTGGTGGCATCTAGCTGTGCGTTGAAGTCGATGTTGCGATAGGCACTCAGCGTCAGCGTGTTGGCACTCCATGCCACAGTATCATTGACGAAGATGTCGCCATTACCTGCCGGATTACCTGTACCACAAGTGGCACCAACACAATTTACCGAGCCAGCTAAGGTGGTGATGATGACATTGCCACTCCCCAGTGCCGTGCCAAGTGCCGCACCAGTGATGTCACCCCCTGTTGCTGCGATGGTGAAATCATAGGGGTCGATCAACCAGCTACCAGACAGACCATTGTTTGATGCGGTGTTGATATATGCATCATCTAGCACTTTGACATGAGCCGCACTGGTTTCGATAAAGCCGCCGTTTCCGGTGCCTGTATTGCCTGATGCGGGGGCACTGGCATCCAGTGTGCCACCGACATAGACGGTACCCGTGTCCATGTCACCCATCAGTTTGATGACACCACCGACATTTTGTACGGTACGTGCCTGAATGATGCCGCTGTTGTTGACCACAGCGTTGCTGAGGGCATCGGCTGCCTTTGCGGTCAATACGATTTGTCCGCCATCAGCTTGGATGAGTTGTTTGTTGTCAGCCAGTGCGTCTAGGGATCCTTGGTCTACGCTATATCCAAGCAAGGAGCCGTTGTTAAGGTTGAGGGTGACTTGGTCACCTGCAGCCATCAGTACGCTGCCGCTGTTGGCTGCTCCAGAAGTAACAGTTATTGTGCCTTCGTTGATAACTTTGGGAGCGATCAGGGCAATGTAGCCGCCCTCCGCTGCAGTGAGGTTGCCTTGGTTGGTGATGTCGCCTGCTGTGCTGTCATTGTTGAATTGGTAGTAGCCAGCATTGAAGTCGTCGTCTGTGATGTTGAGGCTGGAGACGGTCAGGCCACCGACATTGACTTGGGCGGTATTACCGAACAAGGTACCGTTGGGATTGATGATGAAGACTTGTCCGTTGGCGTTGAGGTTGCCGAGTAAGGTGCTGGGGTCTTGACCCAGTACCCGGTTGAGTACCATCGCGCTGCTGCTGGGTTGCATGAAGTTGACGATTTCACCGGTAGCGATGCTGAAGCTGTCCCAGTTGATTGTGGCGTTCTGTGTGGTCTGGGTGATTTGGGTGCTGCTGCCCGTGTTGCTAATGCTGGCTGAGCCCGAGGTGACTTGGCCGTCTGTAGGTTGAGCACCTGCTTGATTACCCAAGGCGAGCATGACGGAGAGGGTCAGAGCTTTGAGAGGAAAGTGGATAAAATGCAATGTTTTTGGGCACATAATTTGTCTCCAAAAGTTTATCAGGCCGAACGATATGTTTTACAAAAAAACAGCTACCCGCCCTGCTGATACAGGACTTAATGCTATTATAAACAGGATGTTACTTAATAGACAAGGTCTATCCTTTAATCACCTTCCGTACAGCTTCCTGCCGCGAATTCTGGCGCGATGCGCCTTGCGCTGTTCGGCCTCGGTGAGTGGTTTGGGTTTGCTACCTTCGAAAGGGTTCTTAGTAGAGTTGTACTGAATTTTCATCGGCGTACCTTTCAGTTTGAATACTTCGCAGAAAGTACGTTCCAGATAACGTGTATAGCTCGCGGAAACTTTATCCAAACCACTGCCGTGAATCACGATCAAAGGCGGATTACTACCGCCCTGGTGGGCATAGCGCATCTTGGGAATAAATCGCCCAGATTTGGGTGGGAGCTGTTTGCTGGTCGCGCCTATCAACGCCCGTGTTAATTTGGGTGTTGAAAGTTTTGCCATCGCTGCGGTATATGCTTCATCAACAGATTTCAACACACCATTGATACCGTTGCCATGCAGGGCTGAGATGTAATGCAGCTTGGCAAAGCTTAAAAAGTGCAGCTTGCGCTCTAGATCCCGCTTGATCTGTCCACGCTGGTAATCATCCAACCCATCCCATTTGTTGACTGCCAGCACCAGCGCCCTGCCCGCTTGCAACACGAAATCGGCAACATGAGCATCTTGCTCTGTTATCTGGTCACCTCCGTCCACTACCAGCACGACTACGTTTGCATCTTCGATGGCCTTCATGGTTTTAATCACGGAAAACTTTTCAACCGCCTCATCGACTTTGCCACGACGACGCACGCCTGCAGTGTCGATGATGGTGTATTGCTTACCACTCCGCTCGAAATCAATATAAATGCTGTCGCGTGTGGTACCCGGCTTATCGAATGCAATCACACGTTGCTCACCCAGTATGGCGTTGACCAGCGTGGATTTTCCCACATTGGGACGCCCGACGATGGCAAGCTTGGGTGGACTGTTTTCTGATGACGCTTCATCGGGTTCCAGAGGAACTTCCTCTAAAGCGATCTCTATCATTTCGTTGACGTTGTCGCCATGTGCAGAAGAGATCGGCAGCGGCTCCCCTATACCCAGCTCAAAGAATTCCGCTGTCACTTTTGCGCGCTGCATACCTTCCGCCTTGTTGACCAGCAGCAGGATGGTTTTGCCGGTCTTGCGCAATTGATTGGCGATGATGGTGTCCTGTGGGGTGCAGCCAGCGCGACCATCTACCAGAAACAGAACGATGTCGGCTTCGTCCACTGCCTGACGGCTTTGCCTTGCCATCTCGTGCATGATGCCGTCCTTGGCAACAGGCTCAAGGCCGCCTGTATCAACCACCAGATAAGGGCGCTCTCCCATCCTGCCACGTCCATAATGACGGTCACGGGTCAAACCGGGCAGATCAGCGACCAGCGCATCCCGACTGCGCGTAAGTCGATTGAATAGCGTAGATTTACCCACATTGGGGCGCCCTACCAACACGACTGTAGGTAACATCAGTTTGCTTTCTCAGACTTGATGACTAATGAATACATATCACCACCACGGGTTTGTACCAAAAAGCCATCACCTAGTTTGAGCATGGTTGCCTTGATTTCGCCACCTTTCAGCTTGGTTCGTGCTACAAATGCTCCGTTGTCACGGCTCAAACCGTGCAGGTATCCCTGTCGATCACCCACGACAACATAATCTTCCATGACATAAGGTGAAGAGATGCCACGCATGAAAAGCTCGGCGTTCTTCCATACTGTGTTGCCGGTTGTCTTGTCCATTTCAGCGACAGCACTTTTTGAGTCACTGAGATAGAGATATCTTCTCAACAGCATCATGCCTTTATCGCTGGAGAGTTCGCGGTTCCATAATAGACTACCCTGAATCAAGTCATAACAGGCCATCCGCCCTTGAAAGGCAACTGCACAGACTTGCTCGTTATCTACCACCGGGTTACCAGTGATATCACTGATCCGCTCCAGCTCTGTATTACCGCGCGGTTGTGAAACGAATGTTTCCCACAGAACTTCGCCATTTGATAAGCGTATTGCTGCTAAACGTCCTCCTGCAAATCCGGCAAAGGCGGCTCCCTGATGAATAGATACGCTCGCATGATTACGCACCACCAAAGCCGGCGTACTACGCTCGAATATCCATACTTGCCCGCCGTCGTCAGCTGACAACCCTGTCACTCGCCCATCTCCGCTGCGCACGACCACTACGCCGTCCACTACTTTTGAAACACTCAACACTTCGCTGGAGACTTTAGTCTCCCATTTGATCTCGCCAGACTTATCAAAAGCCAGCACATCACCTTTCTTTCCGCCAATAACAGCCAGACCTGCACCGCTACCCACGCCACCACTTACGTCAAGGTCGGTTATGACCTGCCAGATTGTTTTGCCGGTATTCTTGTCAAGTTTGGTGAGTTTGCCTTTTGCAGATACGGCATAGACTGCATCTGAGGAAAGTGCTGGCTGCAACTGATTAGCACCTGAGTCGCCCACATCAGCCTGCCATCTGATCTCGAAATCGGCAGTTTCTGTGAAATCAACAAGCGCTGCGGGCTCATCAGCACTTTTAACGCCTGCCCATTCCGGGGTGGAGGCATCATCGGTTGCACATCCGGCAACGGCCAGCAAAAGCAACAGCGTTGGCAGTGAACGGAAATACTGTAAGCCACGCCCAACCAGGCCAACCACTAATATCATTCTGCTTTGCCTAAGGAATCCATCTTCATCTGGATGATGGTTCTATATCTGCTATCTTCGCTAAGTTTTTCATAAGCAAGGTTGTATGCGCTTCTCGCTTCATCAGTTTTACCCTGCGCAAGTAACACATCGCCTTTCAGATCGGCATATAAGCCGTCAAATGAAGGTGTATGTTTAGTTTCAAGTTGCTGCATTGCTTCAGCATACTTTTCTTCATCCAGCAATAAAGCCGCAATGCGCAAGCGTGCAACATCTTTCAGGCTTTCTTCAGAAGCGTGGTCAATCACCCATTGAAGCTGACCTCTTACAACACCTCTGTCCCCACTCTGTTCATTCACGCCCGCGGCCAGAAGCATCGCGCGTGGTGAATATCCAGAACCGGAGAACTTATCTCTGATCGCAATGGCTGCGTCATTGATGCGATCCACATCTCCACTATCCATCTGTTGTAAGAATTGTTCAAAAAGCGTCGCGGATTCAATTGACTGTTGAGTCTGATAATAGTCCCAGCCACGCCAACCACCCACTGTGAGGAGGACAATCAGTAGTATCCCCAATATTGAATTACTATTTTCATTCCACCATGCCTTGAGCGCGTCTATCTGTTCTTGTTCATGTGTATCCAATGCCATGCTGCACTCCTACTTGATAAATTTGTTTACTGTCTCAACGATGTCCTGTACCGCAACCTTAAGTTGTTCACTAGCTTGTCCGTCTGATTTAGCGGCTCTGAGCGGTTTGATGCTAACCTCACCTGCTTGTGCTTCGTCATCTCCGATCACCACTGCTACTTGAGCTCCACTAGCATCAGCTTTTTTCATCTGCGACTTGAAGCTACCACCGCCGCAATGCAACAACACTCGTAGTTTGTTGTCACGCAACGATTCTGCGACCAGACTGGCTGACTGTGCTGCTAACTCGCCCTGATGTACCACATATACATCCACTGCGAACTTTGGTAACGCCATACCATCTTCAAGCACCAACGCAAGCAAACGCTCTACGCCCATTGCAAATCCCATCGCTGGAGCAGGCTTGCCGCCGATCTGGTCAATCAGCCCGTCATAGCGCCCACCTGCACAGATCGTACCCTGTGCGCCAAGGCGTGTTGTCACCCATTCGAATACCGTGCGGTTGTAATAATCCAATCCACGTACCAAGCGTGAATTGATTTCAAATGGTATATTATGACGCTTCAAAATAGCCTGCACTTCATCGAAGTGCTTTATCGCATCATCCTCCAATTCATCCATCAGCTTAGGCGCATCGGCAATTAAGTCCTCCATAGCAGGATTTTTGCTGTCCAGAATGCGTAACGGATTGGAATGTAGTCTCCGTGTCGCATCTGCGTCCAGACTATCCTTGTGCCGGTCGAAATATTCGATCAACTTAGCGCGGTGACGATGACGCGAAGCGGTATCGCCCAATGTATTCAGTTGTAGAGTTACATCGTTTATTCCCAGCGCTTCCCATAAGCGTGCACACATCATGATCTGCTCAGCGTCGATATCCGGTCCGGCAAACCCTAAAGCCTCGACACCGAATTGATGAAACTGGCGATAACGACCTTTTTGCGGGCGTTCGTGGCGGAACATCTGACCACTGTAATACAAGCGCTGCGGCGCGTTATACAACAAATTGTGCTGCAATACGGCACGCACACATGATGCAGTTCCTTCCGGGCGCAGTGTCAGATGATCGCCGTTCAACGCATCTGCAAAGCTGTACATTTCTTTCTCGACAATATCTGTGACTTCACCGATAGCCCGCTTAAATAGCGAGGTTGGCTCAACTAGCGGCATACGGATATTGCGATATCCATAGCTGTGCAGCCAGTCGGAAACTGTTTTTTCAAACCATAGCCATAGCTCTGCCTCATCAGGCAGGATGTCATTCATGCCGCGAACGGCTTGTATAGTATTGTTACCCATAATCTTTGATTGATGCAGCGAGTCCCCGATTATAACGCAAGCGCAGCCCTTATCAGCAGGACTTGAATAATCAAATTGCTGGCTCCCGATTATCGACCCCATACATAGATGCATACAAGGCTGATCGGCACAACCATTCAATATGACGTTGGCTGGCATCATCTCCAGCAGAAGACGCATCCACCCTTTGCTGAAGCCGGAATTAATGGTTCAAACCATTTTTATTATTATTTTAATTCGGTTTTTTTGATTCAATAATGGTTTTATTTGGTTTTATTCAAGTCTATTTGATCTGTAGCTGCTGTCATCCTAACCCCGGAATCAAATACCGAGTCATATGCAGCATCACTTGTAGAATCAGAGACAATTATTGAGTGATTATAGGTTCCAAAGCAAAACATAATCACCATCACCAGTTAACCGCTCGACGCCCCGCACTTTGCGGATGTGATTTATAGTGTCAGTCGTTATACCCTGCGGTACATCCACATCAACAATTGCATTGATGCGTACCTTTCCCCCTACTTTATATCAGGTTAATGCTGGCGCGAGATAACTCAGCCACAGACTTGACGATACGCCCCAGCAATATGACCCACTCAGCCGGATCATCAATTATGGTGGAAAGCCTTCCGGGAAGATTTATTCGAGAAAAGCTTAAGGTTACGAACGTAAATACCTGAGTTATTTAGGGGAAAAAAGTGTTGAGAACTCAAAAATGCTGACGATATTTCGAGACGCACGAAGCGTGTTGAAATATAAATGCGAATCAATACATACCTAATGACACCAATAAAATGAGATTTTCTTTTAGTTATAAATATACATTTATTCATAATGTTACATAACCATTATGATAAATTAGATTAATATATTCAGGCATTCTTGTATTGGTGGCACACGCCTTGCTCTGGCTAGAAGCAATAGAAGCTTAGTCAGATTATTTTAAGGCGACAAATACAATGCGTACATTGATGACAAAACTGATCATTTGCACACAAGTCATGCTGTGCAGTATGGCACTGATGAATCAGGCATCAGCAATGGAAGACACCAGCTCATCCCTTAGTACAGGCAGTCATATCGGGAACAATATAGAAAATCTCGTGTTTGAC
>Ga0209992_10002440_pt1 | contig 17005 bp, 19 predicted proteins | sample 2SBtaG_2_FD_182564 | JGI IMG/M metagenome (GOLD analysis project Ga0209992, IMG submission 182564) | Deep subsurface microbial communities from Kolumbo volcano to uncover new lineages of life (NeLLi) - 2SBTROV12_ACTIVE470 metaG (SPAdes)... | ecosystem: Environmental > Aquatic > Marine >... | reverse complement strand
GAGAGATTTTACGTTAACAGATTTCTGACCTGTGATTATTATCTCAACAGGGAATTTATTTAATTTTTCAAGATTGGATTTTGTAATATTTTTTGATACAGCTATAATCGTAGGAATTTCCTTTGATGTTTGTAATATTTTTGATTTAGAAGATATTTCACCTTTAGAATCTAAAATTATTCTAACAGGGTTTTTTCCTCTTGTATAACGTACAGTTAACAAAGGATTATCTTTGATTACGGTATTTTTTCCAACAATAATCCCATCTACTTTATTTCTAAGTTTATGTAACCTAACAAAATCTTCAGAAGAAGATAGTTTTGAATCGCCTGTTCTAGTTGAAATTTTTCCATCAATGGATATTGCGGTACTCAAAATTACATATGGTTTAGAGTTTGCCATGAACCAATTTCCCTTCTATCATTACAGCTTTAATTGTAGATTCAGATGCTCTATGAACAATAGATGCATGTGGATTGTGCATGGGTTCTAAATCTAATGCATGTTTATCAAGAAAAATACAATCTGCAATTTTTCCAGATTGAATCACGCCAATTGGTTTATTCAAAATTTTTCCACCATTTACAGTAGCCATTTTAAGAATCTCTTTTGCATCAATTCTTTTTTTGTGTATTCCCATAGTTACTTTCCAAATAAAATCCATTTCTCTAAACATATCTGGAGAGTTAATCATCACATTATCTGTGCCTAATCCCAGTATACAGCCAGATTTTTGCATTAATTCAATGTCAGGAATTCCTTCAGAAAGAGCGGAATTAGCTCTTGGACAAATTACAATCCCTCTTGTTTTTTTAGAAGTCGTAAGCAAATCAGTTTTTGAAGCATAAGTCATATGAACTAAAAAATCAGGTTTTAGATTTAAGGCTCTGATTGTTTCAGATTTTCCAGTAACTTTTTTGGATTTATCTGTACTTTGTTTTGTTTCAGCAGAATGAATTGCTTTTAGTTTAGTAATCTTTGAATAATAATTTAGAACTGAAGTACTATTTTCATTTGCACCGCTCAAACCAATTCCATCACATTTTTTTAGTAAACTAAGAAATTCAGCAAATTTTGTGCTCGGAAATGATAAATTTTTTTTAATTTCTTTACTATCTTGGTAAAATTCCATTCGTCCCAAAATTATTCCCCTGATTGGGAGTTCTTTAACTACTTTTTTCAGTAAAATTACTCCATCTAATCCACCTTCCCTAAAATCTACAAAAGTAGTAATCCCTTTTCTGATCATTGAGATGCATGTATTCTTCATGAAGTTTCCTAAATTTTCATCCGAAGTATTTTTTAAAATTTTTGATTTAACACCAAATACTGGATGAATTTTTTCATCAACTGTTCTATTTAATGAAACATCCTTTCCTATTGAATCACCAATATGGGTATGAGCATTAATGAATCCAGGAATCATTAAGAGTCCTTGACAATCTATAGATTCTTCTTTTAAAATTGGTTTGATTTTTGAACTGATTTTTTTTATTTTGTTTTTAGAAATTCTAACATCAGTTTTTGAAATATAATCTAAATTGTCTCCAAATAGTATGCTGACATTTTTAATTAACATGATAATTCATAAACTTCAGGTTTTTCTTTGCCTGAATCTCGAATTTCTCTAATAGTATCAAGTGATTTTGTGGCTAATTTTACAGCCTCTCTTCCTGTTTTTGCTTTTCCTATTCCACAATTCAAAGAAATTTCATCATTGTTTTTTACAAGATTGATAAATTCTTGTACAGAATTTTTGGCTTCATCATTTGACACTACCATAAAATTATCACCACCCATGAAAAATGTAAGCGAATTTTTTTCTATAAAATATTTTGACATTTTTGAATATAATTCAAAAATTATTGAAGAAATTTCATAAGGAGAATCAGTTTTTCTTCTTGAAGTTAGATCATCAACATCTAGATGCATTATTGTAACATCGGAATCAGATTGTTCATTAACAAAACCAAAAATGTTATGTTCTGTATTCAAGATTATTTGGTTTTTCTTTCCTTCATATGCTTTCAAATTAGCTTCAAATGGTGAATTTCCATATCCAACTGAAATTGTAAATCCAACATCAAATGATTCTTCAAGAGTTTTTTGAATTTGAATATGATCATCCAAGTTAAGACCATTTGATACTACAAAAAATTCATCAGCTCTATTTAGAAAAACAATACAATTTTTATCAGAAAATAATTTTTGTATTTGTTTGTAGATTGATGCTTGAAGCATTTGGAGTTCATGTTCTCTATCACTGCCTAAAGTCAATGTCCAAGGACCATATTCTGTAATTTTTAAGATACTTAGTTGAATCATTTTTGGATCCTCTTTAATTCATCAGAGATTTTTACAACAGCTTCCACTGCACGTTCTGCGACAGGTCTTATTCTAGCATATGCATGTCTTTCCTGCATTCCAGGACCTGAGATGCCTAAAGAAACTGGTTTTTTGTATTTTAATGATAAATCAGTCAAGGCCTGTGCGGCAGCATGAGAAATTACTTCATCATGTTTTGTTTGTCCCTTTATGATAGCACCTAAAGTGACTACAGCATCAACATCTTTTTTGCTCAATAATGAATCTACAATTATAGGCATGTCATAGGCTCCTGGGACCATACAAGTATGAATAATTTTTAATTTCAATAATTCTGCTTTTTCTTTAGCTACATCAAGCATTCTAGATGTCACTTCCTCATTGAATTCCGAAAATACTATTGCAATATTCATAACTATTTCACCTTTGCGTATTCTAACAATTCTTTTCCATCAATTAATGGAATTCCATTTTGCTTTGCAAATTTTTCTGCTTTATCAACAGATAATGCAGTATAAGTTTCAGCATCCATCATTTCACAAATTGCAGTAACAGGAGTCAAACCAGCAATTTGAGCTAGATAAACAGACATTTCCGTATGTCCTTGACGTGCTGCCAATAATCCTTTTGATGCTATCAATAAAGGAATATGACCTGGAGTCTTGAAAGATGATGCAAATTTTTTCTGTTTATTTTCAACATCATAGATTTTGGCCATTTCACTAATTGTTAATGCCCTATCTTTATCAGTAATTCCAGTATATGTTTGATAATGATTTACTGACAATGAAAAAGTTGGATGATCACCATATGGTGCTAATCCCATAATCATTTCTTTATTTGAAATAGAAGATTCTGAAAGAATTTCATGCATGTATTGTAAATCTAGTGAGGTTGCAAAATTATTATCAATTGCAATACATAATAATCCACCAGCATGTTGACGCATTCTTGCTACATGTTCAGGTGTAACAAATTCTGCAGCTACCACCATATCAATTTCATTTTCTCGTCCAGCAGAGTCAAACAATAAAACAAATTCTCCTCGTTTTAGTGATTGTAGTGCAGATTCAAGTGTCATATGGAAAAACTTCATAATCTAATTATAAAGTTTACTAAAAAATTGGTAATTACCACTAAAATTGTAGATAATTGACTTTATTTTAGAATGTATTTTCCGAGAATGTCAGTTTCAATATTAACTTTATCTCCTATTTTTTTGGTATGAAAATTTGTAACATCAATTGTATGAGGAATCAATGAAACTGATGCAAGAGAATTTTTGATGTCAGTAACAGTCAAACTAATTCCATCAACAGCGATAGAACCTTTTTTGACTACAAACTTTGATAATTTTTTTGGAACTTCAAACCAAACTTGTACTTCCTTAGGTTTTTTTAGGATTTTTTTGATAATTGCTACTCCATCAACATGGCCTAAAACAAAATGTCCTTCTAATCTATCACCTGCTTTTAGACTACGTTCAATATTTACGACTCCTCCAACTTTTAAATTTCCCAGATCTGTTTTTTTGGTTGTTTCTTCAATCATTTCAAAAATACAGCTATTTTTTGATAGTTTGGTGGCTGTAAGACAAACTCCATTTAGAGCAACACTCTGTCCAATTTTTAGTCCCTTTCCATGTTTTCCTAAATTTACAGTCATTTGAATAGCACTTCTATTTTTTGTATTTTGAGAAATTTTTTCTACTTTGCCTACTCCTTCAACAATACCAGTAAACATAATAGATTCTGAAATGTTTGTGTATAAAATTATTTTGATATTTACTTTGATTTTTTAAATTCATTGTCACATAATTGATGAAAAACTGAACATTTGTTTTCTTTAGCTTCATTTTTTATTTTTTCCATATCTTTGTTTAGAATTCCCTGAGCAGCTAAAAATGCCTCATCAGTCATACCTAATTTTTCAAACAATCTTGATTTTGCAAGAGGTAATTCTTTTAATTTTGAATCAATATTTTGGGCTTGATCATAATAACCGATAGCATCCTCATAATTTCCAAGATGACTTAATGAAATAGCTTTATTCATTAATGCTGTAACATCTTTTGGATCTATTAGAAGAGAGGTATCATAGCATTCTAGAGCCTCTTTATGACGATTTAATTCGTTTAAAGATAATCCCATACTGTTTAGAACCCAAATATCTTTTGAATTTGTAGAAAGGATTTGTTTACATAGTTCTATTACTTGTTCATATTTTTTCAAACTTTCAAGGGCAAATATCTTATTTTTTAGAGCATATGTGTCAGAATTTTTTATTTCAAGGACTCTATTACAATAATCAATGGCCTCATCAAATTTTTTTAAATAAATTAATGAAAGTGAAATATTTTGTAGTGCAAGCATGTCATTTGGAATATTTTCAAGTAATTTCTTACAGTAATCATACATTTCAGCATATTTTTGAGCATTGAATAGTCTAGTAATCACATTTGAAGGATCAAGGAGATCTACCATGTTATAATTAATTTAGAATTCATTATCTTTAATGTATTCTAATTAAAATAGAATTTTTTTAAATGTATAATTATTTCAAAACTTTTCGAAGTGTTTCATTCAAAACTTTTGAATAACTATAAGATGATTGTTCTTGTTGAATCAATTTTGCTTGACGTAATCTAAGTTTTTTATCAAGATCGTCATCAATCATTATTGTTACTCGTTTACTCATTGCTATCATACACATAGTATGAATTTTTCAATATAACATTATATGAAAAGTTCCAAAAATGGGAAATATCAGTTTTTTATGAGAGATATCACTTGATCCATTTTGAATGGTTTTTGAATAAGAGGAATGTCTAGTTTTTCTAATTTTTCTTCAGTTGCAAAACTTCCATCAGCTGTAACAGCAATAATTCGTGCTTTAGGATCAGTCTCTTGAATTTTTTTAATTGCATAAAATCCACTTCCATTTGGCATATTCAGATCAATTAAAACAACATCAGGTTTTTTTTCTTTAAATAATTTGACTGCCGTAACTCCATCAAATCCATTTCCAATAACATTGATTTCATGTTCTTCAAGAAATTCGCTAAATAATCTAACTGTGTCTTCATCATCATCAATAACAATCACTGATTTAGACATATCTAGCCATAGTACAAAGAGCAGTGCTTTAATATTTTCCATTATTTATAACTGTTACATGGGCGGTATTGACAGATTAATTGCATCTCCACTATCATCTGAAATTAAAAAGAAACTAGAAACAGAAATTCTAAAGAAAACTGAAAGAGAATTATTTTTGGAACAAGGTATGTCAATTAAATTATCAATTGAGCATTTTCAAAAATTTTCAAGTGTTCTAAGAAAAAATTCATCAATGGATGTAAAAAAATTTGAAAAAGACTGTATTCTTAAAATTCTAAAAATTAAAAAAAGAGACGATAAATTTTTGGTTTCAATAATTGATTCAGATTTAAGAGATTTGATTTTAGAATTATTTGGAGATATTGAAACTAGAAAAGTTATTTCTACTCTATTGGAAAATGAGTATACTATTCCTCAAATTCTTAAAGAATCCAAAGTTCCTAAAACATCAGGATATAGAAAAATTGAAAATTTACTTCTTCATGGATTAATTATAGAATCAGGGAAAATTCTCAGTGAAAGTAAAAAAATATCTAAACTACAATGTGTTTTTGAAGAATTAAAGTTAGATATTAAAAAAGACAAAATTGGAATAATAGGAGTGGTAAACAAAAAAATGTTTGAGAAAAGTACTAGTATGAAAGTAATAATTGAGTCTCTTGAGTAGAATTTAGAAAAAGGAATTATTTTACAAGATCTAGGAGTGCTTTTGCTTGTTTGAAATGAACTTCATCTATCATTTTTCCGTCTACAGTAGTAGCACCTTTGCCTTTCTTTGTTGATTCGAGGTAGATTTTGCATACTTTTTCTGCCCAAGCAATTTCGCTTTTATTGGGATGGAATAATTTGTGTACAACTGAAATTTGATCTGGGTGTATGATACTTTTTCCAGTATAACCTAGACTTTTTCCTAATTTACAGTCTTTTTCTAATCCTTTAGGATCTTTGAGATCTTGCCAAATAGAATCAATTACTGCAACTCCTGCAGCATGAGCATCTACAGGTATTTTTCTTCTAGAATATTTTTCTCCTTCAGAATTTTTTGTGTATTCTACTCCTAAATCATTTAGCAAATCAAAAACTCCAAAAACTACTGCAGATACTCGTTTTCCAAATGATGCGATATTGTATGTGTTAACTACACCTTCTGCAGATTCAATTGATGGAATAATTTGAATTGGTTTTAATTTTCTGGATTTTTCTAGACTGGAAATAACTTTTTCAATTTTTTTCATCTCTTTGACATTGTTTACTTTTGGAATTACTATTCCATCAATACCCTTTTGAACAATTTCTTTTAGATCAGATGGTATTTTTCCAGAACTTGGAGAATTTGTTCTAACAAATATTGAAGATTGGTATAATTTTCTGGATTTTAACGCAGTTTTGATTAATTTCCTTGCATTAGATTTTTCATTATCTGGTACTGAATCTTCCAAGTCAAAACAAACAATGTCAGCTTGAAGACTTTTAGCTTTTTCTAAGAATCTGGAATTATTTCCAGGTACAAAAACGAGGCTTCGAAAAAGCTGAGTCATTAAATGACTAAACGCCCTCGGGCTTCATTAAGATTTTTCCGAACATTCCTTTTCCGGTTAACATCTTTGTATGAGCCTCAGCTGCTTGCTCAAATGTATAAGTTGAGTCAATTGCTGCTTTGATTTTTCCTTGACCCATCCAATATAGGGCTTGATCAAGTTCGGCTTTAGTTCCTTGTGTAGAACCCAAGATGTTTGTTCCTTTAAAGAACACATGTCTAAGATCAGTCTTTGCATTGTATCCAGTGGTTGCGCCACATGAAACTAGTGTTGCACCATACTTTAACAACTGTAATTGTTGATTCCAGTGAGTTTCACCAATATGATCAAATGATAAATCAATTCCTGGTGCTTCACCTTTTTTCTTTGCTAATTCTTTTGAGATTGCTCTTACTTCTTTATGCCAATCTTCTTTTCTATGATCTACAGCAAAATCAGCACCAAGTTCTAGACATTTGTCTAGTTTGTCTGGACTTGCTGTTGCAATAACATCACAGTTGTATAATTTTGCAATTTGAATTCCAAAGCTTCCTACTCCAGAACCTCCGCCCATAATTAGAACAGTTTGTCCTGGTGTGATCTTTGCTCTACCAACTAGCATATGCCAAGATGTTAGAATTGTCATTGATGCAGCTGCTGCTTCATCATATGATAGACCTTCTGGAATTTTTGATATATTAACTTCAGGAAGATGAGTTACTTCTTGGAATGCTCCCCAAGTTGGACCAGTTTGGAATCCCCAAATGCTTCTCTTTACACAATCAAATTCTCTACCATCAGTACATGCTTTACAAACGCGGCATGACATGTTAGAGTGAGATACTACTCTATCTCCAACTTGAATATTTTTAACATCCTCTCCAATTGCGATAACATCACCTGCAGCATCAGAGCCTGATACGTGTGGCAATGGAACTGCAACTGGAACTCCACGCATTCCCCAAATATCATTATAATTCAGAGCGGCAGATTTTACTTTGAAAACTACTTCATCTGGTTTTGGTTTTGGGTCATCTATATCCTGGACTTTGAGGATTTTAGCATAATTATCATCTGGTGCATATTCATTGTATACAACGGCTTTCATGGATTAAAGAAAATTGTTTCTAAATTTAAATTTTTTCTGATTTATACACGATTGATCTTAAAATCACGTTTTGGTTGCTGTGTGGAAAGCAGAATTTGCTTTAATTGATCGTCACTAATTTGGCCGGGTAACTTGCCTTGAGTTGCCATACCGATCAAATATTGTTCAACCATATCAGATAATTCAGGTTTTACCATTTTGATATTGTTTAATCTACTTCTAGCTTCTGGAGTTAGAACTTGTTTTAGAATTTGCTCTTTTTGTGCAGCTAACTCATTATTGGTATTATCGATGGGTGGTTCGTTAGAATCCGGAAAACTCATTTTTAATCTAAGAATATACTTTCAATTGAGGATTCTCAACAATGAGTTCCTTAAGAATTTCTGTTGCTAGTCTATCAAGTTTTTGCATTCCTTGTTTAGAAACAATACGTCCTTTTCTTTCAACTTTTTCTACATAACCAAGTTTTTCTAAACCTTGAATTGCATTTCTAATAATTGCGCCACCAGCATCTTTATGGTGTGCTGCTCCATATCCAGAAGGTTTTCCACCGCCGTAATCATTTCTTAAAGCGTTAATTCCAATTGGACCATTAAGGTAAATTTTTCTTAAAATTGAAGCACATCTTGTATGCCACCAATCTCTATTTTGTGGAGGTTTATCTGCATGAGCACCAGTTTTTACAAATGGAATCCAAGAAGGTGCAGGAATGTCTTCATTCTTTAATGCTGAAGATAGTCTATCTATCAACACATCTGCTGGTACATCATAGACCTTTGCCATAGAGTCAAAAACTCGATAATCGTCTTATAAATCATTGAGATATAATTTTGCGATAAGTATGCCCACACAAGTTACAAGAGATTCTGATCGACTTGACAGACGCTCTACCTAAACGAATTCTAGAATTTATTCCAGGTGCGATAAAGGATTTACATTTTTTACAAAAAACCATTCTAAGATTATAGGGCATTCTTATTTTGTGTCTGGTGCTAATCCTTCTAGCAATAGAGGCTTGTCTCTGAGAAAGTTTAGGGTTTTTCTTTGCATTACTGATTGCATTTTCAATAAGAATCTCCATTCTTTCCATTGCAATTTTTTTTGCTCCAAGTTTCACAATAGTATCTAAAAGTAGACCTAAAAATTGGTTCTCATAAGGATTGAAAAATGCAGTCAGCGGGATTCGAACCCGCGTCACAGGGTTGGAAACCCCGAATACTAACCAGGCTATACTATGACTGCAATAAAATGCAAATTTAATTTCCTACATAAAAATGGTTTTTTCGTACTCATAGAGTATTCTAGCAATTACAACATGTCCTTCAAATGATTCATCTCCAACAGAAAAAATATCTGTAATTTTATTTTCAATTGAATCAGAAAAATGCCCCTTTTGGAATCCTCCAAATACAATGCAAGTATTGTCAGTAATTTCTTTAGCTATTTTTTCATATGTACTGCTAGTGCCATTTGTAGAAAATCCAATTACTTTGGAAGGATTGATCTCATCAATTAGTTCTGAGAATGTTTTTTGCTCAATTTCTAATAAAAGATTATCGTCTTTTGTTGTAATTTTTCTATCTTGATATAATTTTTCTATAACGCCTTCAAATCGATGATAAGATTTTGGAATGTGTACATTTTCTCCAAAAGAAATTACTTTATCATCAAGTGTATGAACATAAAGTTTTATTTTATTTTGAAGGTATAATGGAATAGTTGTAGCTTCAAGTATTGAAAAATGTACAAGATCTGGTCTTCCTCTTTTCATTTCGTTTTCAATTCCTTTCATAGCTGCAAAATGCCATGAATTATCTAGTAAGATTTCGGTTGGTCGTTTTCCAAGTTTTCTTGCATGGGAAATTACTGCAGGATGATGTTTCAATTCAGCAGGAACAAGTTCTAACGATGATTCAGATATAATTAATGAAATCATTTTAGTTGATCATTTCAATTTGCTTCTTAAATTCATTCCAACTAGATTTTGGATTTCCATCGTTGTTTATCATGCCAGCACTACAAATGTAATTACTCAATCTTTCAATTACATGTTCACTGCTTCCAAATCCAGAACCTCCAACAGTGATAGCATCATCTCCAATTTCTGGTGCATCAACTATGCATGTTCCTTCAGGTCTATCATATTGCCTATACCATGTAAAAAATTCTATCTGAGATTCATTTTCAGTATAAAATTCAAAGGATTTTTGTACAAATTCTGATTGGTCTGAATCACTACCAAGAACAAAATCAGAGGTACTCCAACTAATCTCAAAAATTCCAATTTTCTTATCACCTACTAAATCAAATATTTGATTAAGATCATCTTTTGCTTGTAGAGGAGTTTTAACAATTTCATTTACAGTATCCACTGGAGAATAAGAAAATGCAACAAAATCACCAATTGCTAAATCAGTGACAATATGTTGAAGATCTTTGTTCAATACTTGATGTAATGTAAAAGAATTTCCAATCTTCACATCAGGATGTTTTTCTTTGATTTGATCATAAACATCATTGAATAATTCCTTGTAAACTGGAATGTTTTGTTCATAGAATCTAAATTGTGATTCTGTTTGTCCTGCAAGAATTACTGTATCTACAATATCATATCTAGATAATATTTCATCAAGTACAGATACAACTCTATCTTCACCTATAGAATTGATAGATGGTTTTCCAATCCAGTCTGGGAAAGGTCCAAGTGTTTCGCCATTTATTATAGAAAAGTATAGAGTAACTTTGAGATTATTCTTTTTGTTAAAACTCATTAAAGCATCAGATTGTTTCCAATCAAATTCACCACGTTCAGGTTCAACCAGATTCCAGAAAAGATAGACATTACTTCGTCCTATTCCAGTATCAGAAGCTTCAGAATAAACTTGATCTAATTCTTGTAATGTTGTAGGTTGATTTGGAGAATTAACTACAAGGCCAATTTTTTCATTGGTTTGTTGAGGTAAAATTATTTCATTATTTGGAATACTCAGAACTAAAACAGATATACCAACAATTGCCGCTATGCCTGCAATTACGCCTAGGAATTTTTTATCCATACAGGATGAAAAAGAAAAGAAAGTAAAAAAGTTGTGATTCTGTTATTTATCCAGAAGTACAACCACTGTATCCACATTCAATGCAGATACTACAACCTTCAACAAAGACTAGATTGTTTTTACAAGTTGGGCACAGACGATCTTCAGAAACTTCTTCAACTTTTGGAGCTTCAATTTGTATTTCTTCGTCATGGACCTTTAATGCTAATGCAGCATTGACTTGGGATTTGATGTATGGATTTGTAATGTTTTTGGTTACATATTCAGTCATGTAATCACTTGGTGTTACCTCAAAAGTCTTTGTTGCATTCTCACTTGTCATGTGAAGAACTTGCTTGTGTCTAGAACCATCACGATAAACAGTCATTCCTTTTAGACCAATTTCATGGGCCAACAAGTATGCAGATTTTACATCTTCTACTGTTACATCATATGGCATGTTGATTGTTTTAGCAATTGCATTACCAATCCAATCTTGCCATACACCTTGGGCCATTAGATGATCAGCCCAATGGATATCCATTGCTGTAACAAAGACATCTTGCATCCATTGTGGAATCTCATCAATTCCTTTCAATGAACCATAGTTGTCTGCAATCTTTTCAAGAATTTCATCAGTGTAGAGACCTTCTTCTTTTAGGGCTTCTTCAAGAATCTTGTTTGTATAGAAGAATCTTCCAACAGTAACTCTCTTTTCAAATACCAGAGCAAATGCAGGTTCCATTCCATTTGAACAGTCTGCAATCATAGATAGTGTTCCAGTTGGGGCTACAGTAGTAGTTAAGACATTTCTAATACCTTGTTTTTGGATCTTCTCAATTAGTGGATCCCACTCATAGGAATGAGCATCCTTTGATTTTTCATAGTATCCTGAAACTGGAATCTTACCTTCAGGGAATTCTGTCTTTGCACATAGTGGGAATTCTCCTCTAGCAGTAGCAAGTGCTACACTTTCTTCCATGGAATAGTATGTTAGGGCTTCAGATAGTTTTGATTGTAGTTCATAGCCTTCTTTAGAGTTGTATGGGATTTTTAGTCTGTATAGCAAATCAGCTACTCCCATTACACCTAGTCCAATTCTTCTAGATTCTTTTGAGGCCGTATTGATTTCTTGAACAGGATAATTGTTTACATCAATTATGTTATCCAAGAATCGTGTAGTCTTTCTGATTAACTCTTCATATCCTTGCCAATCAAATTCATAGGAACCATCTGCTTGTCTTTTTGCAAGATTTACCAAGTTGATTGAACCCAAGTTGCATGATTCGTATGGATAGAGACTTTGTTCACCACATGGATTTGTTGCTCTAAGTGGTGCTTGTCTAGCTTTTGCAAATACATTGTATTTGTTAATTTGATCAAAGAAGATCAAACCAGGTTCTGCACTCTTCCATGCAGATAATGCAATTAGATCAATGAGTTGATGTGCATTGATTTCTTTTACAGGTTTTTTGTCACGTGGACTACGTAAAACATAGTTACCGTCTGTTGTATTAACAAGTGCATGCCAAAAGTCTTCCCAGATTCCAACACTAATGTTGAAATTCTCTAAAACTCCTGCTTCTGTTTTGTTTGTGATGAATTTTTCAACATCAGGATGCCATGCTTCAATGATTCCCATGTTTGCACCACGTCTTTTGCCACCTTGTTTTACAACTTCAGTAACAGTATTGATGATATTCATGAAAGATACAGGGCCAGATGCAACACCAGAGGTTGATGCAACAATATCGCCTTCTTCACGAAGATCAGAGTAGTTGATTCCAACTCCACCGCCAGACTTGAAGATTAATGCTGCATCAGAAGTTGATTTCATGATTTCTTCCATGCCGTCATTCATTCCAAGTACAAAGCATGCTGAGAGTTGTCCTAGTCTTCCACCTGCATTCATCATTGTTGGTGAATTTGGTAAGAAGTCTTGTGCAGTCATCATTTCAAAGTATTCAGTAATTTTGTCTGAATAACTTTCGAGTTTCTTTCCTGCTAGGAGTGTCAAAAGATCTTTGAAACTTATTTTCATTTGACCTTTGTTTGCTAGGGTTACATAGTGATTGATTAAAGCCCTAAAATGCCATTTATTGAAGAAATAATCTCCGACTTTGAATTTGTAATCAAAGGCATCTAGTTTTTCAAGATAAGATGTTGCTTCTTCTATATCCTGTTTGTTATTTCCAGATTTGTCAAATATTTGTGAATCATATAGCATATCACCAATTCCAACTAGAATGGCAACTCTTTCAAACATTTGAGTAGGTGATTCAATAATCTCACTTTTGGAATTTCTGAATAGATATCTTGATGCTAGAACTCTCAGACAATTCAAGTCAAATTTCTTTGAGACTGGATCAAGGGTTTTTAGATTCAAAACCTTCATTTTTTCGTCTCTTAGTTTTCTTCTCTCGTGTCTGTAAACGATGTATGCTTTTGCAATATCACTATTACCGCTATCGATTAATGTTGACTCTACAATATCTTGAATATCTTCAACTGTAGGTGCTCTAGAACTAGTAAATCCCTGTTCTACTAACTTGTTAACCACATCTTCTGCTAGTTTGTCGGCAACGCCACGATCGGCTTTAGAGGTGGCTGCCAATGCCTGGTAAATGGCATTTGAAATTTTATTTTTATTGAAAGCCGTTACTGCGCCACTGCGCTTACGGATCTCACTGATCGTATTTTCAATTTGTGAATTGTCCATTATAATCTCCCCGCAAGGGTTAGAATGCTAGATGGTATAAACTGTTTGTCGGGTTTTCTCAAAATTTTGATTTAATAAAATTGACAACACTCCAAAATGCATAGTAGTGGTCTTCATACGTATCTATGAAGTTCATAATAACATAATATTTTTGAGTTGACGATGATCGCATATCTGAAACTGATCAAAAAGTTTTGAAAAATGATCGGAACTAGTTTTTCATTTACGATTTTCAGACAACATAAGGAGACTTGCACTTTGGACACTTGTCATCAAACGGTTCATCCTTGAAACCACACTCACCACAAATTGCAGTATGTCTTACAGGTTTGAAAGAAGGTGTAAGTGCTGATGTTTTCTCAATTGATTTTTTGATATCCTCAATCTTTGCATCTTTGTCAATATCCAATGTTACAAGTAATCCACCGTTGAGTAATTTTGAGAGTTTGTTACACTCTGAGATAGGCTCACTTTTGTTGGTATAATCAGAAACTTCTGAGGCATTAACTACTACACCTTGAGAATAGAAATCAGTATCCATAGAATTTAGAGATGAATTTTTACCATATTTTTCACCATCAAGTGATGCAAAACGGGCGGATCCTTCAGTTTCAGTCATGGAAATGGCTACTGTGTCGCCTAATTCTTTGCCTTTTTTTGCACCAACGTCAACTGCTGTTTCAATGACTTTGTGGAGGATTTCTCGTCCTTCTTTGTTATCTTGGAATCCAAGAATGTTAAAGACTGCCTCTTTTAGTCCAACCAAATTTACAACAAGAGAAACAGAGCTTCTTTGCATGTATTGTGTATTCTTTGCAAGTATTGGATTGAGGCCTCTTCGTGTAAGGTCAGAGATCTCTTTCTTTCTTAATGCCATTGAAGCTAAAGCTGGTTTCATTAGTAAAGCTAGTCTTGCTCTAAAGTAAGTTTCATCTTTGTTTGATTCAAATGCTAATCTTGGAAGGTTGATTGAAACAGATTGAAGTGTAATTGAAAGTGGGCCAGATGCTTTTGTAGATCCATTTGTAATACCATAACTAGATGTTTGACCTTTTGCAAACATGACTTTACCACCAATAGAAATGATTTCTGCTAATGATTGTGAAATATCAGTTACTTTACCTTTATCAGCATCAATGATTAAGCCAATTTTTGGAATTGGTGTTATCTTTGTATAATTTTTGTATGCATTGATGATAGAATTAATTATTTTTGTATCAGTTCCCAATTGTAAACGAATTGAAATGTTTGTGCTAATTTTATTGTATTTTGAAGTTGTTGATGCAGTTGCAAATGCATCTGTTAATTTTTGTTCAAGTTCTGGTAATGATTTTGAATGTTTTGTAAATAATGCAACTAGCCCATCAAGTACAATTTCTTGTGAGGCTTCTTTTGATAATAAAGCAATGACTACAGACAGTGCACTTGTGATTTCATCTAGTTGTTTTGATGCTGGAATTCTTGATACGTCAAGATATTTTCCACCAAGATCAATTCCATCTTCAATTAATTCTTTAATGTTTACAAATATTGTATCAGGAATCATCGACCATATTCCAGGATTAGAAATATGCAAGTCTCCAGAAAGATGGGAATCAGCTACGTCTTTTGGTAAAACGTTTGTAAGAAGATGTTCAGCGAAGACCTTTTGTCCAGTATTAAACAAAAGTCCCTCAGCGCCATTATCTACATTATCTAGATTAGAAATCATCTCTTGGACATCATAAACTGGTATGCCCAGGCGTGCGAGTTTGTTTCTATATTCCTCATGACCGTGCTCAAGTAAGACTGAATTGACCATTTCACGGATTAATGCGCCTGTAAGATATGTAGTCTGATATTTGTAAATTCTATTTTCAACTTCTTCGGTAATTTTTTGTGCAAGTTCTAGTGGAAGGCTTCCTTCACGAACAAGAGATTGAATAATTTTGTGTGAGTTGAATTCTTCAATTGATTCAGATGACGTTCTAACATACATTTTTCCACTTTCAATAATTGATCTTTCTTCGATTTGTCTTGCCAAACTTAGAACAAGTTTTCCAAGATTTGTAATTGTGTAACGTCTTTCAGATTTGTTTAGTGCAACAAGTGATTGTCTAAGTAATTTTCTCAAGTGGTATGCAAACTTTCCACTTTCTTTTTTTGATTTGAAACCAGCAAGGGATTTTAATTCTGAGTAAGTTAATGGTCCTTTAGAATTTAAGATTCTCAGGATATCAATTCTGTTAGGACTTGCCATAACAGAGAAGATCATTCTGACACGTTTTGAGGTAGATTGCAAGATTCCACCTCTCTTCGGATCAGAATCGTCTACATCATCTATATCCACATCTAGATCAGAATCATCATCTATATCCACATCAACATCTAAATCTAATTCTAAATCTTCTTCCTTCTGTTTCATTGTTGTTTCTAAAATAAAGGCAGTAAATAAGACTTGTGACTAGATTATTTGTTACAATTTTTGATCAGATATTTTTGAAAATGAAAAAATGTGATCTGATGAAGATCATTTTTGATCATTTTTGATCATTTTTCTTGAACATCAAGTGAAAACTCGGATGTAGAAAGTTTCTGTCCACATGATGGACACTTTCCATTTGTTGGATTAAGTACATCTTTTAGAGATTTTAACATCTTCATGTTTGTGATCTTTTCACCACATTTTCCACATGTAATTTCTACTGACATGAAAACGATCAGATATGAAAATAATTAAGAAAAGATTTTGATTTTTTTTAATAATTCAAGCAAATTATTTTACTGCTTTTCGATGAGAATTCCACGTTCATCAAAACCAGCAATTTTTGCTCTTGTTCCAACAGGTAGATCATCAGGGGTGGCAATATTTGGCATAAATCCTGAAATTCTCAATTCTGTGTTATCTACTTGCATTACAACAAAAGCATATGGAGTGTATTTTTCAAAGCCTGCAGGAGCTACTGTGATTATAGTATAAGTGGCAACTGAGCCTACACCATCTAAAATAGCATCCTCAAATCCCTTGCTACCACATTTTTTGCAATAATATGCTGTAGATAAATGAAGAAATCCACATTCAGTACATTTGTGAGTTAAGAGTTTGCCTTGTTTGGCATATTCAATTAATTGTTCTTCAATAGTCATTTTACACACTTTGGAATACGTGAACAGCACAACTTGCACCAGTTGCACCAAAGTTA
>Ga0209992_10002439_pt1 | contig 17005 bp, 27 predicted proteins | sample 2SBtaG_2_FD_182564 | JGI IMG/M metagenome (GOLD analysis project Ga0209992, IMG submission 182564) | Deep subsurface microbial communities from Kolumbo volcano to uncover new lineages of life (NeLLi) - 2SBTROV12_ACTIVE470 metaG (SPAdes)... | ecosystem: Environmental > Aquatic > Marine >... | reverse complement strand
AGATATTAGTGCTAAGTTTGGTTCATTACTTTTAAGTTCTGTATCAAATGCAGGAACTGACACAGATAAATTTTTAGTTTTAGATAGTAGTGGAAACGTAGATTTTAGGACAGGTTCGGAAGTATTATCTGATATTGGTGCTGCATCTAGTGGTAGTGGTATGAGTAACTTTATACTTGAAGATGGTGATGGCACAGAAGTAACTGTTTCTGATGGCAAAGAAGTTAAATTTATTGAAGGTGGTGGATTAGATATTAACTGGACTGATACAGACAATGGTACAGATGCTGATCCTTATGATTTAACATTTACAATAGCCGCAGCTCAAACAGGAATTACATCTTTACTTGCTACTGACATTAAAATTGGTGAAGATGATGAAACAAAAATTGATTTTGAAACAGCAGATGAAATACATTTTTACGCAAACAATACAGAACAAGTATATTTAGGCGACAACATATTTGGACCACAATCAGATAGTGATGTTGACTTAGGTTCAAGTAGCGTAAGATGGAAAGATGCTTATGTAGATAGTGTAACTAGCACAGGAGCCATATCAGGTTCAACTGGTACATATTCTGGTATTTTAAAAACAGATGACACAACAGCCGCTACATCTACGACTGATGGTTCTTTACAAACAGACGGGGGTTTAAGTGTAGCTGGAGATGCAGTAATAGGGGATGATTTACTATTATTATCTGATAGTGCTGTTCTTAAATTTGGAGCTGATTCAGAAGCAACAATAACTCATGCAGATGACGCTGGACTAACATTTAATTCTGATATAACTACTACATCCCATAAATATATTAAGTTACCAGAAAACTCTAGTATAAAATTTACAGACCAAATAGGAGTTGATAACAGTATAGATAATGATGATGGGCAAGGTATTATATTTACGTTTAGAACAGGTGCTACTGTAACACCTTTTAGTCCAGTATATGTAGATGGTAACAATGAAGTACAAGAATGTGATGCTGATGCAATTGCTACAATGCCTTGTATTGGGGTATCTATGAATACATCAGATGTTACTGCTGATAATGATATAGAGATAATGCTTTTAGGTTTAATAAGACATGACAGCTTTACTGACTTTGGTGCAGCAGGAGCCCCAGTTTTTGTTTCTACAACTGTTGGCACTATGACAACAACTGCTCCATCAGGTACAGATGATGTAGTACAAATCGTTGGACACTCTATTGCAGAAGATTTAATATTTGTACAACCATCATTAACCTTTATAACTCACACATAATATGGCTAATAATGTAAAAACAGTAATGGGTATTGCGGCGGCAAATCTAAAAACTATAAATGGTATTGCGGCAGGATCTGTAAAAACTGTTATGAATGAATCTTTAGAATTAACTGTAGATCAAGCTACTAATTCATTAAGCACAAACTTAGGTACTCATACAGGCACAGAAAGAAGATCATGGGGTCTTGCAAGTTGTTACGACCCTAATACAAATCAAGTTATTTTTGTTTATGGTGATAGCAGAAATAACGAATACAGTACAGTAGTAGTTATGGCTTCTGACAAATCCATTGGTAGTGCTGTTGTTATACAAAGCGAAGGTAGCGGTTTTCATAATGGTCCAGTTTACAACACACAAGAAAGTAAGATTATGATTGGTTACATGGCTAGTCATTCTCATAATGATTATTTTATGGTTGGTGGTACTGTAGGTACAAAGACAGTAACTATGAACACAAGTGGTAAAAATGAAATACATGATGGTGCTGGTGGTCATGCACAAGGTGATGTAACTGATATTTGTAGTTATAATCCTACTGCTAATGTTGCTGTTTTTGCTTTTGAAGATGGTGGCGATGGTGCAAAAAATAAAGTTGTCGCTTGTACAATAGGTTCAGACAATTCAATAACAAAAGGAACAGAAGTAGAATTTTTAGATGATAGCTTAGAATTATATGCTTTAAGTTATGACCCTGATGTAGGCGTTCATGTTGTTACTTATGAAACAAGTGCCGATAGAATTGGAGCAAGAGTAATTAGTTTTAGTGGAACAGGCAACAGAACAATAAGTATGGGAACAGAAGCCTTATATGGTGGCACAGACAAACATTTAGCTGGTCAATATAATGCTGGTACAAGACTTGTTTATGATACAACAAACAATACTCATCACCAACTAATAGAACAAGATAATAATAGTAATGTAGAGATTGTTTATTTTACTGTATCAGGCACTACTGTAACATGGTGTGCAACAAGTAAAGCACAGACTTTTCAAGGAAATACAAGAACGGGTGCAACAATTTTATATTCACATAACAGAAATAAACTTATGGGAGTAGATGGTCAAGGCACTATAGCATATCATTTATACACCTTTGATGGCACAGATTATACTTATGACAGTTCTACTGGAATTGTAAATATTGAAACTGGCTTAGAAGATAACGATATGTATACACATAACAATGGAATGGATAATGTTGACCATTCTGGTTTTGGGTATGGATTGGTATTTGCGTATTCAGCTAACTTAAATGGTAATGGTGATAGCATAAGAGCAGTAGGTATAGAGGTGGGTTCATAATGGCTAGTATATGTAGACGTAAATCAGACAATGTTGTTAATTATTGTTTTTCAAATGTTGTTGATATAAATAACTTAGACCTTAATTCAGAAAACTTTACATACACTATTGTTGATGGGCATAGTCAAGGGTATATTGATCAAAGTATAAATACTACCACACACGAATTAGTTCATGATGTAACACCACCTACAAAGTTTTATGGTAATTGTTTTACTTATGACACAGATTGGGCAATACTTACAGATGTTGTAACTAATATGAACGCAACTAGACAAACTATAAGAACTAGGCAGGGTACAGATTACCCACCAGATATAGAAGCAGAGTTATAGGAGAAACAATGACTACACAAAACAATGAAATTGTAATAACAGAATCAGCAATGAAAAAAGTATTATCTAACGATGAAACTTTAAGATTAAAATGCATGGTAGAAACTTTACATGATCAAGTAATTGAATTACAAAAACAACTAGGCAACTGCAATGGTAGTTGCAAAAAGGAGAAAAAAAATGCCAAGGGGTAAAGGAACATATGGGTCTAAAGTAGGTAGACCAGCAAAGAAAAAAAAGATGGGTATGGGTATGAAAAATGGAATGAAAAAAAGGAAAAGATAATGTTTAGATTATTAAAACCAATACTACCATTTGTACCTCAACCATATAGAAATATGGTTAATTTTTTTATAGGCGCAATATCAAATTTATCTGGTGCAAGGCTAAAAGCTGTGTCAGAAATTTTTATTCATGCTGTTGCTGATGGAAAAATTAGTGCAACTGAATGGAACAAATTGGGTGGACCAAATGGTTTAGGAATAGTAGGAGGAAGCAATGGCTCCACGAAAAAGTAAAAAAGGTTTGTACGCAAATATTCACGCTAAAAGAAAAAGAATAAAAGCTGGATCAGGTGAAAAAATGCGAAAACCAGGAACAAAGGGTGCGCCTACAGCTAAAGCGTTTAGGCAATCTAAAAAAACAGCAAAGAAAAGGTAATTATGGTTAAGAAAGCACATCAAAACCCTAAGGGTGGACTTAACAAAGCAGGTAGAGCGCATTTTAAAGCTAAAGGTCAAAATTTAAAAGCGCCTGTAAAGAGCGGAGACAATCCTAGAAGAGCATCATTTTTAGCAAGGATGGCTGGCGTTAAAGGTCCTATGTTTAAAAATGGTAAACCAACTAGAAAAAACTTAGCTTTAAAAGCATGGGGTGCGAGTAGCGTAGCTGATGCTAGAAAAAAAGCGGCGGCAATAACAAAACGTAATAAAGCTAAAAAGGCAAAAACATAATGGGAAAATTAAGACCACAAATATTTTTAGCTATAGTAGTCTTAGGTATACTAGCGGCTATTGGTGCATTAAAAGGTGTGCCTGAACTAGCAACTGCTACCATAGGTGGTATTATAGCATTAGGAATGAAAGTTCTTGAAAACGAATAAAAGTAAAACAAAGACGAGATTAATTGCGTCTACAACTTTGCTTGGCTTATGCTTAGCAAGTATAATTGTAATAGGAGAAATGTACTCTAAATGAAAAAAATTATTAAATCTATAATTAAAATACCTGTAAATATTGTAAAAGGCGTAGGTAAATTAATTAAAACAATAGTTAATTTTACGTTTGAAATTGTAAAAGCTTTTGGAAGAATGATAGTTTTTATTGTTAAATCTCCATTGTTATTAGCCATACAAACATATAATAAAGGTATATTAATACGTGATTGGGTAATGGTTAAAGTAGATTACCTGGATAGTGAAAGTAAAAAATGGCACAGGTTTTTTCAAACCTTGGCATTACCATATAATGCGCTTCTTAAATTAGGATTTAGTCCACAAATGGCTATGAGTTTTCTAGCTGTAGGTTCAACAGTAGGTACTGGTGTAGTTGTAAACGAAACAATATTAGCAGAAAGATCGTTTAGTAATCGAGATGCAGGTGTATATCTTGCACCATCAGATATGCCTAACTCAGAATTAGAAGAACAATTTAAAGAAGAAGTAACTACAAACACACTTAGAGTTTTACTTAATGACACACCAGTAGAAACTATAAGCATATCAGATGTAAACGTAGGAACTTCATTTGCATCTAAAGGTCAACCATCTGCTTTGCCATCAGGTAAAACAGAAGCAATACTGATTGACGGCAATAACACTAGAATCGAAATTGGAAAGTTAGTATTCTCAAGAAATAGTTGTACTACTTTGGTTATGACGAACATTAATTCAAATAAAACAACCATTAAAGATAATCAAGCCGATGGTTTATCTATATACCAAACAGCTTCATCTACTATACCTAACTTGCGAATATCAGGTGGTTACTACATGGCAGACCTATTACAGACTCAAGGTGGGTTATATGACCGAATACACATTAGTCCATTAGATAGCATTAGTTCTTCTAAAGTTTATGTAAATGAACTTAATTTAACTAACATCGTGTCATCTGGTGGTTCATGTACGCTTAACAAGCTAGATGTCGGAGAAATTGAAATAACTTTTAATAGAGTCGGTGGAGATAGTTCATTAGTAAGTAAAGCTTTAACAGTATCAAGTACAGTTACAAGTGCTAATTGGGTTGTTGATGGCAATGTAGAAGTGTTAATGGCACCAGTAGAAAGAAAACCTGACTAAAGCGCTGACGCTACATTAATCACCATTGTAATATATATATATATGTATACGCGCAATTACGTGCGTTCTAAAAATTCTGGGATATTCTAAAAAGTAGATAACAAAACTGTCCTATTTAGGTTTAGAATGATTCTGAAAATTTCCCAACATGGTATGTAATGTTCCGCCTAGAGAGAACAACTTAACTAAGCGGAACACAAACAAGTCAAGGGAATCATGAAACTACGCTCGCGCGTAAGAGAAAGGATTTCCTTACTTAAATTATAGTGTTAGGTCTTTGCCTGTGTCAACGGGAGCATCCTTAGAGTCCATCCACACTCGTGCGATCTTATTAAACGTATTTAAATCCATAGAAACAATGTGCTTAAGATCTCTCTTGCCCTTTTGCTTGTGTGATTGGCAAACTATAGGTAACTTACCCCTATTAGCCTCTGATGCCATCAAAGCCTGTTCTAGAGCCTTCAGCGTGCGACTAGACACAACCTTTCCATACTTAACTTCTATTGCAAAGTAAGGATGTTGTATATCAGGCACATTGCCTGAGTGTCTACCTGTTACAGGTATGCGTTCTACTGTTGCGTTAGTCGGTCGCGCGATTAGCTTGTCTGCCCAATCACGCTCTATCTGTTTCCATTGTTTACTTTGTGCCATCTCTCAACTCCAATAATCTTGGTCTCACATCTTCGCCCTCTATGGCTATGAAATTGCCTCTGAAAGCGTCTGTAAGTCTGCTTACAACGGGTACGCCAACAATCTTGTTGAGTTCATCAATGGAATGGTTGGTCGTAACGAATGTACGCAGTTCGTGGTTTCTGTATCTGTAGTCTATTATCTCGTGAAAGATTGATGTTGTCCAATCAGTCGTGTACTCCCTACCCAAATCGTCTAAGACGAGATTTCTTGCGCTCTTGTAAGTATTTACCTCTTGATTTAGGTTGCCAGCTTTCATGCTGGATTGTAAGTTTCTGATCAGATCACTCGCTTGTGCGAATAACACCGCTTGGTGATGTCGATTTATCACCATCCAGGCAGATGCCAACGCTAAATGAGTCTTACCGACTCCTGTTGTTCCATAAAGTGTTATAAACGGCTCGTTCCTCTGTTCTGCCCAATCAGAGCATGCCTTAAGAACGTAGTCTCCATTCTCAATCAAGCTTGTATCGTAGTCGCTATATCTTTTTTCATCATAGCTCTGCAAGTTTGAGGCTCTGATAAGTATCTCACGTGAGTTTTTCTTCATGCAAACGCATTGTGCATACTTGCCAAAGTCAGGATGATCAATGTGAAAGTTCCAAGCTACCCAACCTAGTCCTTCGCATTTGCAAACCCCGCGAGCGATATACTCTTTCGCGAGGTCTGCTAGTCGTTTAGTAACGTGTCCTTTATCGGAGTTTTGATTTTCTTTGTTTTTCTGCGAGTTCTCTTGTCCGCTCATCGATCGTTGTGCTGACCTCTGTTGCGCGACCTTTTGAAACTCGTCTTTCAGATTTTCCATAATAGTTCTCTTTTGCTTTCTCTAGCCAATTTCTAAAGGCTAGTTTCGGTTTTTTTGATTTCTTGCCTTCCCACCAGAGTGAATATTTCTTTGCCTCTGCTATCAAGTCAACTCCAACGTAATCTGTTTCTATGTCGGTTATGTACTCTTGAATTTTAGGATGTGAAACATTCTCTACTAATGTGCCATCATTGTCAATTAATGATAACCACTTTGGTGCTGTCGCTGTAGTTTCTACTTTACGTTTCTTAATATCTATATCTTTAGATATAGATATGGACGGCGCAACGGAATGCACCCCCAAAACGCAACCTGTTGCACTACATTCTTTTGGATTTTCAAGTAATAACTTGAACCCATCTGTTTTCAATCTCTTAACTTTTGACTTCACTCGTGTGAGGTAGCCAAGTTTTTCTAGATTTTTGACATGATACTGAGCCATTCTCTGTTTCATGCCACACTTTTCAGCTATGAATCTCGTGCTTGGAAAACAACAACCGCACTCTCTTGCGTGGTCCGCAAGTGCGAGAAGTACAATTTTTTGACTGGACGCGATATCTCTCTGTTCCCACGCCCATGTTATTGCTTTCAGGCTCACTCTATCCGCCTAACCCAAACTTCTTTCTCTTTGAGAATAGTTTGATACCTGACCTTCTGTCCTGCTTTTCGGCGCCTACTCGCGTCATTGATTATGCCGTGTTGCTTTCTGCGTGCCTCTTCCTTACCATCTGCGGGGATAGCAATTGTCATCCCCACAGACATATCTCGCACGCTAGTGAGAAAGTCTTGCCGACCAACTCTCTTAGCATACTCCGAAGTAAACTCCTTTGTACTTAATTTTCTTACCTCAGTCATATTATGTACTCCTGTTCTCATAGTTCACTTGTGCGATTGTGTCTATGTCTGGTGTGTCTGCTTTTTTAGGAGCGACTTTCTGTTCAGGTTCATCTTCTACGCCAAAGCTGATGTCATTGATTGTTTTTACAATCAACTCTCTCAACCCCATGCTACATGGTTTCTCAGGATTGCCCTGATTGTCAGTCTTGCTAGGATCTGAACCTAAGTTCAATATCCATTCAAGGTAACCCTTGCCCACATTTGAATCGTAGTAAGCCTCTTTTACAGTCTTGCCCTTAACTTTTGCACCATATCTTGTGAACACATAATCGTTTTTAGATGCATCCCATTCCATTTCAAAAATGTTCTTAACCTCTTTCTTCTCGCCTGTGTCCTCGTTAACAACTACTCTTGTAGGTGCTGACTGCGATTCCTTGTCTGCTCTGACAATGTCCTCGTCTTGTGTGAACAACTCGTGTGAGAAAGTAGCGTATCTCATACCCATAACGTATGCTCTCTTATACGCCATCTGCATGCCTCTCTGTCTATCAGATGATCCACGCTCTGACGAATCCCATGTGCCTACTGCACCTGAGATACAATCGTTAGAGGTTATGTCTATAATGTTGAGTACGATTGTAATTCTGCACTCTCCACTATCTGTGTTGTACTCTCGCACGTCCGCTAGCTCAGCTTTGTAACCAAAACCTTCTGCCAATTTAGACGCACCTGATTGCGTTAAAAACGGCTTTTGCATGTGCGCTATCGTTGTGTAGTCAATATCTTTGACCATGTCTTGCCTGATACTCTCTGCAAGTTCTAATCCTTTAATCTTGTCCATCGTTTATCCTTTTTACTTTGATGCCACTACTTACTCTCTTAGTCATCTTCTCGATGTAGTCAGCAAGTTCGCCACCTTGTTTCTTTAATTTTTTTACCTCAGTCATCATCACACGTTCAGGTTCTTCGACTATCCTTGTTCGTGCTTTCCTGATACATTTGTCTAGTTCCTCATCATCCATCCACTCCTCTGCGATATAGCGCAAGTCATCAACCGCTATAGACGACTTAGACGAACGCTTAGCCTCGTAATCCTTGCCTTTCAACACAGTTGCCCAGTTTGTATCAGACGAGCGAGAGTCTAGTTCCATGTAGATCATAGCCTCTAACTCATCTTTCTTCTTCTGTAGCGCTTGTATTTGTACGCCTAGAACCTCGTACTCAGACAAGATTGCATCAATCTTATTCGTTTCCATCTTCATCCATTTCTTCCATTTCATCTATCGCACGTGTGAGTGGTGTAATAGATTTTAGGTATGAATACCTATTGTTGATTGATCTTAGCTGAGATATGACATCACGAGTTACACTCGCCCTCACTTTGTCATCACTCTCAACTATGTTGATGTGCCTGTACTCTCTCTTTCTGCCATCGTCCTCAGTTCTAACGCTCATTAGAGCGTACTTAGTATCTTCGTCTCCACTTTCGTTTACGAAAATAACACGCAACCCACTCATAACATTCCTAGCTATGTTTAGATCCCACTTGTGTGCCTTGCTACTTACATGCTCTGCAAATATAGGATTAAGTGGACTCTCTGCATTTTCTGCATCTTGTACAAGAACCTCAGGCGTTAGCTTGTCTCCATGAGTAGAGAGCAAGAACTCGATTCGCTCGCCTATTATCTGCGGATCTAAATCGCGTATGCCCTCTGTGTTTAAAAAGGGATTATCTCCCCATACAAATTTCATAATTTGTCCTTCACTTGTTTGTTTATTGTTAAAAAAGATATCACATGATATCTGTAAAATCAAGCCATGTCGAAACATATCGTAACCCAACCATTCAAACCCCGTCTGCCAAAACTCTCCATAACGCAACAAGTTGCGCCCTTACTGACCTAACCTCGTCTGCCTTACCGCTACCATTCCAACCCCGATGCACCATACCTTGACCCGTCTGCCATATCGCAACTTAACTCTAGATAACGCACCTGAACTTAACTCTACAAGCCTCGTCTGCCTTACCGATCCGTAACATTACCGACTACGCCCGTCCGAACCACGTCTGCCATTTCCTGAACACACCTGTACACAAACTAACGTAACTTACCTGACCGCATCTGCCATCGCCCGACACTTCATATCAAATCATAACCTTACTCGCCCTGTCTGCCACGTAGTCATGCAAGCGACTACCTTTCCAATCTTGTGGTAGTTCTTATATTGTTATTTCTGCCTTAATTTCACTATGATTATGGAAAAACTAGCATAGCTAATTACGTCATAACCCAAAGTAATCTATCTAGCAGACTGGAATGTACTTGCACGCACGTTACATGGTGGAGAAGTGCGGTTCGTGTATTTTTCTTGGAGGGAAAAACGTACCCGCACCTCTCCGAAATATTTAAGATAGAGGTTTATCCTCTAACTCTTTCGTTAAGTCTAGCTTAAACATTCCTTTGTCGCCATCTTTCTCAGGTCTGTGTTCGCACAAGCCAACACTAAACCCCGCTCTTTCGATTAGGTTGAGCAACTGTTCTATGCTGATTACATCAGCATCATAAACAATCGGTATATCAACACTCCAACCGATAGGATAAGATGGTCTATATCTCACGTCAGTCTGCTTTACACCAATTCTGACATGATCTGTTCGCATGTATGGTTCTGCGTTCTCGATCTTGAGTACCGAACCCTGTACATGAAATGCTTGTCTCGCAAGTGTCATTGGCATGTCGACTTGTCTACACGCACCGACCATTGCTTTCTTGATCGCTATTGAGGGAACACCTGTAGATTTACCATCCCACTTGTGATCGCCCTTGTCTGCGTCTTGATTGCCATCTGACCATCTGTAAAAACAGTCATTGTATTCGTCCTCAGGCTTACGCTTAGACTTAGTCTTAGCTTTCTTAGCCTGTATATCTTCAATCTGCTTGATTGACTTGGCACTAAACTTGTGAACTATTAGTTCGCTAGTACCTGTTATTCGCACGACAACTTCGTGCAAGTTTTGTTTTGGCACTTGTAGTGCCGTTGTCTCTGTAGCCATGTATGCTCCTTGACTTGTATAGTCTTACGACTAGAATTGTTGTCCAACACGATGTATAACCTCGCCAATATCGTAGATGTCCTCTACGTTATTCACACGAGCGACTACATCGCTAGGATAAATATTTGTGCCTGATTGAATCAGAACCGATGCAAACCTTAGACCATCATTGTGTAACTTGTTAGCAAGTTCTCTAGTGTGATTTACCATGTGCGAATCTGTCATAGGCGCTGGTCCGAATGGTGCGCCATCCGATATCACAATAGCCATGCTATCTTGCATTTGACCTGAAAGCATATCTTGTATGTGCATTAGTGCGCTACAGTCAGGATTGCCATGAGGCATACCATCAGAGTAGCTATCCATATACGGAAACATTCCATTTTCCATAGGAACAATGTAGCTTGTTTTATGGCTTGATACGAATCCGAAAGTCTCTGCTTGCGGGAACGCCTCTTGCAAAGCAATAGTTGACTGAATTGCTAGATCCGCTCTTTCGCCATCCATAACATCATCCCAATGCATTGAACCTGATAAGTCAAGCAATATGACAAGCTTGCCACTACGATGATCTGACTTACCAAATACTTTGGTATCGCCAATAGCAGATATCTTCCATATGTCAGTGGTAGGCATACCTGTTCTGTGCCTGTGAGCCATCCCCATCTTATTGGTATCTTGCAACAGATTGACCACACGAGCGCTTGCATTGTATGGTTTCATCTTGAAGGTTCTAATCGTAGTTTTGTGATTAGCGCCATCGTCTGATTTTCCATACTCTCTAACCTCATCGCTAGTGTATACCTCAGCTTTCTTACCTTCTTCTGTATCTTTTTCTGCACTATCAAGCAACCCATCTAACACGTCTGAGATATCTAAAGATCCTGTATCGCCTGTACTTGTGTCGGGATTACTATCAACAGGTTGATCGCCCTCGTCTGATTGAGGTTGATCATCAGGTTGCTCGTCAGGCTCGTCTGATGGTGCGTCAGGATTGCCATCAACATCATCGAAAGGATTACCATCAACATCGCTTTGCTCATCGCTTTCCTCATCGCTTGGATCCTCAGGCGGATCATCTGATGGTGGTGGCGGTGGTGGTGCGTCCTTAGGCGTTAACAGATGCATGAGATCAATTGCGATACCTATAGTTACACTAACGCAATCTTTTGCGTTACCATTATCTATCATATCGTAAGTCGCTCTTGTCCATTTGATAGCAACATCTACTACGTCCTTGTGCCATTTTGGTGTTGGAACTACTGTTCCAAACAACATCGACATAAAGTGCATTGCTTTCTGATCTAAGGGATCAGTATACATCCTCTCACATGCGATCTTGATAGACTTGATAACGCCATCAACTGCGTTGTCAACACAATCAGTTCTAAGAAAGAACTCGTTAGCTTTGGTAGCACACCTTAGCGTATCTAAGTATTGGTGCAACGATACTGCTATATGCTTTGCATTTTGAGTTGCATGCAGTATTTTGACAGGATCGTAACTTGGCAGACCTCTATCGTATCTGTCTTGGTTGTAATCTTTCCACTTGCGTCTGTAAAAGTCCATAGCATTATTCAGAACTCCTCGCGCAAGAGTAAAGTCTACCTCGCTCTTGCCACGCATAGCAGTCGTGAGCGTAGTCTCAAATGACTCGTTAGATCTTCTAACGTATTTACTGCCCTCACTTGTAATGACACCATCGATGCCCTTACCTTTGGTTCTTGTGTTAACAACCTCAATCTTTCTACCAACTGCGTGTGATAGCACAGATGAATGATCGTTAGCACGCTTGTCTGATTTCCATGTATTTCTTCTAGGCATCTTCTGTCTTTCCTTTCACTACTGAACTGACTTTGTCAGAACCTGTTTCTTTACCCATGTCCTCGAATACTGATCGACCATGTGTGATTATGGCAGATTCCATACCCTCGAACTTTGGTGCGACTGTAACCTCAACCGCTCTCTTGGCGTCCATGCCCGATGTGATTGCAGTTGCTAAGTAGTAGATGTCTCTCGTAGATACGTACGTGAGACCATCTTGTCTGCACAACTCTGCGAATCTAACTATCCTATTGGATAAGTCATCGTTACCATCAGTTGCGTTAAGCATAGCTTTCTTTTCATCGGCTAGTGGCTCATTGATTTCAATGACCGCACCGAACCGAGACATAGTAGCTTTGTCCTCTCTCATCGTACCTACGTAACCCTTGCCCGCAGGATTCGCACTAGCGACAATAGTGAAGTTCTCATGAACATCGACCTTGTCGATCTTAGCCTCAGGCAACGCCCAATATCTATCTTTGGAATCCATGATTCCAAACATCTTAGATTTTAGTTCAGGCGTACACCTTGTCCATTCCTCAATTCTGAGAACAAATCCCTTGATAATGGCATTGGTTACAATACCATGATTCCAGATAACCTCGCCCTTGCCATCAGGTAACCACAATCCCACGAGCGATGCGATATCCATTCCTGAATAGCAGTTGAATCCAACGCTACCGCGACCTAGTTTTCTTGCGATCATGTCTGTGATCACAGTCTTACCAAGACCTGTGCCACCGATACACATCACAGGCGTTCTCATGTTGATGAACACCTCAAGTTCGTCAGCGATCTGTTCGCCATACTTACTTGGAAAGAACCACGATGGTGCGTCCTTCCACTTGTTCGACCTGTTAGGCTTTTTAGCCTTAGGTTTTTCTGTCTTAGTTGCGACAGGAGCGTTGTCCTCTCGCTTAAGTTGACTAAGCAACTTGTCTATTTCTGAATCTCTGATTGGCATTATTTTTCCCCCTTTTGCCCATCGATTTCATCGATTAGTTTGTTTGCAACATCTTTCGTAGTTGCTTGTTTATTGTCGTCTTTTAAGACGCTTTGAATGATCGCACCCATTGTTTTGTGCATGTCATCCAACACTTGATTATTAGCTTTGCTAGTTCTTTTTCTATCAATCATTTTGATTGATGTATCTAACATTTCGACAAGAATTTCTATCATCCTTGTGCGAAAAGCTAATTGCTTGTTTAAGTCTTGTGCGTGAGCCACCATATGAGGATCAGTTGATACCCCAATTTCATCAGGATCTAAGTTGGTCTCACGAGCGATTGCATTGATAAGATGTTTCTTACCAACTGTAGTCGTCCAAGCGGATATGCTCTGACCGATAGCGTCTGAGAATACTTGCGAAGATTCTATTCTTGCGTCATAATCACAGAGATCGCATACGTTGACTTTCCAAGTCATACCGCCCTCGCCCTCTTTCAACTCTAGGCTAGTTTCCATTTTACATGGACAACTATCTGTAAGTTCCCAATGCACAACTGCGTTCTCTACATCTGTAAGATGTGAAAATGCTTTGTGTAACACACGTGAGTCCTCACGAGTTGCTTGTTTCTCGCCCTGAAACGAGTCTGTAATGCTACTTACGAAATCGTAAGTAACTATGTGTTTGTTCATGTCTGCCATGTCGTGTCCTTTCTCTCGCTCAAGCTATGCTACTGCATGCTCTTTAGCGTCCGAACTTGTTTTGCTTTCTTCATCATCATCTGATGATAAGTCTTTTAAGACCTCGCCCAACACATTTTTTACACGCTCCTCAGCGTTTGTGTCTGTGCTTAATCTTTCGATCACTTTCTCAGCAATCTTATTTAGTTGCGAACCATCTTTATGGTCTTTGACCATTTGGTGCAGTTCCTTACCACTCTTGCCTGTAACGTCTACACCAAGCAATTGTGCATACAAATGTCGTCTTTCTGATTTTGAAATCGCCATCGTAACTCCCTTAACTTGTTTATGATTGCCAAGCCGACAACCACATACTTATTATATAACCATCTGCAACAGGATGTCAAATCCAACTCCCTACGTCCACACATATGGCATGTCAGTAGGTACATTCCATCCGAACTGACCATAGTGTTCCTCGTCCTTGCGTAATAGGTTACTCCTGTGCGAGTCATGAAATTCTTTGTTACCAAATAAATTTGGTAGCGTAATTCCCTTTCCAATCGGTAAATACTCCATAGTATTTTTGTACCCTCTTGCCATCCACTCTAGTATGCACAGGTTGGTGTACAACGCTAGAGCGTCAACATGGTCTCTCCAAATGTTTACAACAGGATGATTGACGAAACCTTTGTAAGCTTTACCTTTCTTGGTCAACGCACCTGTGATTATGTTATGCACTTGCAGAGCCTCAACTCGTTGTTTGCCAAGTCGCTTGGTATCTAAACACGCAACCGACTCGCTCATATTTTCATATGGTAAAAATGTTTGCATTAGCTTTGCTCCTTAATTTCGCCAAAGTTATATTTAACTATAACTTCGTGTTCTCCATTTTCTGTAAAAACATCAATGTCCATTGATTGTAATCCTCGCTTGTACCACGCTTGAGCGTTGTTCTCTAGCCATTCGTAGAATAATTCATTCATTACATTGTCTCCATGTAGATTTGGAAATCTCTTTCCTCGTCCTCTACTTTTAAAAGTAGTTCGTTTAAGCTTTCGTATGTGGGATACCACGAGTCGCTCTCGTTAACTTTCCCATTCATTTCTGACTCCACGATGTAGTTTAGAACTACATCTATGGATGTAGCCACGTCATATCGTTCTTGCTCTAGAAAGAGAACTCTTTCCATAAGCTGTTCTTTAGTTGGTAGTATTTCTGCCATTGTTCACACTCCTGTGAGTAATCGTTTTGGTAATAAGTCGCTAATTTCTACGAAATTTGCATCGCTGATCCATCCGTAATAATTAGCAGTTGCCCGATCATATCTAATCTCGAACAATTCGCCATTAATCTTTAGATTAAAAGCTTTCTTAGATCGCATGAGCGATCGGATGTCATCCCAATCGCTCTCGTCTATTGTGATCTCAAAGACTCGCATTGATCACTCCCATCCGAGCAACTAGGACTATGTCCTCGTTACACTTGTCGCAACATCTTCCATGCTCCTTAACAGGAGCGGGATTGTTGCCCATTCCACAGACATATGGTCTGCCGTCTCTTGCTCGTCTGATTGCCCATGTGAGTTCGTTACAAAACACACATCTGATGTCAAATCTAGTCATTGTATCTCCTTTCGTAATCCCAAACGTAATTTTCAATTACATCCCAATTTACTCCGATTGTTGCGTCATGATCATTCTTGAGCAAACACAAAATTTCTTCTTTATCGTCTTTAGTAAGACGATCGAAATTGTTGTCAGCATGAACATCGTTTAACTGCGACACCACATTTTCCACATCTTCGATGCTCCACACGATCGACACAACATTTTCATTTTCTATCTCTGAACTCACTTGCACAGAGTCTAAGCAACTCCTTTGGAGTTGGTCATAAACCCATTGTCGTGCGTCAGTCTCGTCCATGTCTGAGACTTGTACCATTGCTGACACACTAAAAGTGTGTACTTCCATTTGTTCGCTCATGATTGCTCCTTTGCAAAATGTTTATCATTTTTCTCTCGCACATGACTGAGCATGTCCTCGTATGGATATGCAGATTGCTCTGTAAATCCGACACGCAATCCCTTGCGATCAACTATGTTGAACTCATTGTCTAGCACATAAGTGCCATTGTCCTCATCGCCTGAGTACGAACCTTTAGGAGCAACTCCTAAACTAAGCGTACCACCGAGAGTATTGCCAATTATTTGGCAAAGTCTTGCGACTCCATAGTCGCCTGAGCGAATACCTTGCTCTCGTGCGTAAGCTACCATTGGCTCAACGCTATCTCTACCACCATTCCAATGGAGATAAATCTCCAATGGATCGTTTTCTACTTGAATTACTGCTCTGTTACCCATCTGTGTTCTCCTGATCGGACAAGTGATCGTACCTGTCCATGTGATCGTCCGAGATTGTGTCTCGGTCTAGTTGTTTTAACTCCTCTGGAGTTAGTTCGTCATCTGCCCACATACCCTTGACTGCTTCTGTTTGAGCGTCAAATATTTTTGCGATCTCAATCGCTGATGGATAAATATCCATGATTACCTCTTTCTCGCTAGTGCATTATGTTGCACTTATCGAAACTTGTTTGTTTTGGTGTCAAGCTGAAACTCGACAATAACAGACTATAACACCCTATACATATAGTCAAATTTAACATTTGACGATATGTAGTTTTTAATTGTCATAACGCTGATTACGTAGTAACTCGTTATTTTGCTCAGTTACTCTTGCAAGTTCACGTACACACTCAGTCAGGCTCACGATCGCTTGTGCGATCTCACTCACACCCTTGCCCGAAAGGATGTTTACGTCAAGATTGCCCTCAACCAATCTTTTAGATTGTTCCTCTCGCTTACGTCTATGCTCTTGTGCGAGTCTGATCTTGTCTCTTTGTTCTCTAGTTAAATTCATTTAACTACCGCCTTTGCTAAAGGTTTAATCTCTTGGTAA
>Ga0209992_10002438_pt1 | contig 17007 bp, 18 predicted proteins | sample 2SBtaG_2_FD_182564 | JGI IMG/M metagenome (GOLD analysis project Ga0209992, IMG submission 182564) | Deep subsurface microbial communities from Kolumbo volcano to uncover new lineages of life (NeLLi) - 2SBTROV12_ACTIVE470 metaG (SPAdes)... | ecosystem: Environmental > Aquatic > Marine >... | reverse complement strand
CCCTTGGCCAGCATATCCGATTCGAGGTGGCACCCGGTGCCGGTATTGATTTGTACAACTTTACAGCCGGTCGCTTTGATGCGCTGCGCATCATTGACGGTTTCCTGGTCGCCTTCTACCACCGAAATAGACACCGTGTCTTTCAAATCCCGAATAGTGCGTTCCAATAAGGTTGTTTTTCCCGAACCGGGTGAACTGACAAGGTTCAAGGCCAGGATATTGCGTCCCTCGAACCAGCCGCGATTACGTTCCGCGATCAGATTATTTTTTGCCAGAATCTCTTGTTCAAGACTAATCGTCTTACCGTGCGTATGGCTATGGTTTAAAGCCCCGTGATCATGAGTATGGCCATCGTGGTGATCATGATCGTGGCTATGTGTGTGATCATGAGTATGTTGATGGTCTTCTTCCACCTCAACCCTATCGCCGGTGGCCAGATTGGTTACCGTGGTTTTATTATTATCGGAACATCCGCAAGTTGTGCACATCAGTCTACCACCATTTCTTTAATGTTTAATTCTTCGCCAGCGATGCAGTCGATGCTGTTCGAACCGCATTCGCAGCGCCCAAATAATTGTTCTAATGCCGTTTCTTTTCGGCAATCCCTACATCGTCCACGCCCCGGGATTTCTCGTATTTCCAGCGTTGCACCATCCAAAACGGTATCTTTTGCAACGATATCGAAACAGAATCGAATCGCGTCCGGCATGATCGCTGAAAGCTTACCAATTTCCAGGGTCACCCGAATGACTTTTGCGCTTTGGGCTTTCTCACTGACAATCGCAACGATATTCCGGGTGATCCCAAGTTCATGCACCGACGTTCTCCACACTCGTTAAAGGTACGGAAACGTTTCGAACACAATAAAGAGACTCCAGTGGCTCCCGCCAAAGTTGATCTGAAAGCGAGTGCTTAAAATCCTCAAATCGCTTCCTGTCACCGGATTTCTCTAGAGGAGTACGCAACCTGTCAAGTACAACAAAAAACTCCTCTGGAACAAAATCCGCCCGTAAGCGCACCTCTATGGTCGATTGATCCTCACTGACCCACCATTCAAATCGCATATCGCGGCTACATCTCTGATGCTTGACCGGATTTGACAAGCGAAAGCGGCGACGGCTAATGCAGCGGGTGACGAACTCGATCGCATCTTTGACGCCGGGTCCGGGATGCCCACTTACCACAGACAAAGATTCACGATCCCATAAAGCATCCTCTGAAAGCTTTAGTCCCGCGAACTGTAATGCCCGAAATCCAACACTGCATCCCCACCAGGAATCTCCCGCATGAAACGCTAGTAAGCCTTGATAGTCGAGCACCCGAACGATGCCGGCATCAGCGATTCTCAATGATTGATCCTGTGGAATGATCATAGGACTAACAAATACGAGGCAACTGCTCACCAACTAACATATCAACGATCCGCGAACCGCCGAATTGCGTGGCTAAAATAACTGAAGCCACGGGTTTCTCACGAACTTCACCGATCACGGCGGCATTCTGGCCTGCCGGATGGGTTGACATGGCCTGAACGATTCGTTCCGCGTATTTAGGAGGTGCGATAGCAATCAGTTTACCCTCATTAGCTAGATACAAAGGATCGAGCCCAAGGATTTCACACAAGCCACGAACATCTTCCCGCACCGGTATCGCAGCTTCATTCAAATTCATACAAGTACCGCTGCTTGCGGCGAATTCATTCAATACCGTCGCAATCCCTCCCCGTGTGGCATCTCTGAGGCTATGTATATTCGGACAGGCATCCAACATGACCGAAATCAAGCTGTTCAGGGCTTGGCAATCACTCCTCATAGAAGTTTCGAGCGCCAATTCGCCGCGTGCATCCGCAATGGCTGCGCCATGATCGCCGACAAACCCATTGATAATAATCGCATCTCCCGGTTCAGCCCTATCAGCACGAATATTCAAACCTTCAGGAATGATGCCGATACCGGCGGTATTGATGAACAATTTGTCGGCCATTCCGCGCGGGACCACTTTGGTATCACCCGTGACTATATGCACGGCTGCCGCATCGGCGGCCTGTTTCATCGATTGAGCGACCTGACGCAGCACTTCAACCTCCAGTCCTTCTTCGATGATAACCGAGCAGGTAAGGTAGAGCGGCCTGGCGCCACTGATCGCCAGATCGTTCACGGTGCCGTTGACCGCAAGCATGCCAATATCCCCACCGGGAAAAAATAGCGGGTCAACCACGTAAGAATCGGTGGTCATTGCCAGACGATCACCGAGTGCATTGAGCGCGGCAAGATCAAATCGAGCCTGGTCTTCCAGCGTATCAAGTTCCGGATTGTCAAACGCCGTGACGAAAATATCGTCGATAAGATCACGCATTGCTTTGCCACCGCTGCCGTGCGCGAGTGTAATGGTCTTGCAACGCAGTTTGTTGCGAATTCGAGCCGATGGTTTTTGGCATACAGCGTTCATCAGTGCGCAATCCCGTCTGGTCTTTCTGTATCCGCGTTTGTCAAAAGATCAATGCGGCTGTAGTTGTAATATGCGGCGCAAGCGCCTTCGGAAGAAACCATCAATGCGCCAAGCGGCATTTCAGGGGTACAGGTTGTACCGAAAACTTTGCATTGCGACGGTTTGATGACGCCTTTTAAGACTTCTCCACACTGGCAGGCCTTCGGGTCGGCAATTTTTAGATTGGGTACCGAAAACTTTTTTTCCGCGTCATAATCGCGGTAAGCGGAACGCACACGAACTCCGGAATGATCGATGGATCCAAGCCCTCGCCATTCGAAGAACTCGCGTAACTCGAATACTTCACCGACAGCAGCGAGTGCCTCCGCGTTGCCCTGGTCCGGGACAATACGTTGGTATTGGTTCTCTACCTCACAGCGCCCCTCGTGGATCTGTTTCAACACCATCCAGATGGACTGAAGGATATCCAGGGGTTCAAATCCCGCGACAACAATAGGCTTGTGGTAATGCTGGGCGATGAATTCATAGGGCTTGTTGCCGATCACCATACTGACATGCCCCGGTCCCAGAAAGCCATCCAGCCGCAAATCCGGCGAGTCCAAAATCGCTTTGACGGTTGGAATGATGGTAATGTGATTGCAAAACAGCGAAAAATTCTTTATGCCTTCCTGCTTCGCCTGCAATATCGTCAAGGCGGTGCTGGGCATGGTTGTTTCGAATCCCAAGCCGAAGAATATCACCTCTTTGTAGGGGTTGGCCCGGGCCAGACCCAAAGCATCCAGCGGCGAATAGACCATGCGCACATCGGCGCCCTCGGCCTTGGCCTGCAACAAACTTTTTTTTGATCCCGGTACCCTCATCGCATCACCGAAGGTGGTGAATATCACGTCCGGATGCTCCGCCAGCGCCACGCAATCATCGACCCGGCCCATGGGTAATACACACACCGGACAACCCGGACCATGCACCAATTCAATAGTATCGGGCAACATTTTTTCGATACCATAGCGAAAAATGGTATGCGTGTGACCGCCGCAGACCTCCATCAATTGAAGCGGCCGCTCTTTTGCGCGCTCGATTTGAGCGATCAAACCGTGGATTTCACGAATCAAGGATTTGGCTTTAACCGGATCCCTAAATTCATCGACGTATTTCATCCGCAAAGCCCTCCTCGGCTATCGGAAAGCAAGGTATGCACCAGGTCCCAGAGAATGTGATAAATAGCAACATGAGTCTCCTGAATTCGGTGAATACTGTCGGTGGCAACGACCAGACAATGATCGACACTGCCGCAGCTTTTCATGGCGCCGCCATCATTGCCCGATAATCCCAGCGTGACCATGCCCATGCCCTTGGCTTTTTGAAACGCCGCAATTAGATTCTCAGAATTTCCGCTGGTGGAGATTCCAATTAGGCCGTCATCTTTGCGCGCCTGAGCAATTAACTGGCGAACGAAAATATGTTGAAACCCCACATCATTGCCGACGCCTGTCATCATTGCTGTATCGGCCACCAGATTGATCGCGGTTAATGCGGGACGACCCGCTGTGATAGGATGCAGAAATTCGACTACGATATGGGCCGCATCACAACTGGATCCACCATTGCCCATCACCAACAAACGACCGTTCCGGCGGTAGACGTTGGCAATCGCTTGCGCGACCTCGACCACTTGCTCGGCGTTTTCTTCAAAAAAAGTTTGCTTAACGGATACGCTATGTGCGGCTTTCTGGCGTACCGATTCAAGCAATGCCGCTTGCTCTGTCTTTACATCCTTTTTGCTCCCATGCAGAAAGGGGTAAAGTTGTTCTAATTGCCGATCGGTTTCTGACATGGAAACAGCCTTTGTCAAGCCCTGGCGCCGGTTCGCATGGCTTCCAATTCCTGCTGAGCTTCGCCAAGCTCGGTCAGCAACTCCAGGGTTTTGGCTGCTTCCTCTTCGTCAATACGGCTCATCGCAAAACCCACATGTACCAAAACCCAATCGTCCACGCAGGAATCAATTGGGTGATCGGCATCGACAATGCAAGCCAGATTGACCTGACGTTTAACCCCCGCCACATCAACTTTCGCCAGTTTTTTTTCAGCGTCGGTAATCTCGACAATTTGTCCCGGTATTCCTAAGCACATAGCGTTTCTCGAATTTATGTTGAGTAATTAATCGTTCTGGCGGCTGCTACAACCGCCTGACCTAATGACAACCCCCCATCATTAGCCGGTACATGACGATGAGTTAAAACTTGGAAGCCTTCCTTGCCGAGCCGATTCTCGACTTGTTCAAGCAGCACTTTGTTCTGAAAAACCCCACCTGACAAGGCCACGGTATGGACAAATCGTTCTTCATTGCGAGTACTGAGTTTAACCGCCATGGCGACGATAGTTTTCGCTAAGCCTTTATGGAATCTGGCTGCTATAACGGCCGGTGGTGTCTCCAATATGAGATCGCCTAAAACCGCCTGCCACATGGATAAGGGTTCTATATAGGGAAGCCCATTTCCACCGAGTCGTGGGATTGCAAAAGGGTAGGCCAGTGCATCGTCTTCATTACGCAGAACGTCATCATCGACGATGTTTTCCAGTTCCACCGCCGCTTGACCTTCATACTGGACGCGTTCCCGGCAAATTCCCATTGCCGCAGCGACCGCATCGAATAAACGCCCGCAGGAGCTGGCAAGCGGGCTGTTGACACTATTTTTAAGCATCGCCTGAAAAGTTTCGAGCGGCTGGGTGTCAAGAAAACGGGTCAATTCCAGCGTATCGTAGTTCATTCTATACGCGGGCCATCCCATCTCGGCCAACAGGTGTGCCAACGTATTGCGCCAGGGCTCGCGCATGGCCTGTACGCCACCCAGCAGTGCAACGGGTTTGAAGGTACCCAGCCTCTCAAATCTGGTGTAATCGGCCAGCAGGAATTCACCGCCCCACAGCGCATTGTCTTCTCCAAATCCCAGCCCGTCGAGAGCGATACCCAGCGCGGTACTTTGACTTAAAGGGATATTGTTCTCCGCTAAACACGCAGCAATATGAGCATGATGATGCTGTATGGTCTTTAGCGGTATCGTTTGCTGTTCGGACCACTCCATTCCGAGTTTACTTGACAGGTATTCAGGGTGTTTGTCGATTACCAGATACTTAGGTTGATGATCGAAAAGGTTGCGGTAGTGCTCAAGCTGAGCTTGATAATCCTCATAGGTCGCGGCCTCTTCCAGGTCACCCATATGCTGGGACAAAATGGCTTGGCCATTTTTAAGCAAACAAAAGGTATTCTTCAGCTCGCCCCCCAAGGCTAACAAATCGGGGGCTTTTTCGAATCCTTCCGGGAGCGGAATGGGAACCGGGGCGTAGCCTCTCGCCCTGCGTAATAATCGGGGTTTCCCCGCTACTACATGCGCCACGGAATCATCCACTCGGTTGATGATATCCCGGTCATGCAAGAGTAAGTATTCGGCGATGCCTTTAAGCCGCTTTTTTGCATCATCGTTATCAACACACTGTGGCTCCTCGGATAAATTCCCAGAAGTCAGCACTATAGGCCGCTCCATCCTACGTAGAATTAAATGATGCAGGGGAGTGTAAGGCAACATAAAGCCAATCGCATTTTGTGCTGGCGCAACATCCGGCGAGACCTGAAGCGGGCCAATCGTCTTAAGCAGCACAATGGGCGCTTCCGGACTTTGTAGCAGGGCCTGTTCCAATTCATCGATCTGGCAGTACTGGCGGATTATCTCAAGACCACGCGCCATCAGCGCAAAGGGTTTACCATAGCGGCGTTTACGTTCCCGCAAACGCTGTACGGCAAGATCATTGGTCGCATCGCACGCCAGATGAAAACCACCGATCCCCTTGATTGCAACAATTTCGCCTTGCTGCAACAATGTACAGGCAGCGTCTAAATCGTCCAGTTGGGTTAATGTCTCTTGGGAAAATACACGGCCATCCGTTCGTTCAAGCCAGGCTTTCGGACCGCAGCGATGACAGGCATTGGGTTGGGCGTGAAATCGCCGGTCAGCCGGGTTTTCATATTCCTGCTGACATTCGGTGCATTGTATAAACGGCGACATGCTGGTATTACAGCGATCGTAGGGTACTTGCCGCACGATGGATAAACGCGGGCCACAATGCGTGCAATTGGTCAAAGGATAGCGGTAGCGTCGGCTAAAAGGACTCAAAGAGTCTTCCACGCAATCAGGACAAACTGCCGCGTCCGGCACGATCCCGGTGCTGATCGACGTGGGTTGACTGGGCGAAATCAGAAAATTATCGGGAATTTGAGTCGCCGTTGCTAATGATTGACGCTCTATCGAGTCGATTCTCGCAAGCGGGGGACACTCGGTTTTAAGTGTCACCAGAAAATCTTCGATCTGTGCCGGAAAACCCCAGATATGGATCAAGACACCCTCTCCATCGTTGCAAACCTGGCCCCGCAGTTCATAGTGACTGGCAAGCCGCCAGACCGTTGGGCGAAAACCAACGCCTTGAACCACTCCGCGTACTCGAACTTCCTCACCCAGAACGGAAACGGCTTTTTCGGTAGCAGGCATCATGGATTGAGCTTCCATAGATGAACCCGGTTATTGCCGGAATCCGCTACTACCGCCATGTTGCCCACAACTTGCAAACCGTAAGGCCAACAGAGACTATCGGCAACCTGAGGCTGCCAACGATTATCGCCTTTGTCGTGGAAGTTCATTTGCCCGGTTAGAGCTTGAGCATTCGACCCGTTGTGAAGATCATCAATATGCCAGCCCAGCAGCCTTGAATTGGCGGTATCGGCAACTAGTAACCATTCGTTAATCGCACTGACGCCGTACGGCATGTTGACGGAATTGGCGCGTGGCCAATACAAGGCTTGGTTGTGATCCACGCAATTAAAATCAGTTTGACCCAAGATGAAATCGCAAGGCGCGCCGTTCTCCTGAGGGATGCCATTCCAGATCATAATTCGGTTATTGCCTGCGTCCGCAACGCACAAATGCCCGCACCAAACGGCGATATCGTGTGGCCAGCGCATACTCATCGCGGAGGGTTGCGCGCCTGCATTTTCATCACGCTGAGTAAAATTCGGCTGACCTAAAACAACATCGGCGACTTGGCCGGAGTGCGTCGGGATATCGTTCCAGATCAACACGCGGCGATTTTCGGAATCCGCGACCATTAATTTACCCTCATGAATGAGGATGCCGTAGGGCCAATGGAAGCTATCCACCGTAGTTGTGGATTGTTTACCTCGATTCGATTCGTTTTGCAGGAAATCGTCTTGCCCGAGGACAACATCGGCGGCCTGGTTATCGTGTGTCGGTAACGATCGCCAGATCAGTACCCGATGATTCCAGGCGTCAGCAACCACTAAGTACTGGCCGTCAGAACAAATTCCAGTCGGAACATTCAACGTCGATGGTCCCGGTTCGTGCTTGGCATTGCGCCCTTCCGACGTAAAATTCGGTTGCCCGATAACCCAGTCTGCGGGCGTGTTATCTACCGTCGGACAGGTCTTCCAACCCAGTATGCGATGGTGCCCGGTATCGCTTACCCAAAGAGGGCCGTCAGGGCTTACCAAACAGGCGCCACGAGGTCCGAATAGGGTATTCGGCGACGGCGCGATTGCCATGGGCGCGAACTGCGATTCCCGCTGGCCACCGAGGATCACAACAGGGCCATTAGGATCTAACAATGGCCGTGAAGGAAGAGTTTCCGCCTCGGGTACACGCAGTGTTGGATCGGGGCTCACTCGAAGACTGACGCGTTCAACGCTCATGAAAAACGCACCTCAACACGATTGCCGACCACGCGCACGCCATGTGCTTGTAACTGCACTTCCGGTGCGGTCAGGCATTCACCGGAATCCAGTGCATATTTGAACGCGTGATGCGGACACTCTAGAATACCGTCGTATACGATCCCCGTGTCCAAGGGCATTCCGAGGTGGGCGCAAGCATTCTGAAAGCAGGTGACGCGGGTGCCGCGCCGGCTTAATAGGATGGATTGTCCTGCCAGTTCCATGACCTTGATATCGGCTTCGGGGATTGTATCCAATTCAGTTGCGTGAACCCATCCCGCATCATCACTGCGCGCGAATGGGCTGACAAAATGAACAGGAACACCGTCGATAGGCTTGGCCGAAGCGCCGCTCTTGGCTTTATGAATCTTGGTAATCTCGGGGCAAAATTCCTTGATCGCTTTTTCAACCCCTTCAGCGAGAGTTAAACCTGAAGCCGGACAACCGTCACAGGCGCCAACCAAGCGGATGGTCACTTGATTCGGCGCTTCTACATTGACCAATTCCACATCGCCGCCATGACTTTTAAGAAACGGACGTACCGAGTCCAATGCCTCTTCGATGCGCTCATCCAAAGATGCTTTGATCAGTTCGTGGTGTCGCATTACCGAATAGACAACCTCATCCGACACAGCCTCCCGCAAAGAATCCAGCGCGGCAGGGTTCGACTTGACGATCCGGATCAAGCGGGTAAAGGCCTCCTTGTTCAAATCGTCGATGGCGCGTTTCAGCGCGCTCACCGTACTGCGTTTTTGTTCATCCCAACCGGAGACAATTTCCTCGAGATGAGTGATATCGCGCAGTAAGGTATCGAGCTCGATGACCGTAGGGCTGCCAGCGGACATAATCAATTGACCCTAATTTATAGTCAAGCGTATTTGAGGTCACGAAACAGACGCGGCTGGAGGGCTCCGCCGATCAATCCCGCAATAATAGCACCCCAAATAACCGAACTTATAGATGCCACGACCAGAAAGACGGCTACCGTAATTGCGCTGCCAATGGCTATTTGGGTATAAACCTTTTTCGGTTCCCGAAACAATTTGCCCTGCATAAAAAGTGTTATTGAGTTCATCAACATATCAAACATGATTCTTCTCCTATCCCATTATCGCTAACAAAATCAGTCCGACTATTACACCGGGGACCGCGGCCATCAAGCCATAAAAACTGCCTAACATTGATGCCAGTTCTTTGCCTAGGGCATCTCCGCCGACAACAAGCCCACTGACCGCCCCGCCAATGGCCCCGGCGGCGACCGCCGCCAACACGGATAAGATAAACGTACCAAATGTAATTGTTTCCATAATTCCTCCTCAATTTATTAATAATATTTAAATTCTCGATTTACCAAAGCCTTTTCCATCCCGTGACCCCGCTTTGCCGGTTCCGAGATCTTGCTCAATTTCGGTCAAGGCTTCTTCGATCATTTGAGCTTTAGCAGTATCCCCAAAGCGCTGAAATATTTCGCGCGCTTCACGATAACAGCCTCTTGCCTTCATTTGATTTTCTCGATTACCCGCTTGCGGGTCGGCTGGATTGTCCGGTAGATTTCGAAGACAATTGGCCTGGTTGGAAATGGTATTAGCGTATTCCAGCGGCGTGTCCTTTGGATTTCGCACTTTTAATGCTTCATCGTAAGCCTCCAGCGCCCGGCAGTTATTTTCAACCCCATGACTGCTGGATACATATTGCAAGGCATTACCCAGATTATTTTGTAGCATCGCGTATTCTGAGGGCTGATCGACTAAAGTTACGACCTTTAACGCTTCCTCAAAAGACTGAACAGCCAGGGCTTCGCGCATTTTTCCCCGCTCGTCGCTCATCGGGATCGAGAGAAACGCGGTGGCTAGATTATTGTGTAAAATCGCATATTCGGTAGGATATTTATCGCGTGTGAAGACACGCAGAGAGCGTTGATAGGCAGCGATACAATCTGTGATAGGGGCTTGATGCATCCCGGCCAGATTCTGAATGACCAAACCAAGATTCATTTCCACCTCGGCTATTTCTTCGGAACGTCCCGATGAGGTAATCTCAACCAGCGCTGTCTCAAATGCAGCCCGGGCTTTATGTAGGTATTCCGGACCTGCATGCGGTATCGATTGCAAGGCTGTCCCTTTACGGGCCTGAATACGTGCAGCCAGCAACGGCTCATCTTCGGGGCAAAGCCCTATTGCACGATCGTATAACGCTACCGCGTCGAATAGCTGCTCGGGGCTTTTGGGTTTTTGTTGTAGCCCCATGGCCATTTCCATGAGCATCTCGACTTTTTCAACTAAAGGGACCTGTTCGGATTCCAGAGCATCCAGCGCTGCTTTAACCTGATGATCGGCTAGGGTGACCGACATTTCTTGTTCTCCAGTACTTTTACGATTATCAGCATATGGCTTACGCGCATAGACTACTGTTCGAATATTTAAATGTCAACTTGTTGTTCATATTGCATACTTACTTTGCATTATTTTCCCGCAACGTTGCTGTTGAAATATACTGCGGACACTGTGTGGTGGGATAGTTTAATGTAAATGGATAGCGACGAGATTGCCCCGGATGATGTTCAAAGGCTTTACGAACTGTAGGAAGATGTGAAACGGGTTGAGACGGAGACGTTAAAACTATACGAAAACCATCCCTCCTTTACGAGCTGGCCAGGCAGGCATCATTCAATTTCACTCCGAGTGAATTTGTCACTAATAATAAAAAAAGCGGTAGGACAAAGCCCATTGATCACGCCGATTCGAACGAAGACGAGCCTGCTTCTTGTTTTCCCGTCCCCTAATGCGGGTCAATACTCAAGAGACCTACTTGGAAGGGATCTCTATTTCCAGCGCAGCCATATCGGCGTTCCATTGCGCAGACAGGATCTGGTCTATGAATTCATCGAAGCCATGATCGCGGAAAAATTCCTGGGCATCTATGACTCGATCGCCGCGAGCGTTGCGAATTTTGATTAGAGTCCCGCCGCCACCGGGATTCATGACCGGCAAGATAAGAATTTTCCCGCTTTGTCTGAGTAGGATGACCGATTCTAGTCCCTTAAAATAAGTTTGGTACAATTCTAAATCCAGATAAAGACTACCATTACGAATTCGAAGGCTTGGAATTTTGCCGGCGGAGTCAACCATTATATTGACCAATCGTTTGTTTTATGGATTCGTATACACTATCGGCTGCACTCGCAACATCGGGGGACAGCTCGAGGCCTAAAGACAGATTAGCGACTTCGATCAGGTAAACTGTGATATCACTTGGAAACTGTTCTTTAAAGATCTTTCGGCCTGCATACAAAGCGTGGTCCCAGCGAAAGTCATGCAAGTTATAACTTGGTTCCGGAAGATTTTCTAACTCGTTGCCGGGTACTTTAAAAATACTACCGGGCTTTGATCCGCTACTGTTGGCATCGACAATGATCAATGTCGTGCATCCTCGGGCTTGAAACATCACATCCATACCGGCCGTTCCAGCATCGAAGACACGGATAGTAGAATTGGGTTTATCGTTTAGATGGGCTTGCAACCTTTGCGCGACGACGACACCAACCCCATCATCACTTCGATTGCTATTTCCGCAGCCAACGATTGTCAGCATACGTTAGATTCGCCAAAGCCTACACGACCACTCAGCCTCCACCGGCAGCATCAATTCCGGCAGTTCACAGAACTTCCTGTGCACTTGATAATACATACAGGTTTCACAGGCCTGTTCATCGTCTTCTTCTCCGTAAGGAATTACGGTGAAACCCGCGATTTTCAGCTTATCTTCGTTATTCTGGGGATTAACCTGCTGCAGTCTCGTTACCAGCGTCAAGACCTCTTCATGCGAATAGGCACGCGGCTCGACTTCCGTTTCCAAGCCGTCTTCCAACATTTTACGCAAATGAACCCGAAACGATTCATCAGCTTTCGCTTGATCACTGGAATCAGATTTGGGCTCGCTCATCGATATCGCGTGATACGCTTTAAATGCGCCAGAGCCTACACCACCATTCTGGATCCACAGGTACTGCCAATTCCGGTAAATCACACCATTTTCGGTGAACTAGATAATACATACATTCCAGACAGCGATCTTGATCATCCCCGTAGGGGTGATCTATGAAACCCGAAATGACAAGTTTTTTTTCCAGCTCATCCGGCCCCAATTCACGTAGCTCACTTAGTAAATTTTCAAACTGAAAATTGTCTTCGGGAAAAGGCTCGGTCTGAGTTTGCAGGCCATCGGCCATCATACGGCCAATCTGATCACGCAAAGCATCGTCATTCTCTTTGCTCACCCGTCTTCCTCCACTATATTTATTCTTTGTATGTTTGTCACGACCGGCCCAGGACTGAATATCAGCCCCGGGGCGGGGCGTCGATTGAGTGGATTACGACGTCTTGAACCGAGCCAATTCCTTGCCGGTTTTGGCATCATGAGCATGCACCGTACAAACCAGGCAGGAATCATAGGAACGAGCCACATGACCTACCTCGACCGGGTCAGTAGCATCTGCAATTGGCGTACCGATAAGCGCCTCTTCAATAGGACCACGTTCTTCTTCACCAGTACGCGGACCCACGTTCCAGGTTGTGGGTGCAATGATCTGATAATTCTTGATCTTACCACCCTCGACATCAATCCAATGGCACAGTGCACCACGGATGGCTTCTGTAGCGCCCCAGCCCTGACCATCCTGTTCCTTGGGCTTAATATAGAACGGTTCAGCCAGCTTAAACTCGCGTAGACAGCGTTCCATATTTCGGTAGATGGCCTTGACCTCATGCATACGCGCAAAATGCCGTAGCAATACACTTGCTTTACCGCCCATATTCTTGTGCATGTCCAGCACCAAACCATCGCTATGCTGCCAACCTTCCATGTGTTCACCACCATAGACGATTTCACGCGCCAGCGGCCCAGCTTCTAAATGGCCATGCTCGTTATGTAATACGGCGGTTGACCAGGAATATTTGCCACCGAAGTCCTGATTATTGTTTGCAACAGGATTAGTTGTTCGATCATAAGGGTGCGTCGGTCCGCCGGATTCTTCATACCAGGCATGGGTTATGTCTTCACGCGCCGTCGCCTGGTCCATATGTACATGGGTATCGGTCCCGGCGATATAGACACCGCTCGGCATCTGAACTGCATGATTACGTCCACTAATGGTCGGTTTGTTGTACTTCTCTTCGTGTGGTAGGTAGCCCCAGGAGACATACTTCTCAAGCCCCGCACCATACTTATCGAGACCGACATCCATTCCCATACGCCACATCAATCCTAAATCAGAATTAGCGTGTTCCGGCTTTTCATCCAACCAAGCCATAAAGTCATCATAGGTTTTGATTTCTTCATAACGTTCAAGAGAACAACCCAGCCACATCGGTTCAATCCAGTTAGTGCGAAAATGCTCAAGAATTGACCATGCGCGTGTTACATCAGACAGCGTAGGGGAACACATGACGCCACCCGGTACCATGTAGCTTGAATGAGGCCACTGACCGCCGAGTAGGGCATATATTTCTACCGGACGACCTGAGATGGTGACGCCCAGCTCGTAGTTGGTGCCGGTGAAAGGTGCCCAACGTTTAACCGCTTCTTCATAATACTGACTGTTTTTATAATTCTTGTTCACCATATCGATCATGAACAGACCATAGTGATGGCGTGGCAAACTTTGCAGGCTCTCGGCCAGCTGACCTAAGTTACGCGCAATAATGGCATTGCGCGGCACTTCTGTTTGCCAGGCCGTATCCAATGCCCAAGCGGCGCAGGTAAGATGCGACGCACCACAGATTCCGCAGGCGCGCGGTGTAACGACCAGACCCGCTTGTGGATCTTTGTCACGAAGAATAATTTCAAATCCCCTGAATAATTCAGCGGAAGTCCAAGCGTTAACGACAACGCCGTCTTCAACATCGACCCGTACGTCAAGGTCGCCCTCAACGCGACCGACCGGGGAGATGTCTAATGTTTGTGTTTGAGGCATGATTTTTCTCCTGCTCGATAACGGGTTAAACGATAAAAATGTCTTGTTCGGCCCAGGCCGGTGCAACGGCTTTGGCCGCTCCTGTGAGTTTTATATAACCCTTCTTATCCACACCATCGGGAAGGTCTTTGGGGACACCCATCACGGTTTGAGTTTTAAATACCGTACCGGGAGCAAGGTCGAAAAACGGAAATTCCGGCTCGGTGCAACCCAGGCAGGGCATTCCGGCCCGCGTTTTGGAAGACTGCCGATTCCACAAAATTCGGTTGCAGGGAGAGTGCGTCATCGGACCGCGGCAACCGAGGTCATAAAACAGACAGCCTTTACGTTGACCAAATTCGGTCGCGGAGACTTTATAGGCAAAATGCATATTTCGCGTGCAGCCTGTTTGGGTAAAGCTTTGAAAAAATGTCTTGGGTCGTTGGAATTCGTCAATTGTGAGGTCTCCCGCGTGCCCCGTAGCCACTGCGACCAGAATTTGTGTTACCCAATCGGGATGCGCTGGACATCCGGGTATATTGATGACGGGAAGCCCGATTTTAGCCTTAAAGTCTTTACCCAGAAAGCCACCGTGATCACGCTTAAGAAATTGAAGTCCCTCGGATTCGGAAGGGTTCGGTGCGGTTGCCGGGATTCCGCCCCAGGTCGCGCAATCACCGATAGCGACAACAATATCCGCCGCATCGGCTAATTCTTTGACCCATTCTCTCATGGGCCGCCCGGCAAAACGATTCCACTCACCGGTACCGTTTGGGGCATTCACCACGGTTCCTTCGAAAACGAATATATCGAGTTTTAGCGAACCGGAGACGCAATCTTCCAACATTTTTTTGAGGTTATCGCCCAGTTCCATGCCTAACGATGGATGCCACAACACGTTGATACCGAAATCAGTCACCAAATCACAGGCGCTGGGTTCTTCGGCATTCAGAAAAGACATGGTGTTGCCTGAACAAGCACCCCCTTGAAGCCAGAGTAGATTAGCCACGTTATCTTCCTCCAAAATTTATTTTTGATCTGAAATTTAGGGCGAAACTTCACCTTGATATTAGCGAAAGCAATATATAGGCCACTTATTTATAATATATTTCTACCGTAATATTAATAGGTTATATTTTTATAAACTAGGAATTAGAGTTTTCGATAGTCCATTGCGAAGATACTTTACACCCCAGTTTGCCAAGTAGGTTTGCAAAATCTGGCAGCAGAATTCCAGTGCAGATGGAAAACGAATCGGCGAGTGAGTGAACTTGAGTATTTTGGGGATGGATAAAACTTAACCGTGACGGTTGCCACATGCCGGGCATTCGACTTCTCCTACGAAGCCGTACCAGATACCCTTGCACTGGCTGCACCAATGGCCCTTGAGATTTGGTTGTATCATACCCAGTGTTTGAGAAAGTTTGGAAAAACCTAACTCTTTAAATTTACTTTGAGAGCCCTTAGGTCGGGTGCGGGAAACAGGAAAATGGATAAGCTCCGGGGCAGGATTGGGCTCGCTTTTATCGTCCCCTTTTGTCATCTGGCGTGGTTATGTTGTCGCTTGATCGAGCGAATAGCGCTTTATCTTGTTAGCAAGTCCGACTCTGGATAGCCCAAGTTCATCCGCTGCCTTGCTTTGGTTCCATCGATGCTTAAACAGAGCGTCACGAACCAAATTTTTCTCGAGCGATTCGACCTTTTCTTTTAAGGTGTCTCCTTCCGGAACGTAGCTTTTTATTTGATCATTCGATGGTGTAATGTCTACGGAGGCCAGTGTTGGCGAAAGATGTTCTTCGTTCAAATACTGCCCGTTTTCCGCAATCGCCACCATCCGTTGCATTTCATTTTCGAGTTCCCGTACATTTCCAGGCCATTGATAAGCTTTTAGAATATGGGTAACTTTAGGCGCAATTCCTAGGATGTGCCGACCGATGTGGGCGGCATACTTTTTTGCTAGAAAAGCGGCCAGAAATGGGATGTCATCATGTCGACGACGAAGAGGGGGTATGCTCAATTCAAAGCCCTTTAATCTAAAATACAAATCCTGACGATATTTTTTGGCCTCCACTAAGTGATTCAACCGACGATTACTGGCCGCTATAACACGGACATTGACTTTCCTAATTTGATCGCTGCCCAATGGCTTAACTTCCCCTTCCTGAAGAAATCGTAATAAGGCGATCTGAAATCGTGGCGAAACGTCAGAAATTTCATCCAGGAATACGGTACCTCCATCGGCTGCCTGAAACAGTCCAAGCCGGTCGCTAATCGCACCCGTAAAGGCTCCCTTACAATGCCCAAATAGTTCAGAATGCAAAAGTTCGTCACTCATACCTCCGCAATTCTGCACCATCAATGGATGTTCCTTCCGGGAACTGCTATCGTGTACTGCACGCGCTAGTAATTCTTTACCGGTACCGGTTTCTCCAAGGATCAATACAGGAAGCTCCGTAGCCGCCGCCTTCCGCGCGATGTTACAAAGCTCCGCCATTTCCTTACTGCAATAAATCAGATTGTTAAATTGGTAACCGTTTTCCAGTCGGATCGCGCTGCCTTTCTCGACTTTTAACAAAACGTCTTCAGCAAATTTAAGTTCATGGCTGATATGCCGATGCCGATAAGCCAGTTCGCGGTTTTCTAATGCCCGCCGAATCAATAACTCAATCTGTTGTGGAGCCCATTCGGACGGAACAAACTGAAAAATTGCGGCCTTATTAATTGCCAAATGCATTTCGTCATGATTCAAATTCCCCTGTAAAAGTCGAATCATTTCGGGGTGACGCATGCGCATTGTTTCCAGCAGTTTGATCCCATCGTCTTTCAGGTGATG
>Ga0209992_10002437_pt1 | contig 17017 bp, 16 predicted proteins | sample 2SBtaG_2_FD_182564 | JGI IMG/M metagenome (GOLD analysis project Ga0209992, IMG submission 182564) | Deep subsurface microbial communities from Kolumbo volcano to uncover new lineages of life (NeLLi) - 2SBTROV12_ACTIVE470 metaG (SPAdes)... | ecosystem: Environmental > Aquatic > Marine >... | reverse complement strand
GTGTGCCGGGGGCGAGTTTCGAACTCGCGACCTCCAGATTATGAGTATTGCCTTAGTTGGAGAACCGTTAGAGTTTACCAAATTAACTGGCACTCTAACCAGGCTGAGCTACCCCGGCATGATATATTGCTGAAAATTTGGGAAATTAAATGATTCTAAATTGCAATTGGTGTTTTTTTAATAGTATTTTTCTCAAATTATTATTAATTACATACTCTGCATTGCAATGCATACCCACAGCTTATCTCTCTTTTTGATATTTTGAGACTGTGAACAAAAGTTTTCCGCAAATTTCTGTCATAATCTCAATTGCAATAATTTCTGTAATGTTGATCGCCCCTCAAGGAATGTCAAATATTGCATTTGCTGAAGAATATGATTTTGTAGCAGGAATACATAATGAAGTAACTTTTCATTTTAGAGATGGTATTGAAACAGTAAATTTTCCAGTTTTTTCAACAACTGCTGATATAGTTTCTAACTCTGGAACTAGTTTTGAAGTTGAAGGCGTAGTTGGAAATAATCCACATTTACACAAGGCATTAGATGAAGCATATGTGCATAGATTATCTACACTAACCGCAGGCAGTGCGTTTGAATATGATTACAGATATTTTGATGTTGATGTAAATATAGTACAAAATGAAAATGTACTAAAATCATTACAATACAAAAATTGTGAAATTTCTGAATATGGGATATCTACTCTCACAGATGATTATGAATCATATTTAGCACCTAATACTGGATTTGTTATCGTTAATTCTATTGAATTTGGATGTGGTGGAGTTCATATTAATTTAAAAAATAATCTATACAATTCAAATCCTGAAATTAGTTTTACTGATTATGGTTCTCTGCCTTTTGCACTTGCTGAGGATGCAAGAACTTTTCTTACATTTGAATTTAATGATGGTTCTGAAAAAATAGAATCTGTAATTTTTACATTAACTTCTGGATTTGATGAATCTGATAATGATGGTGCAAGCTTTCAAATAATCACTGCAGTTTTACCCCACCCTTTGATTGATAAGGCAATTCATCAATCACAACTGGTTTCTGGCCTTCCATCAAGCTTTAATGATGACTTTAATGTATCAACTGAATTTGTAAATTCTCAACAGACATTACGTGGTCTTGATTTTGAGGATTGTATAGTAGAAGGATATCAGATAGTAACTCTAAGAGATGGTGAGGAAGGATACACTGGCAAACGAGGATTTGCTACTGCAGAAGTTCTTGATGTGGATTGTTCAGGTTTGACACCAATAATTCCTGATTACAATCAGAAGTCTCATAATCCTGTGTCTAGTTTATTGCTAATTTCAGATGATTCTTCCTACAATATGGGAACTGGTCCACATGTAATAGCTACTTTTGATTTTGATGAGGGCAGTGAAGTTTTAGAATTTCCTGAATTTCATCAAGGAAATTTAATTGCAAAAGCAAATCCAACATTTGAACTTGTAGGAGTTCCAGGTATTACTCCTATGTTGTATGAGGCAGTTGATCAATCAATACTAATTTCATCAAAAACAACTGGCATATCTTCTCTAGAGCGATTATTTGATGTTAATCTTGTTTTAGTATATGGTGATAATGTTGCTCGTGGATTTGATTATTCACAGTGCCGTGTTGTTGATTATGTGCTAAAAACTGAACATGATTCAGAAGAGAGTTTTTACAAAGGATTCGCACTAACCAATGAATTTCATTTTGAATGTATTGGATACAATCCATATGATCCACAATATGATAATATGAACAATATCCCAAAAGCAAATACCGATTCATCATCTGATTGGCAGGCAAATCAAAGGTCCACTTGGGGTCCAAACTTTAGAAGTTCTTAATTTTTTAGGCTTTTCCAATTCAGGTTTTCATTTTTGACCCATAGGAATTTCTTTTGTAATGCTGAAGTATACAATTTTTCCCATTCTGCGCCAACTTCATCTGTCCAGGCCTTGAAAACTCGTGGATCAATGTAATTTCTCAAAGATGTGCCGATGTTGTAGTCTTTGGTTTTCTCAGATAGGTCTATTTGTAATTCTAGTTTTTCTAATCTTTCTTTATGTTTTGATTTTTGTTTCTTGATTTGTTCATTTAATGTCTTAATTCTTTTAGTCTTACTTTTCTTTTGAGTTTCTGTTTTAGGTTCACTTGATTCTACTTTTTTGAGAGTTTCTTGTGTCTTTTTCCATACTTGATCTTTTTGTACTTTTTTGAGAGTATCTCGTTTCTTTTGTAATGATTGTTCAAATGTTTTAGGAATTGTTCTTTTGTGATTACACATCATTGCAGCTTCTAGATTTGCTAATTTTGCATGATATAATTTCTCAGTAGCGGATTTCCCCTTCATATTGTCATGTTTAACGAGATAGTCTTTGACAACTGTTGTAGCTTGATATGTTCTAAACACTTTGGCAGTTACTCCCTTTGCAATTCCTGAAAAATACTTGTTTACATCTCTGGATGTAATGTTGTGGAAAATCTCTTCACTTGGTTTCTTCTTTTCAATTAATTTTTTGATATTTTCTTGAAATTGTTTATCATCTCCTACTGTCTTTAGAGTTTCTTGCCATCTTACACTATCTTTTCCCAAAAAGTCAAACTCAATTGTATCGGAAGTTATTTTGATGTGTTCTTTTCTTAGGGTTGTAGCACCTACGGTATCAGCTTCATCAGGATCTTTTTCGTCTCCTACTCTCATTGCAGTTCTATAAATTAAATAACATGCCGTAGCAACAGTTTTCTTTTTAGGATCTTTCATATCTTTGACCATTGCTTTTTTTATTTTTTCAATTTGATTTTTAAGATTGATAGCTTTCTCATACTTTTCTTTATCTCTACCTTGTTTCAGATCAGAACTATCTGCAAGCCATACATACTTTCTTTTCTGTGTCAGAAAATCCATCCAACTAGCTAGCCACATTGAATCTTGATCATGAACAATTTCTCCCCATTCCCCTTTCATCGTCTTTTTCGATTGTTTATCCATATTCAAAGTGACATCTTTTGAAGTTACAGGTGGTTTCCATTTTCCTCTGAGTGGATGCTCTCCTCTTCCAATGAAAATACCTGGAGGTTCTGCCATGTAATTCCCAACTTCTACTTCTTTGCCATCCATAATGGCAATTCCATATTTTGCTTTGAGCTTTTCCCGAAGTTCTTTTCTTTTAGCAGCTAAAGATTTCTTTTCTTCCTTACTCATCATTTCTTTGAGGTCTTTTTCCTTGTCAACTATTTTGTAAGCACTAGAAAAATCAATATCTTCATAGGATAATTTTTTAATTTTTAGTTCTTTAGCAAAATCTGCAGTAAAATTTTTCTGAAAAACTTTATCTTGAGCATATGGGGTGTCTTTCTTTTTTGCCCATTGATACACCATTTCTTCCTGTTTAATATTGAGAATTACAGTATCCCCTTTGATCTTTATCTTAATTCCCTGGGCCTCATATGCAGGTGGGAATAAGATTCCGTTGTGTTGTAGTGTTTTCCATTTCATATCATTTCACCATAAAATTGTGGACTTTGATGAAATTCTACTTTATCTGTATATCAATTTAGCGTACAAGTACGATGTCAGCTAGAAAATAGCTCTTTGCTCATGTATTTCTCAAATTCCAGGTCCGTTTTCATCTTTTTTGCCTCAATAAACATGGCAGCATCAGTACCTACCACATATCGTGGTTGCATTTCATCATCATGAATTGCTTTCATTACTACTTCTGCAACTTGAGAAGGTGGAGTTCCCATCTCAACCATCATCTTTAGACCTGCCAAAATATTCTCAGTTAATGCCTTGTATTTTGGGTCTGATTTTGATTCAGAAACTTTCATTGAATTGAAAAAGTCTGTTTTGATAACTCCCGGTTCAATTAATGTTGTATTAATTCCAAATTGACCAAGCTCATATCTAAGACATTCACCTAGTCCCTCTAATGCAAATTTTGAACTGATATATGCTGGAGATCCTGGAAAGCCAATTCGCCCTGCAACCGAACTGATATTGATTATATTTCCAGAGTTTTGTTTTCGCATTATTGGAGCAACTTCTTGAATAATTTTTACTACACTGAAAAAATTTGTCTCAAATTGTTTTCTAAAATCATCAACTGATACATCTTCAGTACATCCAAATTGACCATATCCTGCATTGTTAACCAGTACATCCAATCTTCCATCTTTTGCAATAACTTTTTTGATTGCAGATGTGATTGATTCCTCTTTATCTACATCTAACTCTATAATCTCAATTGGAAGGTTCTCTTTTTTTGCAGCATGTTCTAACTCTCCTGCTTTTCCAAGATTTCGCATACTTGCAAATGTGTGATATCCATCTCTTGCTAATGACAATGCAGTTTCTAAACCAATACCTGATGAACTGCCTGTAACAAGAGCTATTTTTTCCATAATAATTCTAAATTCTTGTCATATTTATCCCATTTTGATTAGTTATACTAGTGGTTTATCTCCTTCAGTAGGATCAATTAATTCCGTTTCTTCTCCATCATTAATCCTCTCAAGAATCTCCAACGCTGAATATTTGTGGAGATACTCATTGTTATTTCCACATCTATATGAGAACGTACATCTTGGGCATCCTGATTCATTTTTGCATGGACATTCTTTTACTATGAACATGCTTCTTTCTAGTGCTTTTTCAAATCTGTCATAGAGGGCTTTACTTGCACCACTACCTCCAATTGCTCCATCATAGATGAAAATCAAGCCTGATGTACCTAATGAAATGCCTCCTAAATCTTGAGAAACTCCTCCTGTTATCATATTGCTTCCTTCAATGACGACGTGTTCTGTTGCATGGTATCCACTGGCTTCAGTATATTCATCATCATCTGATTCATCCATTACTTTCAGCGGTCTTGGTGCATGAAATACAATTCCTTTAGTGACAAAATCATATTCTAATGGAGTATCTAGTTGAATTTTTTCTCCCTGTGTAATTTCTTGCCCTAATTCTATATTGACATACCCGTACACCTTTTTTTCTATATGTAATTTACAAAATGCAATTTCAATACCATTTGCTTTTCTTCTTTCGTAAACGCTTTCAATTGTTGGCCATTCTTCTGTCAATGATTTAGTATAGTATGGATAATCTCTTGGGATTCTTTCCAATTTTGCATAATTATTTTTTGGATAATCAAATTCCTTTACCTTGTAACGAATACCTGCTAGGAAATAGATTGCATCTTTGTGTAATTCTTCTAATGCAATTGGTAATACTCTATCCCCAACTTTTTTCCCATCCAAGAAAATGTCAATTGAATTACCAATACCTCTAATACTGTATTCGCTTAACGTGGAATTAATTTTATCAAAATTTGGAATAATTCTATTGTTAAATTCTTTTAGATTTTCATTAATTATATGATGTTCAATTACTTCTTGATGTTCTTTTAATTCATGTTTTGAAATTGGTCTGTCACATGCCATAGCCAATATTTGAAATTCTTCTACAAATGGGTTTTTGGGATCGATGTATGTTTTTTCTATATCTTCAAAATAATCATCAGGATGATTCTTGTAATATTGTGATATAGGATCATTTCCTAATGCCAAAAATGCATATCCTCTCTGACCTTTTCTAGCAGCTCTTCCAATTCTTTGAATCAATCTATTGACTGGTATTGTAGATGATATAACACAGTCAACATTGCCAACATCTATGCCTAATTCAAGCGTAGGAGTACATGAAATTGCTTGTAAACTGTCTTCTTTGAACTGTCTTTCAACTGATGTTCTATAATTTGCCATCAATCCTGCCCTGTGAACTTTGATGTTCACTTTTTGTTTTTTTGCTTGAATTGCTAGCAACTCTGAGTTTAGATGCGAATTACTAAACACCATTGTTTTGTGATTTTTTTGTGTTAGTTTTTTTGTCAATTCTACCATTAGAGCTCTTTGTGTCCTAAGTGATGGAAATAGCATAGCAAAATCTGTTTTACCTTTCTTACCTGAACCTTGAATTTTCTGCATTCTTTCTCCAAATAATTTTTGGCAAAATTCTTTTGCATCATCAAGAGTGGCTGATGCTGCCACAAATTGTAATTTATTGGGACAAATTCTCTTTAATCTTTTAATGATATAATGAACATTTGTACCAAAAATTCCTGAATATACATGAGCTTCATCAATTACAAGAATTCTAGTTGATGATAATAATGATGAAAATTTTGTTTGATGCCACATATGATAATGCAACACATCAAAATTTGTAATTAGAATTTGAGGTGGGTTATCTATGATTTTCCTTCTCTCATCTAATTTGGTATCTCCATCAAAGACTTTTACTTTAACCCCAATCTTTTCTGCAAATTTTTGGATTTTTGGATACTGATCACGAGATAATGCTTTAGTTGGATAAACAAAAATTGCAAAAACATTTCCATCACTTGCATCTTTTTTAATTCTTTGAATCACTGGAATCAGAAATGCTTCAGTTTTTCCAGAAGCAGTGGGTGCTTCAATTACAACATTTTCCCCAAATGCAATTTCTCCAATTACTTCTTCTTGAAATTTGTAAAATTGCTCAATTCCCAAATCTTTCAGATGTGCTGTAATTGATTCATCTAGTCCTAAATCTTCTACTTTACAGCCCATTTTAGGCTCAGGATTTCTCAAAACCTTGTATTGTGAAATGTAATCTTTTTTTGAATATAGTATTTCTTCTGTGATTTTATCTGGCTTGTTTTTACCAATCATCTCTTTAATTTCATTTTTCCCCCTCACGATCCCCTCGTCTTTGAGACCTTTTGATAACCCTCTTTCTGAAACTAATCCTTTATCAAATCTAGATAGAAATTCTAAGAATACCTCATCAACATTTTTTGAGAATTCTAAGAGATCTTCAATTCCACATTTTTCGCAAGAAACATGCATTTTTTTATTGAATGTTTTTTGAATTTCAATTTTTGACTTACATTTAGGACAAGAAAACTTCAAGATCTATTTGAATAGAAATGATTACTGATTTATTGTTTGGTGGGTTTTTTGACCCATGACATTATTAAGCTAGAACAGAGTCTTGAATTTAAAAATGAAAAAAATAGAATTAAACAAAATTTACAATAAAAACTGTATTGAAGGAATGAAATTAATTCCTAAAAATAAAATTGATCTTGTAATTACTGATCCCCCATTTGCCATAAATTTCAAGGCAAAAAAAGCAAACTATAACCGAACTTCATCAAGAGTTCTATCTGGATATAATGAAATCAAGCCTGAGGATTATTATGATTTCACATTTGATTGGATGAGTGAAGTATTTCGAATTCTCAAGGATTCTGGAAGTATGTATATTTTTTCAGGATGGAATAATCTCAAAGATATTTTACGTGCTTTAGATGATGTTGGTTTTACTACTGTCAATCACGTGATTTGGAAATATCAATTTGGAGTAGTTACAAAAAGAAAATTTGTTACTTCCCACTATCACTGTCTTTATGTTTGCAAGGATGATAAAAAACGAAAATTTTTCCCTTTTTCAAGATTTGCTAAAGATGAAAAGACAAAAGATGGACGTAGTCTTCATTACAAAGACAAAGAAGATGTTTGGGATATCAAAAGAGAATATTGGACTGGAGATGAAAAAACTCCAACAAAACTTCCGTCTGAAATAATAAAAAAATTATTGGAATATTCCAGTGAAAAGAAAGATGTCGTATTTGATCCATTCCTTGGTTCTGGACAAGTAGCAGTAGTAAGTAAATCTCTAAAAAGAAAATATCTTGGTTTTGAAATAGTACCAGATTATTACAAATTTGCTAAAAAGCGACTTGATACTGATACATATCGAATCAGAAAATCAAAATAGACTATTCTTTTTTTTCAGACTCGTCTGTTCTTTTTTGACCCATTTTTGAAGCAATACCTTCTCTTAATTCATCATCTGTTTTCCCTTCAATTTTTACTCCTGCTGATTTTGCAATCATTTCTAATTTTTCTCGTTCTGTTTCTACCGGTCCTGAAATTTTGGGTGCCTCTTCTGTTGCTTCTTTTATCTGACCCTGAATTTCATTTTTAGCTTTGTTGTATTCATTAACTGCTTTTCCCATTTTTCTTGCTGCCCCTGGGAGTTTACCTGTTCCTAAAATTAAAACAAGTGCAACAAAAATAATGATCATCCATTCACTTCCACCAATGTTTAGTGAATAATCAAGCATGTCTTGATGTTGTCTAATTTGAAATTAAACGTAATGTTCAAGATTTACGCCTGAATAATCAATTTCATCATTGAATATCACATATGAGAATGCACGTATTGATTTAAAGAAATTCAGAATGAAGACTATCTATGAAAAAAATTGAGGCAATTGTTCAACCTGGAGCAAAAGATGCAGTAATTACTGCAATCAAAAAAGTTGGCGTTGGTGGTGTAACTGTCCATTCAGTTCAAGGACAAGGTGCACAAGATCCTCCATTAGTTGGGCAATATTTCAGTAAGGATATGATCATTTGTGTTGTAGATGATCCAAAATTGGATGATGTACTAAATGCAATTGCAAATGTTGCTTGTACAGGAACTAAAGGTGATGGCAAAGTCTTTGTAACAAATATTGACGATGCATTAGATCTATGTACTAAAAAACGTGGAACCATGGATATCTAATACAAGGTTCTTTGTGGTTCTAGTTTCTTTCTTGAACTTATTGCAAATAATGCAACCCCTATTCCTATAATACAAAATACCACATATGGTGTTTCATTTCCAAATGACTGTGTGATTGGACCTCCAATGGTTGGTCCGATTGCCCAACCCATGCCAAAAATTGTTTCATATGCTCCAATCATTTTTCCGGAAATTCCTTTTCGTGTTTTACTCAAAATTATCTCTAATGTTAATGGGAAAAATATACTAAATCCAAAACCCATCAAAACCAAAGCAACGCCGAAAGTGATTATTGAATCTGCAACTACTGAAATTGCCAATCCTGCAGATACTGCGATAGTTCCGGCAATCAAAGTTTGACTGGTTCTTCTTGCAAATTTTCCTACTAATGCAAGTGATACAACACGTGAAATCCCAAAAACAAAATACAATAATAAAATGTCTGATGCTGACATTCCGTTATCATTTAGAAATGCTGGATAAATTGTGAGTATTATCCCAAAAGAAGACGTGCAGAAAATCAATAATATTATCACTTCAGGGAATTTCTTCATTTCCTTAATTGATGAAAATGAAAATCGCTCATGGTGGTTTTTTACACTTTTTCTTGAGGCTAAAAGTGAAGTAATTATGCCAGCTGCTAGGATAAATGCTGCAAATTGGAATAATATTCTGTATGTGACGTCAAGACCTTCTAGTAATACTGTTCCAAGTAATGGTCCTACCATAAACCCGATAACAAAAAACATTGTAAACCATGAGATGTGTTTTACTCTGTTTTTTTCAGAACTTTCATTTGAAATGATTGCTTCACATGGTGGCCAAAAAAATGCATGTGCTACACCCGTCAAAATCCTAAATCCCATTATTTCTGGAACCGACTGTGCAATTGATAGTAGATATACTGATGCAGAATTTATCGCAGCACCAAATGCTAGTAGATATCCATTGTTAAATCTGTCCAGAAGAATTCCTACAAAAAGTGGAATGAACATGTACGGGATAAAATTTGTTAATCCAATTAATCCAAGTTCAGAATATGTTGCACCAATAATGTTCTTTGCAAATACTGGTAAAATTGGACCATGTAATCCATATGAAATCCCAATGATTAAACCAGTAATGTTGACTAGTATCAGAACTCTATTCATTTGTATGCGGCAACCATTATTGCGCCACCCATAAGATCTTTCTCAAACTCTACTCTTGAAAATTTCTCTAAAATTAATTCTTCAAGTTTTTTATTTTTAGGCCATCTTTTGTATGTCCCATATAATGTTCCAAACTTTAATCCTAATCGTCCCCCTGCAGCAAATGCAAGAATAGGTAAAATACATCTTAGATAAAATGAAACACCGGCTCTGAAGAATGCCTCATCTGGTTTTCCTAAATCTACTATTACAAATCTCCCATCTTTTTTCAACACCCTATGAATTTCAGAAATTGCAATCCTCAAATTGATTGCATCTCTTAAAGAATATCCACATAGTACTGCATCAAACTCTTCATCTTGAAATGGAATGTGCTCAAAAACTCCATTTGCCATATCTGGTGTTTTTTCAAAAAATGTACCTGTATTTTTTAACATTGGTACAAGCGGATCATATAGTGTAATTGAAATTTTTCCATCAGTTAATTTCATTGCAGTTTTTGACATATTTCCAAAACCAGAGCCTGCATCTAGAATTTTATTTCCAGGAAGCACTCTTTTTGAAATTCCTCGAATCCTATGTTCTTTATCTTTGCCTAATGAAATGATGGAATTTACTTTATCATAAATTGGAATAATCTCTCGAAGTACTTCCATTACTTCTCCCCAATAACTTCCTAAACCCATAATCTATCGTCTCAGTATACTTGTTTGAATAGGTTTCAAATCAAAGAGTTTACTGTGGAGCAAACTTTGATGCATTTTGAGAATAATTTTGTAAATCTGATTCTGAAACTTTCTCAAATATTTTTGCTTCAGATGTAATTTTAGCCATTTTTATGTTATTGACTCCATCCTTTGCTTCTGCTTTTAGATTAATTGCTGCAATAGCTAGTGATGCTGCATCTTCTAAACTCATATCATCTTTGTAATGTTTTTCCAAAAATGCATTTACATCATCAGAACCTGCACCAATTGCGATTGCTGAAAATTGGACATATGTTCCACTAGGATCAGTAACATAGATTGATTCTCCTTTTTGATCAATACCTGCAATAATCATAGAAACGCCATTTGGACGTACTCCTCCATACTGTGTAAATTGATGAGCTTGATCTGCAAGATGTTTTGCAACTGTTGCAACTTCTACAGATTCATCATAAGTCATTCTATTTCCTTGTGAGAAAAATCGTGCACCATCAACTTGGACACGTGCATCTGGAATGTATCCTGCTGCTGCAACTCCTATGTGATAATCTACTTGAAATATTTTTTGAGTGACATTGCTAGTTTGTAAAGTACGAGGTTTTTCTTCAACTGCCATAATGACGCCTTGTTTACTACTGATACCAATAGCTAAAGTTCCTCTTTTTACTGTCTCAATGGCATATTCGACTTGGTAAATTCTACCATCTGGAGAATACATGGTAGGAGTCATATCGTATCCACGTGATGCCATCATAATATCACGAGTTCATTCTCAGTCAATTTAAGGGTAATTGTCTTGCCTGAATATGGATAAGATCTGGAAATAGGGTTTTAAGCAAAATTGACTAACTCAATTCAAGAAATATGGTCAATCAACTATTGGAATTCAAAGAAATTATCAAGTCAAAACAAAATCTAGAGCAAAGGAAAACTGACAAACAGACTAGGAAGCTTCTATTGTATTTGTTTACTAGTACAAGAGGTGGATTTACTCGATTACGAATAATTATTCATCTTTTAGAACAACCATACAATACTCATCAGTTGGCAAAGGAACTAGATCTTGACTACAAGGCAGTTCAACATCACATGAAAGTTCTAGAGAAAAATAATATGGTTTCAAAAATTGGAGAGAAATATGGTGCAATCTTCCATTTATCAAATTTCCTTGAAATGAATATTGGTGCACTTGATGAGGCAATTGACAAACTAGATAGAAAAATGAATCACACCAAAGTCTATCTTGAATAAATTCTGAATTTGCGATCTGAAATTTTGAACTAAACTTAATATAATATACACCGTTTTCAAAATCATCTTGGTCAAAAACGATCCATTTGCAAATGCAACTAAACAAGTTAATGATGCATGTGATATAATTGGAATCAAAGACAAAGAATTACGTGAATATTTGGCAATGCCAAATAAAATGATGAGAGTAAAAATTCCAGTAAAAATGGATAATGGTAAAATTAGAGTTTTCACAGGTTTTAGAAGTCAACATAACAATGATAGAGGTCCATACAAAGGTGGTATTCGTTACTTTAACCCCTCAGGTGGTGTTGAATATATGGAACGTGAAGTTATGGCACTTTCTTCATGGATGACATGGAAATGTGCAATTGTAGATATTCCTCTTGGAGGAGGTAAAGGTGCAATCTATGTTAATCCAAAAACTGAGAAGCTCAGTGATGGAGAAATGGAAAGACTAACGCGACAGTTTGCTTACAAAATTTCTGAAATCATTGGTCCTGAAAAAGATATTCCAGCTCCTGATGTTTATACAACCGGTAGAGAAATGACCCAAATTATGGATACGTTTAGCAAGCTTAATGGTAACAAATATTCTCCAGGAGTAATTACTGGAAAACCAATTTCAATGGGAGGTTCACTTGCAAGAAATGTTGCAACTGGACTGGGTGCAGCATATACCGTCAGAGAAGCTGCAAAGACATTGAAAATTAGTTTGAAAGGTGCAAAAGTTGTTTTACAAGGCTTTGGAAATGCATCTACATTTGCTGGTGAATATCTTGAGAAGATGGGTTCTAAAGTAATTGCAGTAAGTGACTCTAAAGGCTCTATTTCAATTCCTAAAGGTGCAAAAGTTAGTACAATTTTAGCACATAAACAAAAGAAAGGTTCTGTTGTTGGATTTCCTGGAAGTAAAAAAATCTCAACTGAAGAATTACTTACAACTAAATGTGATATTCTAGTTCCTGGTGCACTTGAGAATCAAATCGATGCAAAGATTGCAAAGAATCTCAAATGTAAAATCATTGCAGAAGCTGCAAATGGTCCAACCTTACCTGAAGCAGATCCAATTATCTATAAAAAGAAAATTCTAGTAATTCCTGATATCTTGGCAAACTCCGGTGGAGTTTGTATTTCATACTTGGAATGGGTACAAAACAACATGGGATATTATTGGACCTTTGATGAGGTTGCAAACAAAATGGAAGCAAATATCACTAAAGGATTCAAAGATGCATACGCTCTTAGTAAAAAGCACAAAGTTGACATGAGAAAAGCAACCATGGTTTTAGCAGTTGAGCGAGTTCTAGAAGCCTTTAACCAAAAAGGTATTTGGCCATAATCTTAGGCTAGATAAGACTCGTAACTAACTAATTGTTCAACAAACATTATTTTCCCCTTTGTAATCATACGTAATTTTCTTTTGAAAGATAAATCCACTCTAGTTCTTCTTTGCAATAATTGAATTGTTTTTCCAGTTAACATTCTACCTTTTTTGTCTCTGTCAAAAAGTATGATCAGTCTATCGAATTTTGCAACTGAATCTGCAAAATCAATCATTCCTGCAAATCTATGAAATTCTAAAATCCTTCCTTTAAAACCTAATTTTCTTAACGCATTCGAATCTCGTTTTCCTTCTACTATGACCACACTTTTTTCTATAGAGTTTAATTCAAAAACAAATTTTTTTAACTCTAAAATTTCTTGTTCAGAAACTATCACATCATTGAATTCATTTTATCATATTAAAACACAATCTGAATTTTACCAATAAGTTAATTCATTACTTTATTTTCATCATGTCTAATGAAAACTGAAATAGAAATTGCAGAATATAGGAAAGAGATTGAAGAACGATTAGTGAAAACTGATTCAATGGATGCTATGAAATACTATCAAGGTGTTCTAAGAAGTCTTGAATGGGTAATTACTGGAAAAGACGTTTAGAAAAATGTCTAGTGTATTACTTGTACAAAATACAAGAATTGAAGGGTCAGGACATTTAGGTGAATTATTACAAAAAGATGGATTTGAAATCACTTCTGTAAATGCAAAACATGAAAAACTTCCCGATAATGATTTCTCTCTAATTGTAATTTTAGGTGCTCCTGAAAGTGCCAATGATGATTTGCCATATCTTCAAGCTGAACAACAACTAATTCGAAATTCAGTTGAAAAAAATATCCCTATACTTGGAATTTGTTTGGGTTCTCAATTAATTGCTAAAACATTTGGGGCTAAAGTATATAGTGGATCACGAAAAGAAATTGGATTTTATGATGATTTGAAAACTACGGGAAACTCTTCACTTTTTACAGGTTTCAAAAACCCATTTACAGTATTTCATTGGCATGGGGATACCTTTGATTTACCCTCAGGTGCAGTACAATTAGCATCATCAGAACATTATCCAAATCAAGCATTTCAATACAAGAGTGCAGTTGGACTACAATTTCATCTTGAGGTAAATGAAGAGATGGTTAACCTGTGGCTTGATAATACGGAAGAAAAATTACAAAAAATACCCTATATCGATCCACAAAAAATTCGCTCAGAAATTAATGAAAATATTTCAATTGTAAAATCAAATATGAATAATTTTTACAATAATTTCAAATCTTCATTTGATCTTTGACCAAAGTTTAATATAGTTAATTCTAATTTTATCGATCGAACGATGGCTACTGTTAAGAAAATTTTTGAAGATACTATTCAAACAGATCACAAAGTCATCACTGAGGAATTATCAAAATCTATTCTCAAAACTTATGGCGTTAAAGTTCCACCTTATGCACTTGCCACTTCTGCAGATGAGGCAGCAAAGCAAGCAAAGAAAATTGGATTTCCCCTTGTAATGAAAGTTGTATCTCCACAAATTTTACACAAAACTGATGTTGGTGGAGTTAAAGTTGGAATTGACAATGTCAATGATGTAAAAAAGACATTCAATGACATGTATGGTCGTCTTTCAAAAAAGAAAGGTGTTGAAGTTAAAGGAATTCTTTTGGAAAAAATGGTACCAAAAGGTGTTGAACTAATTGTAGGTATTCAAAATGATCCACAATTTGGCCCAATGATTATGGCTGGATTAGGAGGAGTAATGACTGAAGTATTCAAAGATGTTGCATTCAGAATGCTACCAATTACTACATCTGATGCAAAATCCATGATAAACGAACTCAAAGGTTCTAAACTTTTCAAAGGTTTCAGAGGAAGTGAACCAATTGATCTTAACATGGTCGCCAAAATGTTAGTTCAAATCGGAAAATTAGGCGTAGAAAATGCAGATTACATTAACAGTATTGACTTTAACCCTGTTATCGTTTATCCAAAAACACACTATGTAGTTGATGCAAAAATTATTCTAAGTAACAAATTAAGTAAAAATTCAATCTCAAAAGCAAAACCAAATATCACATCAATGGAATCCTTCTTTACACCAAAATCTGTTGCACTAGTTGGTGCATCTGCAACCCCTGGAAAGATTGGTAATTCTGTTTTAGATGCACTAGGAAAACAAGATTACAAAGGTAAAGTATATCCAATTAATCCTAAACAAAAATCAATTCTTGGAATCAAATGTTATCCATCATTAGAAGATATTCCTGCAAAAGTTGATCTGGTTGTAGTATGTATTGATCTTTCATTATGTGGACCAATTATGAAGACATGTGCCAAGAAAGGAATTCATAATGTTGTAATTGTTTCAGGTGGTGGAAAAGAACTAGGTGGTGACAGAGCCGCAATGGAAGCCGAAGTTAAAGAATTATCTATTAAACACAAAATTCGTGTAGTTGGTCCTAATTGTATTGGAATGTTTAATGCAGCAAATCGTCTTGATTGTGCATTCCAGGGACAAGAAAGAATGGTTCGTTCAAAATTAGGAAATGTTGCATTCTTCTCACAAAGTGGAACTATGGGAATTAGTATGTTAGAAAGTGCTGATTTGTTTGGTTTGTCTAAGATGATTAGTTTTGGTAATCGTTCTGATGTTGATGAAGCAGATATGATATGGTATGCTGCAAATGATCCTCAAACTAAAGTAATTGGATTATACGTTGAAGGATTTGGTGATGGTAGAAAATTCATCAATACTGCCAAACGAGTAATGAAAGAGAAGAAGAAACCTATAGTAATTTGGAAGAGTGGTAGAACTGCTGCAGGTGCAAAACAAGCTGCATCACACACAGGCTCACTTGGAGGTTCAAATGCAATGATTATGGGTGCATTCAAACAAGCAGGAATAATTTCAGTTGACAGTTATCAAGAATTAGTTGGAGTCTTAAAGGCCCTAGCCTGGCAACCACATGCAAAAGGCAACAAAGTTGCAATGACTAGTAACGGTGCTGGTCCAATGATTGGTGGAATTGATCAGTTAGAAAGATTAGGTCTTACAATTGGAAAATTATCTCCAAAAATAATGAAAAAGATTAAGGATCATTTCCCACCAACTGTTCCAATTCATAATGGTAATCCAGCAGATGTTGGTGGTGGTGCAACTGCAGATGACTATAGATTTGTCATTCAGCAATTCTTAGATGAAAATAATGTTGATATTGCAATGCCTTGGTTTGTATTCCAAGATGATCCACTTGAAGAAACCATTGTTGGTTATCTAGCTGATCTCTCAAAGAAAAAGAAGAAACCAATCCTTGCTGGTGGAAATGGAGGTCCTTACACTGAAAAAATGATAAAATTGATTGAGAAACACAATGTTCCAGTTTATCAAGACCTTAGAACTTGGGTAGCAGCCGCTTCTGCTTTAGCTCAATGGGGCAAAGTACGCGGAAAATAGAGAACATTTAATTCCCATATCTCTTGGCAAATTAACATGTCACTAGTTACCACATCTACTTCTGATGGCATCTGTACTGTCAAAATTAACAGACCAGATAAACTCAATGCCATGAATACTGATGTTGCAAAAGAACTAATCAAAACTTTTGAAGAACTAAGCCATGATGACAATGTCAAAGTAATTATTTTGACTGGTGAAGGAGAAAAGGCATTTTCTGCAGGTGCAGATATTGAATACATGTCAAAAATCTCTGCAGATGAATCAGTCGAATATGCAAAGACAGGTCAACTTGTAACTGCAACAGTTGAATTGGTAAAACAACCAACTATTGCAGCAGTAAACGGCTTTGCCTTAGGTGGAGGTTGTGAACTTGCAATGTCTTGTGATATTAGAATAGCTGCAGATACAGCTAGACTTGGTCAACCAGAAGTAACAATTGGTGTCCCTCCAGGATGGGGTGGCACACAAAGATTAATGA
>Ga0209992_10002434_pt1 | contig 17034 bp, 15 predicted proteins | sample 2SBtaG_2_FD_182564 | JGI IMG/M metagenome (GOLD analysis project Ga0209992, IMG submission 182564) | Deep subsurface microbial communities from Kolumbo volcano to uncover new lineages of life (NeLLi) - 2SBTROV12_ACTIVE470 metaG (SPAdes)... | ecosystem: Environmental > Aquatic > Marine >... | reverse complement strand
ATCATTTCACATTTTAGAAAAGTAATTGTCAAATTGCTCAGGCCTAATAGCCAAACTTATTTAGGAGGAATTCATAATGCTATTACGCTTTTTATCTATACTCAGTTTGTTTTTAATTGTTTCTTGTGGAGGGGGTGGTGATACCTCAATAGATTCTCCAGGAGAACTTGGTCAGGTTTCAGCACCAACAGCTGCTGACCAACAAGTTGTAGTTGGTGGTTCTGTACTGACAGGAACTTGTCCTAGCTCATCAAACATAGATGTTGACGACAGTATTGGTGGTAACACTGTCTGTGCAATATCAGGCACCATAACAGGTGATCTCACGTTAACTGATGATGTAATTTATAGATTAAGCGGCACAGTTAATGTGGGTGCTGACATGGGAGGAGATGGAACAAAAGCTGGAGGTTCAGCTGGTGTTTTGAACATTCCTGCGGGAGTAACCATTGTTTCAAAAACTTCTGCTGATTATCTTGTTGTTCAGAGAGGTTCGAAGATTGAAGCTAAAGGAACAGCATCAAAACCAATTGTCTTCACTCACTCTTCTGTTTTAGATGGTTCACTTACAAATCCAGATACAGCTAGTGGTCTTTGGGGTGGATTGGTTATCTTAGGTAAGGCACCTATTAATAAATGTTCTAATGATGTTCGAGGTACCGCAAGTTGTGAAAAACTCGTTGAAGGAGCAACAGATGCTCTGATGGGTGGAGCAACTCCAAATGATAATTCAGGAACATTAAGATTTGTTAGGGTCGAATATGCTGGTTATGAAATATTTCCAGGTAACGAATTAAATGGAATCACTTTTGGTGGTGTAGGTTCAGGAACTACCGTTGATTATGTTCAAGTTCACAATAATCAGGATGATTGTGTAGAGTTTTTTGGCGGCACTGTAAACGTTACTCATTTGGTTTGTACAGGTGCTGGAGACGATAACCTTGATATTGATTGGGGTTATACAGGCAAGATGCAGTACGTTGTAGTTAAACAATCTAGAGGTGCCGGAGATCACATTGTTGAATCAGATAATACTAATGCTGATGCATCAGTCGGATATTTAACTACTCCAAGATCTCAACCAAAAATTGCAAACTTTACTTTCCTCTCAACTGGTAGAGATGAAGCTCTTAAATATAAAGAAGGTGTATCCGGCATGTATATGAATGGTGTTGTTGTCAGTTCTGGCGATAAAGGTTGTATTGAACACACCAAGGCAGAAACACTCCAAGACGCACCTGGTTATGACAAAATTGCTCATCATTCAGTCTTCATGGATTGTGGAACTGGTGGTGTTTATAATGCCGGAGACGATTCTGCTACAGTTGCAGAATTACAAGCTTCCATTGAATCTAGAACTACTAACCTAGTTACTGACCAAACTAATACATTGGTTGGTCAGATGTTCCTGGGAACTAATGAATCTAGTGTTGTTTCGGCATTTACTAATCAAACAGCTGTTTGTGCAGTTGGATCTCATGCAAGTGGAACTTCAACCTTGTGTCCAAGTGACGCAACTCAAATTGATAGTTTCTTCGCTAAAACAAACTATATTGGTGCTTTCGCTCCAGGATCCGATGAAGACAACAACTGGGCAGCAGGATGGACTAAAGGTCTTTTTACTGCTCCAGTATGTCCAGCCGGAACTTTTGAATCCGAGCAACTAGAAGGTAAAAAAGTCTGTAGTGTTCAGGGAACCATAACAAGTGATGTCACCTTAACAAGAGGCAACTTTTACAAGCTTGTAGGAAAAGTACAAGTTGGTGAAGACATGGGTGGTGATGGAACAAAAACTGGCGGAGCCAGCGCTACTTTGACTATCGAGCCCGGAGTTACTGTTTTTGGTGAATCAGGATCTGATTACTTAATCGTAATGAGAGGTTCTCAATTAATGGCTAATGGTACAAAATCTGCACCAATTATCATGACTGGTAGAGATGATGTCACAGGGCAAGCTACTCAGTTTTCTAGAGGTTTATGGGGTGGGTTAGTTTTACTTGGCCAAGCTCCAATAAACAAATGCTCTAATGATGTCCGAGGTACCGCTGCTTGTGAAAAAGTAGTAGAAGGTTCATCCGATGCACTTATGGGCGGAAATACTTCTGACGACTCAAGTGGATCACTAAAATATTTAAGAGTTCAGTATGCTGGATATGAAATATTTCCAGGTAACGAATTAAATGGAATCACTTTTGGTGGTGTAGGTTCAGGAACTACTGTTGAATACGTCCAGGTTCATAATAATCAAGATGATTGTGTAGAATTCTTCGGAGGTACGGTTAATGTCAAATACTTAATCTGCACAGGTGCTGGAGACGATAACCTTGATATTGATTGGGGTTACCAAGGGAAACTACAATTTGTAATTGTTAAACAATCATCTGATGCGGGTGATCATATTGTAGAATCTGATAACACCAATGCCGATGCATCTGTTGGTTATTTAACAGAGCCTAGATCTCAACCAATTATTTCAAACTTTACTTTTATCAGTAATGGTAAAGATGATGTTATCAAGCTTAAAGAAGGTGTTTCGGGAATTTATACAAATGGTATTGTCATAGATGCATCTAATAGTAAGGCCTGTATTGAAACCACTAAAGCTGAAACTTTCCAAGACGCCGCAACAACGCCAAAGGTTACATTTAACTCTGTAGCGTTTGATTGTAAGGCGCTTGCAGCACTGGGTGATGACGCAGGAACACTTGCTCAGGCTGAAGCTTTAATAACCGTAGGAAGCAATAACCTTTATTCTACAGATTCTGGTGGAGGCTCATACGTCCCAACAGTTTCAGGGGTAATAAATGGTACAGCTGAAAATGCAATGACGGTTGCTGATAAATCAGCCGATTCATTCTTTACAACTACTGATTACGTAGGGGCTGTTAAAGATTCTACTGATACTTGGTATAAAGATTGGACTGTTGCTGGAAGCTTAAATTAATCAAGGGTAAAAATAGGAGTTACTAATGAAAATATTTTCAAGTAAAAAGTTTGGCTTAACGACTCTTTTGCCCTTGTTACTACTAACCTCTTCAATTTCTGCAGATGAAGTTGATGAGGTGGTAGTCAGCGGATACTTCATTCCAGATGAAAAGAGAGATACCACAGAAATAAATGTGGTTTTAGATAGTACTGCAATAGAAAGGACTGGCGATGACAATATAGCTGTTGCATTAACTAGACTTACTGGTCTAAGTTTAGTTAGAGGTAAATATGTCTACGTTAGAGGCCTAGGGGAAAGATATTCTGCTGCTACACTCAATGGCGGTGTTTTACCAAGTCCTGAACCTCTTAAAAGGGTTGTTCCATTAGACCTTTTTCCAACGGAGGCGATTGAATCAGCTATTGTTCAAAAAACATACTCCGCAGATATGAATGGTGAATTTGGTGGCGGTATGATTGCAATCAAAACAAAAGCAGTTCCTTCCGAAAGAATTGCATCTTTATCGTTATCCACAGGCTACAACACAAATCATAGCGAAGATGGTCTTCTTTACGATGGAGGTGGAGATGATGACTGGGGCTATGATGATGGTACCAGAGATTATCCTGCTTCAGTTGCAAGTGCAATTGCTGCTGGTACAAAAATTGACCGATCTAATTTTGAACCATACCAACTTGCTAATATGGCTAGAGAATTTGAAAACTCTAAACTATGGGTGATTCAAAAGGGCAATGTTCCTGCTAATGGTTCATTCAATGTAACCTATGGCAATCAACTTGATTGGGATCTTGGCAATGACCTTTCATCTGGATTTCTATTAACAGCTGGAGTTAAATCTTCTTGGCAAACTCAAGAAGGTCTGAGACAAACTGGAGACTTGCAAGCTAACACAGACGGAACCGTATCTGTTATCAAGGCCGAAGATAAAACATTTATGTCTACGTCTAATGATGCAACTACTTATGGAATGGGTGTCTTTGGTGTTGAATCGGATTCTGCAGAGGTAAAATTGACTTCCCTATATATTCACAAAGGCACTAAAGAAGCAAGATCTATAACTGGATATGATCCAAGTGATGCTGCTGATGTACGTGAAGATTACACTGAGTTTTTTGAAAGAACTTTACGTAATAATCAGCTAAGTTTTGATAAGATTTTTCAAAATGACATTACTTTGAATGGAAGAGTGTCTTTCGGAACGGCAAGTCGAAATGCACCTTATGAAAGATCTGTTTTTTATGAAGATAGTGATAATGACGGTATATTTTTATACGATGTTAACACAGGAAGAAATCAAACTCAGTTCAGTAGTGTATATGATGATGTTTTTAACATAGGTTTAGATCTAACGCTTCCCGTTGCAACTGATACCGCTGATTTAATCTTTAAAATTGGATTAGATCAGAAAGTGAATGATAGGGAGGCTGAAGTTAGAAGCTACAGGTTTTTAGCTGCTGGTGGACCTCTCCCCGATGATTTACTTGGAAAAAGAGTTGATTATATATTTGCTGACCAGAACCTTGATCCAAATAGACTTTATGTGATTGAAAATACTGGTTCTTCATCACCTGCTGGATACGAAGGTGAGCTTGAAACTGACGCCTATTATGCATCCGTGGAAGCGTTGATCTCTGATCAATTTAGGATTTCTGCTGGTGCTAGATACGAAGACGGAACACAGGAAATTAATACCTATGATCTTTTTACTGGTAAAGATAACTCAATTGATAAAACAATTGATGAGGATTATATTCTTCCTAGCCTAACATTTACATATCTACCAGAGAATTACGAAAATCTTCAAATTAGATTTGGTTACTCTGAAACTATTGCTAGGCCAACATTCAGAGAATTGTCACCTACACTATTTGTCGATGTAGATACTGATAGGGTGGTTGCTGGATCTTTATATCTTGAAAATTCAGAGATAGAAAATTTCGACCTCAGATTTGAATATTATTTTGATCAAAAGCAATTTTTAACACTTGGTGCTTTTTATAAAGAGATTGATAAACCAATTGAAGAATCTGTCACAGAGATTGGAGACCTAGTAATTACTTCCTACCAAAACGTACCGTTAGCTGAAATAAGCGGTTTTGAATTTGAATTTGAGAGAATTTTTGACGGTTTTGAATCATCTTGGCTTGCAAGTAAAGAACTATTAGTGAAAGTAAACTACACTTTCACTGACTCTGAAATTGTAATTGGAGAAGGAGATACGTTTGTTAATTTAGTAGGTGTGACAGAATTAGCTTCAAACTTGTTAGCAAATGGCAGGGACACTAGATTACAGGGTCAATCTGATAATATTCTTAATTTTCAAATTGGTTTCAATGATTTTATTGCAAATTCTCAAGGTACCCTAATTTTTAACTATGTTGATGATAGGGTTAGGGCAAGAGGAATTGATGTTTTACCAGATATCATAGAGGAAGTACCAACTACTCTTGATTTTGTTTACTCACGAAATTTTGATGTTAATAACCTGGAGAACACTTTAAAACTATCATTGGAGATTCGAAATATTTTAGATGAGTCCTATGAGGCTACTGTTGCTGATAATATTTTCTATGATCAGTATGATTTAGGTAGATCCTTCTCATTGGGATTAAAATATCAGTTCTAATTATATTTTTACTTTAAAATGGGCTTTAAGAAGCCCATTTTATTATTATGGAAAATTTAAACATAGCTAAGAAAATAATTTTTTATTGTTTAATTTGCTTTGTTTTAGTTGCATTGATATATCAACTTTTTTTAATATTTAATGCACCAACGTTTCAAAAAACATCTCCCGTAAATGTCTCAGCTACTGTTAATAATAATTTAAACTCAAATTATAGTAATCAAACTGCAACTCAGTTAACCAATGATGAATTTACTTATAAAGTAGTTGGTTATAGGGCGGGAGAAAAAAATAGTTCAGTTGTGCTCAGAAAAGCTGATGTCGATTATGTTGTTCAACAAGGTGACTTGATTGACAATACTTATAGACTTATTTCTGTTAGTAAAGAAGAGATAGTATTTGATAAAGCAGGAAAACAGATGTATATCAAAATGAATTAAGAATACCTTTTTTTATTTTCCAGCTACACATTCCTGATCTAGTAAAAACACAAATTTGACACACAAATTTCACAAAGTGACAGCACAATTGTCACTAGATCATCTCAGAATGTCGGTTATTCAAAAATGACTAAAAAATTAATAATCTTTACTTTACTGATCCCTTTTTTTATTGGCGCAGAAGACACTTATATTCTTAATTATGATGACGTTGATATAAAAAAAGTTACACAAGATGTAGCTAGTTTTTCAAATAAGACATTAATTCTTGATCCGAAAGTGAAGGGAAGAGTTTCTATCTTTTCAGATACTATTCTTACATCTCAACAAGTTTGGGAGGTATATTTAAGGACTATTCAGGTTAGTGGTTTCTCTGCAGTCTCTGACGGTAATATCGTACGAATTGTGTCTGAAAATGACGCAACTCGTGATGATACTGATATATCTAATGATGGCGACTTTTCTACAAAGATTATCCCATTAGTTAATCGATCTGTAGGGAGTATTTTGCCAATGCTCAAACCAATTACTGGTAGACAATCATATTTATCCAGTATTCCCTCCGTAAATTCCATATTGATTGTTGATAAATTATCGAATGTACAGAGAATTGAAACCTTGGTAGATCAATTAGATAAAGATAATTCTGCTCAAATCTCTATTATTAAACTTGATAATTTATCTTCAATTGAAGCAGTAAGAATTTTAGAGCGCCTAAAATTACAAGAAAATCCAACCATTAATAATTTTATCGCTGTGCCATTTCCAACCTCCAACTCAGTGATTCTTTCAGCAAATAACTTTGTAACAACTAATATAACTAAAACTTTGCAGGCACTAGATAAAGATGCTTTGAACGATAGTTCTGTTGCAGTTATCTATTTAAAATTTGCTAAAGCTGACGAAGTTTCTGCAATACTAAATACTGTTTCATCACGTTTTACTAACTCGGAATCATCTGAAAAACCTGTAGTTACTTTCCACGAGAAAACTAATTCCATTATTGTATCAACCGAGCAAGCTAATTTAGATGTAATACGTAATCTCATATCCAAACTTGATATTAGAAGAGCACAGGTATTAGTTGAGGCGATTATTGTAGAATTATCTGAGACCGCTGCAAAATCACTAGGAGTAGAAACTGTTTTTGCAGGAGGTGAGGACGGTGATGTACCCTTGGGCATCACTCGGTTTCAAGATTCAAATTCACCTGATTTATTAGCGTTAGCTGGTTCAGCTGCTGAGTCGGGAGATGATGTAACTCTTAGAAATATTGGGGCTTCATCGTTACTTAATACTCAAGGACTCATTGCAGGCTTAGGAAGCATTGAATCAAATGGTGATAGCTTTGCAGCCATTATTAGTGCAATTGTAAGCGATCAAGATTCGAACATATTATCTACGCCATCGATTATTGCCATGGATAATGAGGAAGCTAATCTTGTAATAGGTCAAGAAATACCCATCACCACAGGTGAAAGTCTTGGAGCAAATAACGCTAATCCATTCAGAACAACCTCAAGGCAAGAAGTAGGCATCAAGCTCTCTATCGTTCCTCAGATCAATGAAGGAAACAGTGTAATTCTAAATATCAATCAAGAGGTTTCTGGAGTAGTAGGCCCATTAACGGGAACCGCTGATCTTATTACAAATAAAAGAAGTATTGAAACAACTGTGTTAGTTGATAATAACCAAGTAATTGTACTTGGTGGATTAATTGATGATGATGTTCAAACTTCTGAATCAAGAGTTCCTATCTTAGGAGCCATACCCGTTATAGGTAATCTCTTTAAGTCATCATCTCAATCAAGAGTTAAGCGAAATTTATTAGTTTTCATTAGGCCAACAATTCTTTTTGATCCCAATGACGTAATGGAGCTTTCAAATGAGAAATATAATTATATAGAGGCTCTAAGAATGCTGGATGGTGAAAAATCTGACATTATTGATTTAACTAGAAAACCATAATGGAACAGATAATAACAAAAGAGCATAAACCATTATTTCCTTACGAATATTCTAAATCTCAAAGAATTTTAGGAGTTGATATTAATGGTGAAGTATTTATTTTTTCTGAAAATGCACTGAGCTCATTGTCCATCCAGGAATTATACTCAACATATCCAACAAAGAAATTTGTCACCACATTATGCAGTCCTAATGAATTTGAAAAGGGATTAACTAAACTTTACTCTCAAGATAAGTTTCAAGAAACAATTGGAGATGAGCTATCGGAATCATTTGATCTTGAATCCTATGCAAAGACCATAACTCCTTCGGAGGATCTATTGCAAGGAAACAATGACGCTCCTATTATAAAGCTGATTAATGGCATTCTAAGTCAAGCTATTAAGGCTAAAGCATCAGATATTCACTTTGAACCTTTTGAGGACGCTTTTATTGTAAGACTACGAATAGATGGAGTAATGCGAGAACTCATTTCACAAGATTCAAGACTGTCACCTCCAATTGTTTCAAGATTAAAGATAATGTCCAAGTTAGATATCGCAGAAAGAAGAAAACCTCAAGATGGAAGGGTGTCGCTCTCACTTGGACCTCAATCCATTGATGTAAGAGTATCAACTTTACCGTCCTCATATGGTGAAAGAGTAGTTCTTAGGTTACTTGATAAAGATTCTGCAGAGATAGATCTAAATTATCTTGGATTTTCTGACTACGTTAACTCTAAATATCAAAAGGCACTGAAATCTAATGAAGGAATTATTCTTGTTACTGGACCTACTGGATCTGGAAAAACTACAACTCTATATGCAGGCTTACGAGAGATTAATGATAATTCGCAAAACATTTTAACTGTAGAAGATCCCATTGAATATACACTCGCAGGAATTGGGCAAACCCAAGTGAATTCAAAGGCAGGCTACACTTTCGCAAGTGGACTAAGATCAATTCTTCGACAAGATCCCGACATTGTAATGGTTGGTGAAATACGAGATTCTGAAACTGCCAGTATTGCCATTCAAGCTAGCTTAACCGGGCATTTAGTTTTATCCACAATCCATACCAACAGCGCAATAGGAGCTATAGCAAGACTAAGAGATATGGGGGTTGAGTCCTACTTATTAGCTTCTAGTATTAAGGTAGTGTTAGCACAAAGACTTGTTAGAAGGCTTTGTAATCACTGTAAAAAACCTTCTAGTGAAAATGTAAATTTATTAAAGAAATTTAATTTATGTTCTGAAAGCATATATTACGAACCAAGCGGATGTCAGCACTGTTCATTTACAGGCTACTCTGGAAGACTTGCGATTGCTGAGTTAGTAGAGGTAGATGAAAATCTCAAGCAAATGATCCATGATGAAGCATCAGAAAAAATGATGAATGATTATGCTTTCCAAAATAATCAATCCATACAAGAATCAATTAAATTAAATCTAGAAAACGGAATAACTAGCATTAGTGAAATAGTGAGATTGCAAAACATATCCGATGCCTAACTTTCAATATATTGCTCAAAATGAAGAAGGTAAATCCTTAAAGGGAATTTTGCTCTCTGATAGTGAGAGATCTGCTAGGCAAGAAATAAAATCAAAAAACTTACTTCTTCTTAGTATCAAAAAAACATCAAAACGGACTAAAGGTAAAAAAATAGCACGTAGAGACGTAGCTGTTGCAACCAGACAAATATCTTCATTAATAAGCTCTGGTATACCGCTTGACAAAGCCTTGCAGTCAATTGGAAAAAACTCTAACTCAAAAGTCGGCGATTTATTTAATGACATAGGTAACGAGCTGCAACAAGGTAGGCAGCTACATTTAATTTTGTCTGATTACCCTGGCAGCTTCGATCAGACTTATATTTCGCTTGTATCTGCCGGAGAAATTTCAGGCAACTTGATTGAAGCCTTTAAAAATCTATCTGAATATTTAGAAGATGAAATTTCAATAAAACAAAAAATTTTTTCGGCTCTTGCTTACCCAGTACTTGTTATTAGTTTTTCTATATTAGTAGTAATTGCTCTTCTAATCTTTGTTTTACCCCAAGTTACAGAGCAGTTTGTTAAGTCAAACATTGAACTTCCCTTTTTAACTTCTTTAATGATTTTTATCTCAAATAATATTTTGGTATTTATCGGAATAAATCTTCTATTAATCACAGCGTTTTACTTTCATTACAAGAAAAATATTTTGGGAACTTCTCGTGAATCAAATATCCATAGACTATTATTAAAAATACCTTTTGTTGGAAGGTTTCTGTTAATTAGAGACTTAGAAAAGTTCAGTCGAATCATGTTTTTAATGCTTAAATCAGGTATTAACCTTGATCAATCTTTAAATCATGCAAATAAATTAATTGGTAATAAATATGTAAGAAAAACCGTTGAGGAAGCTACAAAAGATATTATTGAAGGCAAAGATTTTCTATATGAAATTAAGCAATCAAAAATTTTTCCAGAAATATTTATTCAATTACTATCAAGTGGTTTCCAATCTGGATCATTATCGGAAATGTTTGAAAAGTTAGCATTTTATTTTAAAGACGAAATAGATAACTCTAGATCGTCATTACTATCCATTATTGAGCCATTAATATTAATAGTCATGGGCGGTATAATTACGTTGATAATTCTGGCTATCCTCTTACCAATCATGCAAATGAATAACTCTATTTTATCATAATGAAAAAAGGCTTTACTTTAATTGAACTCATGGCCGTAATTGTCATCCTGGGTATTCTTGCAACCGTTGTAGCTATAAATGTATCTCCAATTCTTCAAAGAGCAAACTTTGAGAAAATTAGAGCTGATATTTCTCAAATAGAGAAAGGTCTTGAGTTGTACAAATTTAATGAACTTAGATACCCCTCTACTGATCAGGGTCTCGTTTCTTTAAAACAACCTCCTAAAGACCTCAATCGACCTTTTTTATACCCTGCAGAAGGATATATAAGTGATATTCCCAAAGATCCCTGGGGAAATGATTATTTATATATGTCTCCCGGCATCAATAAAATTTATTATGATATTTACACTCTAGGTGCCGACGGTATTGAGGGAGGCGTAGGTGATGATGCGGACATTGGCAACTGGAATGTCAACTCAAAATAACGGTTTTACATTGATGGAGCTTCTGTTAGTTCTGTTAATAATAGGAATTATTTCTCTGATCCCTATTATCAATTCATCTTTCTTGAGCTCATACCAAGAAGGAGGAGTAACTCAAATCAACCAGCTCTTAAATTCTTTAAAGAAAGAAAGTCAGCTTATAAGAAAGCCTATAGCAATTGAAAAAAATAATGAGAATTACTATTTAGTGTCCTATGAAGACAACTCATGGAAAAATTATGATATTTTAGATTTTGATTTAAATCTGATCTTAAAAAATTATATTTTCAATGATTTAAATAATGAGTTTTTAGAGAATAGAGATAGGTCATTTTTAATCATTTTTTATCCTAACGGAAGAAACTCTGGTCTTGAGTTTAGAGTTTTAGATCAAAATCAAAAAATTTATTACGATATATTTGGTGAATTAAATGCGACTTGATAAAGGCTTTAGTCTTTTAGAAGTAGGTGTATCAATTTTAATCTTAAGTATTGCGCTGCTTACCATCTTTCAATCAATTTCATTTAATAACTCCAATCTTGACTCAATTAAAAAAAAGGCTTTTGCAAGACAAATAATTATCAATCGAATTTCTTCGTATGAATTTATAGATCCAATACGAATTAATTCATTTCGATCTTTTGATTATGTATTTGGTCCTTACAATTTTTTAGTTTTTGAAGAAATGAGTGTTACTGGAATAAATAAAAAGCAATTCTCTATTCGTATCAGTCTTGATGATGAGGTAATCACCGAATATACAACACTTGCTGGAAATGAATAAACTTCAAAAAGGATTTACTTTAATTGAACTGGTAATTTCAATAACGCTGTTATCTTTTATAACCATCATAACAACTTCTATTTTACAAAATTCAATTATCCAGAGAAATCTCTACATAGAAAATTCAAACAATTTGGAAAACTATAATAGTTTTTTTGGAATTTTTAGGGATGATTTTAGATTTATCCAAAACGTCGACATGTTAAATGTTGATGGTGCAAGTTCATTCAAAACACTTCTTCTGAATGATGATGAGAAACAACTTAGCTTCATTACTAAAAGTTTTTCAAACACTGATCTTGAGTTAAAAAATATAAGAGTCTTGTATTTTATTGAAAATGGGCAACTCTATCGTAGGCAATATAAAAGCATAAATCCTGCAGATTTTAGTGATTATCTTGATACGTTAATCCTTGAGGAGGTTACTGATATTCAACTTAAAGCACATAATAAGCAGCGCTGGCTAAATATATGGCCTTACGACGAAGTTTCTAAAAGAAGATTGCCACACGCAGTTTCTTTAAGCATTTCTCAGCGTCAAAAGGATGTTTTTGAAATAATCTTAGCAACTGATAATGATAATGTTTTTTAGAAAAAGAAAAGGATTTGTTCTCATATCTACAATGCTTATTGTTTTGATGCTTTCTATAATTGCATCTGAAATGAGTAAAGCTTTCTTTTTAGATTTACGAAAGGAAGGATATCTCTCATTTGATGCAATTGCTTTTAGCAAAAGAATAGAGTCTGAAAAGTTTTTATTAAATTTTATTAAGCGCGAATTAAATAAAAATCCAAACGTTAATAAACAAAATCCAATTTTCAATGAGAGTCTAGTTTTCCAATTTGATGATTTCTCACTTGAGGGCTCACTATCTGACCATTCAAATTGCTTCAATATTAATCATTTAATTACATTCAACGGAGGGCAATCAAAAGATAACTTAAAAGCTATAAAATATTTTGAAGATTTGCTTTCACAATATGCAATCAGTTATATGGATACTGACCAAATCATAGACCAAATTCTTGATTGGATGGATGTTGATGATATTCCTAGGAACAATGGGGCAGAAAACTATTATTATTCAAGCCTATTGCACTATCCCAGAGAATATACCTCCAAAAGGTTGTTTATTAATAAGTCAGAATTGCTGGCTATACCAAGTATCAATAAGATAAAAAATAGAGATATATGGCAAAAACTTTGCATCATCCCCATGAGCTCTATTTTCTATATCAATATCAATAGCCTTCAAGACGAGGATAAACATTTACTTTCTAGTGCCATTAGTCAACCTAATTTGAATGAAATAGCATTGATAATTAAAGAAACACCCAATGAAGGTTTTGCTACCGTTGAAGAATTCTTACAAAAATTTAATTTACAAGAAACAGATTTGATGATTCCTCTTGATATTTCTTCAGATATATTCCTCTTTAATGGCACACTAAAATACCAAGGTTTTTCGTATAATTTTAAAACTCTTATTAAACAAGAAAACGAATTTAATTACAGAATTCTTTATAGGTTATAAATAAATGAAAACAAGATATATATTTACTGATTCCAATCTTGAGACCATTTATAACTCCTTTGTAGTGGAAAGTGATCAAATACATCAAACAATGATTTCTGATCTTCAAGAGATAAACGAAGACAAGTCCATAAGAAAGAATATCATTTTTTTTAATTCAGAGTTTCTAAATTCATGTTCACTGAATGAATATGATAAATCTGATAACGATAAATTATTAAAAGCAAAGTTTTTTTCGTCTCATGTTGATCAATTACTTCTAAATCCGTCTGAACTAACTTTTTTCCCCTCATCCATTGATAACATTGGAATTTGGGGAGAATCTTATTATCTAGATAAGCTTAAAAACAAAACTTTAAACTTAAGAAAAAGTTTTTTTATACCCGATTACTTACTATTCTTTGAACAAAAAAATATTGTAGCAAACCTAGGATCTCATTATCTCTTAAGGCTAAAAGATGGTAGGGGATACAGCGGCCAACAACAAAAGATTAATGTACTCTTAGAATCAAATATTCAAATTTTAAATGATCTAGATGTTTTGGATGTATCGCCCATGGAATTGGAGTGCTTGCAAAATTTAGAGCATTCGCTAAATGAGTTTGATTTAAGTTCCCAAGTTTATAACTTTCATACAAATCATTCATCACAGTTAAATATTCTTAAAACTCCTTTAAATATCAACAGATTATTATATCTAGATGTAATTAGTGTGGGTGAATTCAGAAATTTTGCCATCCCTCTTTTAACTACCTTTTTGTTATCCATCTCTATAAACATCACAATTGAGTCTCAAAATAAATTAGTTTCCAAAGAAACCAAACAGCTCTTTTCAAACCTAGGAAATCAATCGGTAAGATTAATTAATCCAAAAGCACAAATAGATCAACTTATTAGCGAATTACAAATATCAGACAACAAAAGTCAATTTGATATTAAAATTTTAGATTTTCTAAATAACTATCAAGTAGATGAACTAGAAAGTATTGAAGTAAATCTTGATGAGCAATTTACTACTCTATACCTAGATGGACTCAGCTCAGAAAAATTGATAATCCTCACAAATCTTCTCAATTCTTCTGGCCTGTCAACTGAAGAAAATTTTGCGGAGGCTCAAAATAAGTTAAAAGGTTCAATTAAGGTTTTTTTATATGAATAGTTACATTAATGGTATTTTGAAGTTTATTAGGAATAAAGATAAATATCATCAGATAGCTATGATTTTATCTTTACTAATATTAGTTATTCTTTTGCTATTTCAACTATCTAAAATTCAAGACAATAGAAAGCTTCTAATAAATGCAAAAAGCGACCACGCTTATGTAGAAGAAAAATTCAACCTTATTGCAAATAAGATTAGTCTTAATCAGCTTATCAATGATTCAGAGAGTACAAATTCTTTGTTGAATAACATGGCAAAGAAGTACGATTTGTTAAATTTTCAAATCTACGAAGAGAATATGCAAAATGTAATAAAGTTTGATATTGATGATCTGCAAAAGCTTGAAATCCTAATTAATATTTTTTCCAACGAAAGTTTTATTCAAGTCAAAAATATTTATATCAAACCCGATAGTAAGGATTATCAAATTAAAATTAATTATGTGTACGGTGATACACAGTGACTTGGTTGAAAGAATAATTGAGCATTACTGAGTTAATTTTTTGCATTTCCATTGGAATGTGCCTTGGAAGCTTCGCCTCAGTTCTGATCTACAGAATTCCTAGAAATATAAATTTACTAGTACCTGGATCCCATTGTCCTTATTGCAATAATACCCTCAAAGCTATCTATTTAGTGCCGATTTTTAGCTATGTACTCTTAAGAGGAAAATGTGATTTTTGTAGTTCAAAAATTAGTAGACTCTATCTAGTAAATGAAATTTTTATTACTGCAATGGTCGCAATAATTACATATCATGCTGGACCATATTCTATAGATGGATGGTTAACAATTACATTAATTTTGTGTCTATACGTTCAAGCAGTAATTGACTTTAAAATATTATCTTTATCAACTTATCTAAGCGCAATTATTGGTTTATTAGGATTTGCCATTAATTATTTACACTTCTACACATCAATTATTGATAGTTTGGCCGGATTGATTTTAGGCTATTGTAGCTTGTGGTTAATAAATTATATTTATAAAAAAATAAAAGGTACTGATGGAATCGGTTCGGGTGATTATTTATTACTTGGAGCAGTGGGAGGTGTTTTCGGTTCAAGTTCTTTAGGAATTATCTTATTATCAAGTTCAATCATTTCTATAGGATTACATTTCTTTACCAGAACAATTCACGGTGAGAGGATACCTCTTGGTACCGGTATTGCTTTATCAAGCATTATTTTCTTAGTTCTAATAATTTTGAACAAATAAAGACAAAATCTATATGTTTATATAAAAAAGAAGACATGATACTTTCTTGGGGAAGCGGCATCATAAGACTAAGCTTTATTTCTATTTAGATTTAAATAAATATCAATTAACACAATAGATACTTCATAGAAATACAAAAGTCACAATACTTTTTTAAGATATAAATGTTAGTTCCCCCAGACTAACAATAAGATATTTAACGTAAATATCCTTGAGTCAAGAAACCTAATACTTTAATTAGGTTTCTTACTCAAGTTTAATTATTCAAATAATGGAGACAAGCTCTTTTAGATTCACCTAAAAAGGCTGGACTAATACTTTTTTCAGCTTTAAATCCACTATAAAGAGATGATAGAAGCATTTGTGTGGCTATTTGATTTTTAATGGGTTTAGTGCCGGGAGAAAGTTTTGAGATTTCTTCAGTAATTGCCAAGCTTAATAAATCTTCTGCAAACTTAGTAAAAAGAACTTCAGCAATTTCTTTATTTTGATTGATGTAAATAGCGGATACATCAATAATAATTTTGTAGTGTTCTGATACATTTGAATAATTAATATTTTCTAAGTTGTTCTTAATCAAGTTTATTAATTTCAAACAATGCTTTTCTGACAAAGCATCAACGATAGATTCATTGCTGGGAAAAAATTTATAAATAGAAGGCCTTTTCATTCCAGAAATTTTAGCCACGTCTTGTATGGTTAGAGAATAATTAGAATCTGATTTAAGAATGTATTCTGCCGTTTCAAGAACTTTTTCAAATCGCTTTATGCTTCTCTTTTGTTGCGGTTTTATTATTTCTGAAGAAGATTCCATTTTTATAAGTTAATCAGCCAATTCTGATAAATGACTATATACTTTATAAGCCAGGTACTACAGAAAAAATTAGAATGAAAATTAAGGGGTATTTGAATCTATTGTCAGGCATGGTCATGTTAGAGCTTGGCAATTTATCTTCAACCTTAGCACCTTTCAATGTTGGAATTATCGCAGACGGCTTTGCGGCATCATCTCAAGACTCAGGTCTTGTTGTTTCTTTAGAACTCTTTTTTGCAGCCATTGGCGCACTATTTTTTGGAGCTTCTAACCTTAAGGGTCAGAAGTTAGCCTTTTTAGGATGTTTTATCGTAGTTATTTGTTATTACTTGGGCTCACTTTCAACTAATGTATCTGAAATATTTCTTATCAAATCTTTTTCAGGTTTAGGGTGTGGAATGTTAATAGCTAGCGGACATTCTATTTTGGCAGCTTCCAAAG
>Ga0209992_10002433_pt1 | contig 17041 bp, 15 predicted proteins | sample 2SBtaG_2_FD_182564 | JGI IMG/M metagenome (GOLD analysis project Ga0209992, IMG submission 182564) | Deep subsurface microbial communities from Kolumbo volcano to uncover new lineages of life (NeLLi) - 2SBTROV12_ACTIVE470 metaG (SPAdes)... | ecosystem: Environmental > Aquatic > Marine >... | reverse complement strand
TTTGTCTTTAGCTGATTTAGGATTTTTCCCTGCACCACTAACACCTTGTTGTCCAAATCTGATAGTCTTTATTTTGTCTCCTTCTTTAGCAACTACTACATGAGATTTAGTTTTATGACTAGGAGTTCGTTTAGGTTTATTAAACCCTGAAACCCCTGCTCTTTTTAACCTAGGGTCTCTTGCCATAATTATTTCTTTTTTCTTCTCATGGTTTTCTTCATCATCTTCTTACCTTTTTTAGGTGGTCTTCCTCTTTTACTTCCGTATGTACCTTTACCCATTGGTGGCATTTGATTTCTCCTTTGTTTTAGGTTTGTTAATATTTTCGCCTTGCATTTTAAGTATACCTCTAAGCCTTGAAATTTCAATAGCTAGTTCTCTTACTGTTCTTTGCAAAGCTGTATTAGTTACCTTTATTCTCATTAATTCATTTTCGTTTAATACTGCAGTTATATCTTCCTGCTTTATTAAAACTCTATCGTCTATTACTTCCTGAGTGTTTTCAGGAGAGTCTAGTACTGCGTCTAAACTGTCTACGATTTTGTTGTCTTCCATTATTTGTTCCCTCGTAATAAATTTTATTATTTGTACTTTCTTTTCGTTTGCTTTTGTTTACTCTTATTTCTTCTAGTATTTTACCAAATTCTTTTCTTTGTTCTACAGTCATTTTAGGTTTCTTTTTGCCTTGTTCTCTTACATTTTTAAGCCATGTTTCGTGAGCTTCTCCTATCATAGTCTCAATTCCGTTGTGAGAATAAGGGTCATTAGGAGTGTAAGGAATGTTGTGAATTACTGACCTACGCTCTGTAACTGAATCGTAAAAACTAAAAGAAAGCGAGCTTAAAGTATTACCTGCAGGTAACTCTCCTATAAGAAGAACGCCTGCAGGTAATATTAATCTTCTGTCGTAAGTTTCTGAGCCTACGAATTGCATACTTAGTCCAAGTTTTGCAGTACAACTACTGCATACTCGTTGTCAATACCTGCCAAGCTATGTACTCTTGCGACACCGCCTGTGGTATCTGCTCCGACTACTAAACCTTGACCTGCGTGGTTAGAGCTAGTTCCAATAGGACTTCCTATTGCAGGAGTTCCATCTATTTTTATAACAGATATTCCTCTAGTTTGAACCCAACCATAATAGTCAGCAGTAAAAGCATTTACTGTTACACCAACAGGTCTTTCAGCAACTGCTGCTGTAGCTACGATTATATTGTCATAAGGATTTTTCATTAGTCCTACTGTGTCAGTTCCGTTAGTAACTGCTTGATGTAAGCCTGCTTCATCTTCTATTGTTACTGTAGCTGACCCGCCACTTCCAAAAGCATCATGTTCTTTAATCTTGTAAAGCTCATGTACTGATGTAGCTGCTAAGTTAAACCATAGGTAACCTTCTTTGTAAAGATTTTTTGCTGCTGCTGTACCTTCAACTGTTACATCAATAGTTCTTGAACCTGCTGCAGTTGTTGCAACTGCCAAGTCTCCGTCTGAACCATGATGTGCAACTAAAGCTTCTGCTGCTACAATTAATCCTTCTCCGATTGCTGTTCCACCATTGTGGGCATATCTGTATTCTCTTCCGTCACGAAATACCATTCGAGTTCCGAGTTCAAGTTTCTGACTTGAAGTCTCTTCTTTCTCCTGTCCATATACTCCGTTTATTACGTTTGAAAAAGCCATTACACTTCCTTCCTTTATTTAATTCGGGTATCTTATACACCCCGCCTTCAACCGATTGTTAAAAAACCGTATAAGCTCGGTCAAAGATTACACTTATACTAAAACAAGTTATTCAGGAGTAGCTTTTTGTTTAGGCGTTTCCACCTTAACTTCAGTTTTCCCCTGAGTAACTTTGTCTTTATCTTCATTAAAGCCTGCTTTTTTACAAGCACACTCTTTACCTTGCAATTCCATTTTGCAAACTCCGTCCCATGGCATTATTAACCACGCTAGCGGAGCTTTAGCTTTCCTTGCTAGGTGTTGCGGGTCTCCTACCTGATTAAGGTGTTTCGTCCCGCAGGGTTTCCAAACCTTTCCTTCTACCGTATAAGAAGGGAGGTGTTGATATAAAGTTACTTTATCTTGCCAACTTTCTAATAATTGCCAATCATAATCTTTGTTCATACCTAACTCCCTGTTAGATTGATTTAACTCTTCTAACAATTCTCTACGTTGTGCAGACGGCATGCCTGTACCCATAAAGCCTCCATTTATTATTTAATTTTTAATTACGCACTAGTTGAAGGAGCGGAAGCGTCAAAAGTCAAAGGTGCACCTCTTGAATCATCAAGCTCTGCAACTCCGTAATCCGCAGTTATAACCACCTCAGTTGCACGCATTGAAGCGTCTCTCTGTCTCTCTGTTCTACTGTCAACAGACTGTAGTACAGCTAGAGCTGATTTGTCAGCAATAACGCCAACTGCGTCATCACTTGAGTCAACTGATAAGTTTCCGTCTTCAAAAATTGGAACTCCATTAAGAGGTCTTAGACCGCTAAAGAAGTTTCCAAGCAAATCTTCAGACCAACCATGTGGTACAGGGTAAGTTGAAGAAGCTGTTACTGCTGTGTTAGCAATATCAAAAACAGTATTTGGGTGTTGCAGAATATATATTTCTGTTCCAAACTTGTTTGCTTTTGCAAATGCTATTGCACCTGCCATGTTAGCTAGACTTGCTGTAGCTGCTGCTGCACCAAGTGTAGTACCACCATTTAATGAACTATATAATGAGTGAACATCAGTATCTTTTTTTCTTGCCATTGCGTCTCCAAGTTGTTTACCAATAATAGTAAACACATTGTTTTGTTGTTCACGAACAAGTTTGTCGGTAAGAATAACTTTAGCTCCTACCTCACTTGCAGTAAGGCTGACTGTTGTCATTCCTATCTCTTCTTCGTCAACAATGTCCTGTCCGTCTGTTAAGTCAGACACGGTCATTTGTGAGACTTTTGGCACAGTTACTTGCTTTGAACCTTTAGGAAGTGTGAACTTCTCTATTAAAGCCATAGCGGGAGCATTGTGCTCCTCGGTATATCTAGCAGCCGCGATTATAGTTCTGCTCGCGTTCTCTAAACTACCTGTTGTAGCGGTTTGAGCCATTTATTTCCTCCACCGTTGAATAGGTGTTTCCACCTGATTATTGTAAACCTGCAGCTCTTCGACCTGCAGCTAATGCTTTGGGAGAATTATCTCCCTGAATATACCTTTCCTGCCAATACTCATCAGAATCTTCTGACGTAGGACTTGCAGCGTTGTCATCAAACTTTTGAGCAGGAGCTAATTGCTCTTTGAGCTTTTTGTTCTCCTGTTCTAATTTGTTAAACTTTGACTGACTAACCGCAGCCTCTCGCATTTGAGCAGGGTCTGTGTACTTCAGCAACTGTTGTGGGTCTACATTGTATTCTCTAGACAAAGACAACGCTTCTGTCATCATTTGTGCCATAAGATTTTCCCTGTTAATAGCTGCAGTTTGCATTTGTTGCATTTGCATAGCATTGCTTTCCCATTGCTGAGTTAGTAATGCAGCCACTTCAGGTTCGTACCCTTGTTGCTCGTACTGTGTCTGTACTGATTGCTTTTGTTGAGCAAAATTTTGTTGAGCCTTTTCAGCTTGATATCCTTGAACCTGTTGTTCTAATTCCTTTACTCTTGTATCGAAATCAGGTTGTATTGCAGGGGTAGGAGTAGCTTGAGGCTGAACATTTTGCTCAGCAGGAACAGCGTCTTGTGATTGCTGTTCTGTTTCTGTACTTGGCACAGGTTGTGCACTTGTTTCTTCTGTTTCTTGTTGCGGGACTGCAGGCGGGGCTTGCACATTTTCCGCTCCTTGTTCAGAAGAATCCTGAGTTTCATTTGTTTCTGTTGGCATAACAAAAGGCAAGGCAGGGTTAAACGAATCCTGTCCTTCAGGCGTTGTGTCCGTTATAACAGGCTCAGCTTGTGGCTGAGATTCTTCTGCTTGCGGTGTAGTGTTTTCACTTACCATATTTATTCTCCTTTAGTGTGTTTAAACACGCTCTGTTTATATTAAAATACATTTATTTTCCTTGTATGTCAATTACTAAAATCTTAATCTAATCCTTTTTGAAAAGCCATGGGATAATATTTCTCTCTTATTTCCTGAGAGCTTTCGTGTACTGCTGCATTTAAATTGTTTCTAAAATTATAAGGAATAGTTATGTTTGTGTTTCGCTTTACTTGTGCCCAAGTTAAAGGTTGCTTGTCAAACCATTTGCTATAAATGTTGTCTAAGTTAGGGTTATTGTATAGTAATGAAGTTTTATAAGAATTTTTTTCAGTCTCCATTACCCTAACACTGTTAATCCAATTAAAATGCGAAACAGGAGCAGTCCTTCCCCCTTGGTTAGTCAAAGTAGAATTGTATTCTTTTCCTTGTTTAGCATGCTCTTCTTGTATTGCTCTAATAACATCTTCTGAATAATAAGCAGCTTGGTTTGTTTTAGTTAAATTAAGATACATTAAATAGTCTTCAAATATTTTTCTTCTTTGAGGCGTTAGTTTAACTGTAGTTAAATCTTTTTCTGATTTTACATTGCTATCAAATGCTTTTTCTTGCCCTGTTTCTAAAGCGGTTGTAATAGAAGTCCGCGAAGTCCAATCCCATAAAATGCTTAACTTGTCCCTGTCTCTTTCGTATTCTGACCTGACTTTGTTTATTCTGCTATTTCTTTTTGTAATAACGCTTTCTTTTTCTTCAGGTGTTAACGAACTTAAAAAGCTGTCTCGTTTTGCAAAAAATTCTTCAAATGCCAAGTCTTCATTTATACTCATCATTTCTTCGTCAACTCGTATAGACATGTATTGTTGATACAAATATTCTGCAGGGTCGGTTAACCCTCTTGCTTTCATAGCTTCGTTAACTCTGTTCCAATATTCATTTTGTTCTTCTTGTGTTAATGTTTGGAAAACTTTTGAGTCTATTCCTAACTCTGTTAACTTGTTTTGTTGTGTAACTTCAAATGCTTTATACAAGTCTGCGTATTGGTCTCTATATTCTGCAGGAGTTAACTTTCCGCTTTCAAGTTGTTCTGCTAACTCGTGTCCTTGTCTTTGCACATTTTCTATATGAATCCGTATAGAATCGTCGTATTCTTTTTGTTGTGCCATATCAATTCCTAAGTCTTTTGAAACAGCAGGAAATATTTCTCTTTCAGCTCCGCTAGCACTTGCAGTTGAATAAAATGTTTCGCTAAACTTATTTAAAACAGGAAGCCGTACATTTCTTCTTCTTAATTCTATTAACACTTTTTCTCTTATTTCAGGAGAAAGATTGCTAAGAACAGCTTGTTGCTTGTCAGGGTCTTTCATTGCAAGTATAGTTTTGTAAGGTTCTATTACTTCGGGTTCTATTACATATTCTAAAAAGTAATTTTCTATTAACCAATCAGGAAATCCTGTGACAAGTTCTTCTCCAAGTGTTCCTGTAAATGTTCTTACAGAGTGTTTTAATCTTTCAGGAGAAACAGGAATGTTTAATGTGTTTGCTATTGCCCTGTAAGTAAGATTAGTGCCTGAGTTGTATTGCTCTTCTGTCGGAACATTTTTGTCAACTAACGGGGTATCAAAGTGAAAGTTTTTATTAAAAATTTGTTCAACAGGATTGACTAACAACGGAGGAAAAAACCTTGCTATAGTTCCTTCCCAAGAAAAGTTTCTTCCTGAAAAATTTACAGGGCTCATCTCAGGAATAATATCATTAAATAAAAATTCAGAAAATGGTTGTCCTTCTATTTCGTCGTCTGTTCTCCAAAGCTCTTCCATTATTTTTGTGTGGCTTCCAAATATCCAAGCCCACTCTCTAGTTCTAGGCACTACTTGAAATGTGTTAGGTTTTAATCTATCTGTCCCGTCTGCTTTTTTTTCTATCGGCTGTTTTGGTTCTGTAGAAGGTAACATAAAGAAAATAGAGGTGTGTCTTTGCGAAGGGTCTATATCCCAATATTCAGGGTGTGACATGTTATAAGCGTCCAAAGCTATTTTAGCCGAAAGCAATCCTCCTATTTTTGCAAAAGCTGCTTTCTTGCCTTGCCTTTGTGTAAACAAAGTTCTTATAGAAAGCTTGCTTGCTTCAAACGCCGCATTTAAAAAAGGTATATACATGTTTGCTTTTTTAATCCACTGACCTCCCCTGCTAAAATCTATAGTAGCCTGAACAGAACGAGTAGCTGCTTTAGCAGCTCCTTCGCCTCTTACAATTTCTCTAATTGCTTTGTTCTGATTTCTTTTAGCGGCAGCTAAAGTTATTTTTTCTTCAACTGTCATTTTAGGTTTAGCACTTTTTGGCAACGGAGTTTTTGCTATTTCAAAAGCTTTTTTAAGTTCAGGGTTTAGTTTAATTTGTTTTTTAAGTTCAGATTCAAACACCGCTCTTCTTGCTATTTGTTCTGTGTATTCCGAAACAGAAGTGTATTTGCTGAGAGCGTTAGAAAATAATTTTACTCCTTTCATGGTTTTTAGTGCGTCAAGTTTTGTTTTAGGGTCAACTTGGTATTTGTCATACAAGTCTCCAAACAATTTGTATTTTACAGATTCAGTTAACAAGGGGTTTCCGTTTTCATCTAGCAAATCTCCTTTTTTATTAAACTCAATAAACGTAGCTCCGTTTTTCTTTGCGTCTTTCATTGCTTGTTTAGAAAGTTTAAATTCGCCTAAAGCTCCTCCTACTTTTATGTTAAGCCCGTTTTCTTGTGCGGTTTTTAAAAACACATCTTGTCCTAAATCTTCTGTGTATCTTTTTTGAGAAGCTCCGCTTAAATCATAAATATCTTTTAATATTTCGTTTTCTAAATCTGCCTTACCTAACTTGTTCATTGCGTCTCTAAAGACTATTCTTAAAAGCCTAGGAATAGTTCCTTTAGAAGAAGTTATAGTTGCAGACAAAGAGTCAATTATTAAATTTTTTGAAGCAAATTCAACGCTTCCTGTGTGAGCAAGTTTAAACATGGTGTTAGACCCGCTTATTAATGAAGGCACATAGTCTTCTCTAAATATAGCTAGTTCGTTTTTAAACCCTATTAATTCACTATAAAGTTCTTTAGAAACTTTAAAGTATTGAGGTTTCCCGTTGTGATAAAAAGCAATAGCTTCTTTTTTGGGAAACAGTTTGTTATACATTCCTATATCTATTTCTTCTACTGCTATAAAATCTCTAGGAACAGAAAGTTTTTTAGCCAACGCAGAATCTGTGTAAACTTTTTTATATTCAGAACTGTTTAATAAAGTCAAAACAGTTTTAAGAAGTTTGTTTTGTTTTATTCTGTATTCATTAGTTGCTAATTGCATTTGCATAGTTTCAAGAAAAGGCATGGTAGTGTCTCTGTCCCCGAACTCGTTAAATTCTCTTACAATTTTATAGTCAGTTCTGTTTGCCCAATTCCCGCTTACGTTATCAGCCATTTGATTTATAAATTTTGTCGGAACATAATCAGGATAATTTCTGTTTAATCCTTCATATTGTTCTTTGGTTAAAAACCCTTCTTCATAAAGTCTTTTTCTTTCATGCCTGTAAACATTGTTAATTACTTTAACTTGTTGTTTTAATTTTTTGTATGCTGTTGTTCCGTATTTTTTTACAAGCTCTTCTCTTATTAATTCTACGTTGTCTACAACGTCTCCGTAAGTTACCTTGTTAGTTTTTTTCCCTAATATTTCATCTATAGGAATAGGAAGTTTTTTCATTTGACCTTGTGGCAACATAGTTTGCGGGTTAATTCTTGTCCATTGCCTAGCCAAGTTAAGAGTAAGTTCCATACGCATTAATAAATCTAAATCAGTCACGTCTAAATCAGGAGCTATTTGTGAAAGCTCTTTTAACACGCTTTTCATTCTAGTATTAATTTGTGCAGAAACTCCTCCAAAAGAAACTATCATATCTTCTATTTCTTCGTAAGATTTTTGCCCCCATTGTCCTCCAACTCTTCTTAATAAATAAGTGTTGTCCCACATTCTTTGCATAAAATGAACAAATGCTCTGCTAATATGTGTGCCTGAAGGTTGTCCGTCTTTTGTAGGAGGAGGGTTGTGTACAAAGTTTTTAGCCCATTTTAATATAGGACTAGTATCGTCAGATATTACGTTTTTGTTTTTTGCAGATTCACTAAAAGCTTGCCCTATTCTAATATAAGGGTCATTTACAGGGTCTGTTCCTGCAAACGCAGGCTGTGGTTCAAACCATTTGTAATCGACTTCGTAGTCGTCTAAGAGTTGTTTTGTTCGTTTTGCAGAGGTTCTGTTGAGATATTGTTTACCTCTGTTGGTGTTGAGAAAACGATTGCCGACGCTGTCGTATTCTTCTCTGACAACCGACCTGACAACGCCGCTAGAGAATTTAACTCTTCCGCCCAATCTTGTAAGGATTGGAAGTCCCGCTCCGTCGGGGTCTGTTGCAAGTTGCTTTCCGAATTGTTTAAAGTCATTTAATGCCCTTGTTATTGATGTGTTTTCAGGTAGAAATTCATCTACAAAAGCTATTGTAACACTTTTCTTATCTGATGACAATTTTAACCCACTAATGATTCTGTCACTAGCTTCTCCTGTAATTTTATTTATTGACACGGGAGATTGGTTTGCAAGGGTTTTTTGCAAGTTTGTTATTTCTTGAGCTGTTAATGCTTTGTCAAAATCTATTTTCATAATAGGAGAGTTTACAAATTCTTTTCCTCCTAGTAAATCAGGAAACATACGAGCCGTGCTTTTTACTAAAGCAGAATTAGCGTCTAGTCCTTCTAGTATAATTAAAGTTGAGTCTTGGTTGTAAGCTTTTGCTCTGTCAGCAGCAAGAAAAAGTATTTGGTCTAAGTCGTTTAAATTAGAAGGAACTACCATTTCTATAGAATGTTCTGCGTACCCTCCGTATAATCCCATATTTGGTTTTGGTTGAATTGCTTCATCAAGTCCTAATTCTGTACTTTTTTCTTTTAAATCATTTATAGCAGGTTGTAATATTTTGTTTATATTTTTTTCTGCTTGTATTTTTTCAGAAGCGTTTCCTGTTATTAGTTTGTTGTTTTCTTTGCTTATTGTTTCTTTTGCTGCTTTGTTAAAAAACGGTGTAAAGCCTTGAGTTTCGTCAACAGAAGGAGTTATTCCTATGTCTGCGTCAAGTTTTTTTAATTTTAATACATTTCTCCAAGCACTTTCTCCTACAGTTTTGCCTGCTGTTTTTGCTAGCCCGCCTGTTTTTAATAACCCTGTAGTAGCAATATCTTTTACTTTAGGTACGGCGGCAGGTATTCCACCTGCGGCTATTATACTTGTAGGATAAATTAACCACGGATTGTCTGTTTGTGTTTTTACGGCTGCTTCTGTTCCTAGATAAGAAGGAGTACCTCCTGCCCAATATTTAAACTGACTTCCTTGAAATTCCAAAGCAGGTGCTTTTAATCCTTTTGCTTTGTTCATTGCAGAACCAAAAGCAGATTTAACTGCTTGCGGTATAACGCTATCTATAACCTTTGTTGTTTGATTCGTTACAGCTTGGTAAGCATTTGTTTTGGCAATAGCTGACGCTGCAGGTTGTATTCCTATTTTTGGTGTACTTATTCCAAAAGCTGATACAGTTCCTCCGCCGTATGTTTTTGCTAATACTTTAGCAGCAGCAAAGTCTAATATCGCATAGAAAGCCAAATCCCAATACCCCATTTCAAAACTTTCCCACGGAGTTATTGTAGGGTGTAGTAATCCTTTTATTACACCTGAGTTATATTTAAATGTTTCTGAAATCCTGTTTACATCTTCCATGTCGCTTATGTTTTCTTGGTCATACAAAGCTTTTCCTAGTTGGGACATTTTATCTAAAGGCTCTCCTGCCTTAATGTTTTCGTCATACAAAATACTATTAGCGTACAATCTTAAATCTTCTACACTTGTGTTTTGCAAGTTGTATAAATCGTTTTGTCCTTTGGGAATAAAGCCTCCCTCGGTTAATTGAACCTTGGGTAATTTTTTTGCGTCTTCAACTGTTTTTATAAAAGCTTGTATTTTTGTATAAGAACTGTTGGCAACTTCTTGTGCTTTGTTTGCTACCATGTCTACTTCTGCTTCTGTTACAGTATCGGAAGTAAACTTATTAGGGTCGTAATCAAAATCTAAATTATACCTGTCGTAATCTACAGGAATGTTTAAATCAGCAGGCATAGCAGTTCCCTGAAGGAGTGCGTCTGCTCGTTGTTTTTCTAACGCTACCTCAGCCGAATCAGGAACAAATCTGTCAGGTGCTCCAAATCTCATAAGTCCTGTGCTAGGGTCTTGTGCTGCAATCATTGATAGTCTTTGGTCAGCAGTAGGAGCAGGTACTTGTTCCGTGTAAGCTTGTGTTGGTGGTTGGTTATATAAATCTTCGTTTACCGCAAGTGGCTTAACAGGTCTTGGGTATTGTATATTTCTATCTCTAATTACTTGAGGAACAGTCAAAGAAGGAGGGACAGGTATATCTGTAGAAGGAAAGATAGGATTTTGCTGTCTTGCTCTTCTTAAGAAATCCTGTATGTAATTAGGTTCAACCATTAGTAATACATAAACCTTGTTCTAGGTGCAATGTATGAAGAATAGTCTCCTCTTTGAGTAGGAGTCATTCCTTGATACCTTGAAGTAAATAAATCTGTTCCTGTGTAAGGATTTGCAGTTTCTAAATAATCTTGAAATTTTAAGGTAGGAACTTCTCCTTCTCTTAATTGAGAACCAAGTGCTCCCAAATAAGCGTTGTATATATTTTGAAATTGATTTTCAAAAAAACTTCTTTGTTTAGGAGACCTCCCTGCAAATGTTTGTCCTGCAGGGCTTGAGTAATAAGCGGCTGTAGGCATTTCTTCCAAAATGTTTGCAAATGGATTTGTTATATCAAATGTGTTAGTAGACATAAATGGTTCTGCCATAATTACTCCTTATACGTTCCCACTTCCCATTCCTCTCAAGTTCAAAGCAGGAGCTCCTCCGCCCCCAACTCCAAATTGCGAACCTAGCGATTGGTCTGCTGTTGTTCCAAAAAGTCCTCCCAAATTTCTAGACCTAATATAGTTTAAGAAACTTGCAGGTTGTCCTTGTTCAGTTGTTAATGGATAGTTAGCTCTAAATCTGTCATACATATTTTGAATAGTATTGCTTATTGCTCCTCTTGCTAACGGAGAGCCGACCATTTGTTGAAATGGTAAATTAGCAGCCGCTAGTTCATATTGCCCTGCTTGGCTTCCTGTAAACAAATCTCTTAATGCTAAAGACCTTGCGTCTTGCATATATGGCGATTCTTGGAATTGGTCTCCTGTCATTCCTGCTATGTCTCCTGCTCTTCTTATTAATTGTGCGTATGAGTAAGGATTTACTTGCCTGTCTTCTCCCAAGAAAGTTAAAAACGGGTTTTCGCCTACAACAGGTTGATTAGCCATTCCGCCTCCTAGTACAAACTGAGTATATAGCGGGTTGTACTGTGACAAAGCTGCTCTTTGCAACGCTCCTGTTGAATACGGAGAAGTTGCTACATATTGTCTAAATACATCATAAGGAGCTAGTTCTTGTAACGCTCTACTTGTAGGGTCAAGGTTTATTCCGCCTGTTCCGTCATTCTGTATTGGCTGATAAGGAGGGTTTCCGCTTCCTGCGTCAGCTCGGTCTAACAAAGACATTTCGTTGTTGTTCCCCGTATTACCCATTCCCATGTTTGCAAGTGTCGAAGTATTATTACTGCCTCCTAAAGCACTTCCTCCGCCAAGAGCAGCCATATTTCCTGTAGTTAAAGCATTGTCTATGTTTTGTGTTTCTGTTTGTCTTTCTGCTTGGTCTCTATAAAATTGTTCCCATTGCCACGCAGGTAATCCTCCCATTGCCGAAGCTTGATTGTTTATTTTGTCAAACGCTAGTTTGTCGTCTGCAGCGATTGAAATTTTTGAAGCGTTCAATGCGGCAGCATTGCTTTGTCCTTGCTGATTTAATACGGAGTTCATTTGTGCTTCAGTTATAGCTGAGTCAGCTCCGAGTGAGGCTTGGTTTGCCACAATGTAATCATATTGAGCTTTTTTAGCTCCTTCGTCTCGAGCAACTGTAAACAGTCGGTCTTCAAATTTTTTGCCTGAAGTTTCTCCGTCTGCAAGTTTTGCGGCTTCTGCAAAGATTTCTTCCATAGTTTTTGCCGTGTATTCTATGCTTTTTGTTTCTTTTGTGCCGTCTGCTTTTGTTATTGTATAAGTCATTTGTGCCATAATAATTCTCCTTATCTGTTATTTCTAGCGTTTGGTCTTGGTGTGTTCGGAGCTACCATTCCTTGAGGTGGTGTTGGTGTTGGTGGCGGTGCTCCTGTCATTGCGTTAGGCATAACTCTTGGGTCTATGCCTCTAGTTCCGTTTGGTTGCGGCGGTTGTTGTGGTTGTTGTGGTTGTTGTGGTTGCATTGCCTGCATTGCCTGTTGCCTTTGTATTAATTTTGATTGTAACACAAACATTAATTCTCCTAAATAAATTTGAGCCAAGTCGTCTCTGCCTCTTCTTTCAGCAGCTTGTACCATTCCAAGTAAAGTTGCTTCAGGCAAAACTCTTTCTCCTTGTTGTTCTTTAATAGAAGCGTCTATTTCGTCAGTGTCTTGTAGTCCTAAAATTCTATCTCTAATATATATGTCAGGCAATAACGGAGTTTGACCGTCTCTTGCTATCTGAGCCATGCTCATCTTCGACATATCGTCTTGTGGAAGTTGTCCTACTAAACTAAGTTCCATGTCTCCTGCTATTGCTACTATGTCAGGAGATATCTCTTCTTTAAAATATTGTCTGTTCATATCTTGTCCTGATAACTCCATAGCCCCAAACGCACCTGTTACATATTGGTCGCATATCAACATAAGAGCCTGTTTAAACGCTTCTTCTAACGCACTAAGCCTAGGTTGAATTACTCCTGTTATTCCTTGCCTTAATGTATTAATTGCAAATCCTGATAATTGAAATGGCAAGTCTCCATAAATACTATGAGGAAATCCTCCTCTTTGCATTTCTCCTGAAATCATTGACATATACGCACCTGTTTCTCTAGCTGCTTCTAGCATACCTAAAGGTTGTACGTCTTCGCCTTGTGCTAAAGATATTTCAGTACCTTCTTTGTAAGGGTCTTCGTCTAAGGTTTTAGTACCGTCTCTTGATATAATTTTCATTCCTTGTTTTCTAGCACGAGCTGTAAGTTCTAGCATAACGCTCATCATGTAATTGTGATTATCGTAAGATTCACGGTTGTGTTTAAACACGCTTTCGCCCATGTTAGCAATAGTGTCGGTTATGGTTACTCCTTGTTCGTTTAACGCTTGTACCATAGGAGTAGAACCTACAGGAGATATAAATACAGGAACTCTTGGAGAGCCGTGAGGCGTAGCTTTTTTAATAATTCTTCCATTTTCAAGAACAACCATGTTTACTTCGCGGTCATAATAATCGTACATGTTTATCCAATCTTCATTTGGGTGCATGCTTCCGTCTAATCTAACGTTATAAGATTGCTCTATATCTGTTTTTGATTTTCTAATTCTGTAACATGCCCATTCTAGTCCGTTATCTGATGTTCCCCAATAAGTATGAAGTGCGTCCCATGGCGTAATATCTACAATAGTTTTTCCGTTACTATCTTTTCTTAACAAACTTCTTCCTGCAAACCAACCTCTTAAAGCTATTTGCCAAGAAAGAACATCTTTAACTGAAGGGCGTAATGCCATTTTTTGTCTTTCGTTTGCAGACTTCATTATACCAAGCATAAATTTTTCTTTCATATTGTTTGCCTGACGTTGTTCTTGGTCAGCAGAAGTGTTTGGTACTCTAATTACCATTTCACTTCCTACCAAATAATCTATAACTTTGTCAGCAAATGTGCTTGGTTCGTTAGATGTGTAAGATTGAAACCCGTCTCCTGCGTCATAAGGGTCAAGAGTGTAAAGTTGAAAGTCTTCTTCCATTCGCCTTCTTAAAGGTTCTGTTGACTCATGGTGCGATTCCACCATGTCTATTATTCTGTTAGCTGTAAGTCTCTTTTTACGAGCCATTGCTTACCACCTTTTAACTCTAATAGTGTTTCTATTTTCAATATGACCATAACCAAATTGATTTATCAAGCCATAAATTAACGCTTTTATTCCATGATTATACTTGTCTTCGGGTTGATTGCCAACTATGTTTCCGTCTCTATCTGTTTTCCATTTGTAAACTTTGGTTTGTCCGTCAAAAGGATTTGGTGCACTGCCGAACTCAGAAAGCAACCCTTTGCATTTAGGGTCAACAATTAACCGTGGCTCTTTAGTAACAGGGTCTATTTTTAACGCTGACTTTAATCTTTCAGTTCCGTCATTAATTCTAATTTTTTCTCCTGACATGTAAAGCCCTGCTTGGTCTAACCACATTTCAGCTACGGCAGGCATAGCCTGATGTTGATACCCTGCTATGTCTGTTACTCCATATTGCACATCTTTCCACCATGGTCTGTGTTTAGCAATTTCTATTATTTCTTCTGTAATAAGTCCTTGTTCATATATTTCGTCAATCACAAGAACGTGGTCGTCAAATATTTGTACTATCATACAAGCGTAAGCTGAAGCATAGCCATGGTCTATCCATATATGAACAGGGTGTCCTTCAACATATTCAAGGTCTCTAAGATGAATGTCTGTTCTAAATTCAGGAAATACTTGTCCTATAGGTGGGGAAGGTATGCCTTCTATTCTTTCCATAAAGAAATCATCTGAAGAAGCGTTTTTAAGCTTTAATATTTCAGGGTCATCTTTGCCGCCTTTGTACAAATGGGTGTTAGAATAAGAAGGGAGAGAATAAGATTGTTCGTCACTAGACCCGTGTTGCCATGCAAGATAAGTCTGTGGATACCAACCAAGTGACCCTTCAAATGTACCTGATAAAAATAACCACCCTTTTTTAGGGGCTGTTCTTCCTCTAAGTCTAAAAAATGTATCTAAATCTAACTGACTTGCCTCGCACCCTATAATTCCGTTTGGAGCTGTCATAGCTAAAGTACGAGGGTCTTTAGCAGATTTAGTTTCTATAATAGTTCCGTCTGCAAGTTCTATTCTTGCAGGGTCTACTCTTTTTGAAGCTTTCTTTAAAACTCCAAGAGTTGCAAAGTCCTGTACTAAGTATTCGTATTCAGCTCTTGTTCTGTTGTAATCAGCAGCTACTAACCAATATAGTCCTGCTCCTTCAGTGTCAAATATTCTTGACAGTAAGTATTTACTTGCTATCATGCTTTTGCCTGCCTGCTCTCCACCTGCTACAAGGATATATCGTTTGTCAGAATATAAAATAGGTTTCTGTAACTCTGTAGGTTTGAACCCTACTTTGTTCCAAATAAATTCTCTTATTTTTGTTACGCTGTTATTCTGTGTCTGTAGCAATGCCCTTGTCCTTTAACAAATTTTCTACTTCGCTTTCCAAAGAATGAGATTGAGATTTTTGTTTTTTTTCTTTGCTTGCTTCTTTAAGTTGCTGTCTAAACTCTTGCATAACTTCTTTAGCAGGGTCTCCTGCACCTGTATCAAATCTTCTGTATTTATCAGGGGCGTTAGCGTTTAGTAATGCTAGAAGCAAAGTAGGGTTAGCTTTGTAATCTTTATTTTTTGCCATTTCAAAAACTAAGCTGTGAGCAACTCCTTCTAATTGTTCTACGAATTGTGTTCTTGCTGTTTCAAATTCTTCTTTAAAAACAATGTTTGTTTCTCTCCAATGTCTTACCGTGTTTCTGTGAATGTCTGATTCATTGCAAGCTCCGTTTATAGTTCCCTTCTTAGCGTAAGCTATAAGAAACTCTTTTTGTCTTTCTAGTGTTGTTTTCTTTTCTTTTTGGCTTGACATAGAAATTAAATATGTTTAGTATTAATATATCGTGTTGAGCTTCCTTTGACAAGACCAACACTTCGACCAACAGCGATTATGTCGTACAACTATTTTGCGATAAGCTTCAATAAATTGGGCAGGGACGGTAGAGTATCTGTAAAATAATAGCCCAAGCTTATAGAATAATTATTAATCTTTGTTTTAAACAAGCCAACAAAGAGCGGGTATACTCAATAGCAAACGCCAACTTACTCCATGGGGGGTAGGGGGGCTTATAGCAAACAAGAAAATAACTAGCTAACTAGTTATGATTCCTAGCTTAACACGCTTGCTTGAGAAAGCACCTAGCTAGTTAGCTATCATTTGGGGCTGTGTTTTTGTGGCATGGCTGTTGCAGTTTTCAACAGCCCCAAATTTATAAAGGTATTATGAAACAAAAAAAATTTAAACGGGCAAAGCCAAGAAAAAAAAATAATAATTCTCTCCCTCGGCTAGTTTTTTGGATAGGCATACTCGTTTGGGTAGCTTATATAATTTACATGGGAGCAAAACATGCAAACTTTAAATAACGATAATAGATTTGACATTGACTTAGAGTTCGGGCAGGAGACTGAAAAATATTTTAAAGATTTATTTTACGACAACAAAAACAGAGTTGAAGTAAAAACTGAACACACTATATGGCAAAAAACTAAAAACTTATTTATTGAAATATTTGACAAATCAAGAAACAAACCTACAGGAATAAAAGTAACAGAGTCTGAATGGTGGTTACAGGCATTTAAAGACAACGAATCCAAGGAACACATTTTTAGTTTGCTTGTTCCAACACCTATTTTAAAAGATATTTTAAGCAAGTGGGAAACTAAACCTAACTTTGTTAAAGCATGTTTAAAAGAAAATGTAGGGGACAGGGGCGGAGTAACTGACGGGTATGCAATACCTGTAGAAAGAATTGTTAAAGAATTATTAAATTATGAAATTAAACGCTAATTATTTTTACAACGGTTACAGGTCTACACTAGAGGGGCAGGCTAGGCATTGCACTATAGAGTGGGTAAAACATGTTTATAAACAATTAAAAAAGGAAGGTAAAGAATGAGCTGCGGAGAACCAACACAACACATACCGTTTGATAATCAAATATCTGAACACACACACGAAGAATTACAATTGTTTTTAAGGGCTATTGATATAACCCCTACTAACGTAATCATGAAGAAC
>Ga0209992_10002432_pt1 | contig 17044 bp, 14 predicted proteins | sample 2SBtaG_2_FD_182564 | JGI IMG/M metagenome (GOLD analysis project Ga0209992, IMG submission 182564) | Deep subsurface microbial communities from Kolumbo volcano to uncover new lineages of life (NeLLi) - 2SBTROV12_ACTIVE470 metaG (SPAdes)... | ecosystem: Environmental > Aquatic > Marine >... | reverse complement strand
CGCAAGGCCGAACAGGCCGTCGTGCGGCGGGCGCTGCGGTGAGCTTCGTCCATCACGACGAGGCCTGGGAGGATCTCCTGGCCATCGTGGCTGCGCAGCATCCGGGAATCAGCGTCGCACAGGAGGCTGTCCACCTCCGTCCCGGACTGCGCGGTGGGGCAGGTGCCGTTGAACGACGAGCTCGTCCGCGGCGCCGAGCTTCGGGTTGCCTACCCCGGTCGACATCTCGCGGGGCTCCCCGCATCGATGGTCCGGGACGTCAAGCTCGAGATCGGCTGGGCACGCGTCGAGCCGGGTGTCCGGGTCGACATCTCCTCCTGGGTCCACGACCACCTGGCCGCGGAAGGCCTCCTCGGGGGTTTCGCCGACAACCGCCCCGAGGCGGTGCACTGCCTCCACCCTCTTGTCACCTGCATCGAGAAGCTCGACGCAATCCGCAAGAAGTTCGCACGACACGACCTCGCGGCGTCGACGATCGCGCGGCACTACGAGGACTGCGGCTGGATCGTTCGGCGCCGACATGAGCTCCCTGCGCTGACCTCGACTCTGGCCGAGTCGTGGGGAGTGGGGGCTGGTGCGTCCTCGGTGTGTCGAGGCCTCGGGGTGTCAGGCAAGCTTCGGCGGGATGTCGCGACGCCCGTGGAGCACGCGCCAGACGTCCACGTGGTCCTCGCGCTCCAGGTAGAAGACCACGTAGGGGTGCCGGCGGAGGGACCAGCTTCGAAGACCTGGCAGCGAGAGCTCGTGAGCCCATCGGGTCGAGCCCGTGCCTGGGTGCTCTCCGAGCTCCGAAAACGCCTGCTCGACTTCGTCGATGAATCCCAGCGCGACATCCGACCCCGCTTCGACGACCAGGTGGTCGATCGCCGCCTCGATGTCTTCGACCGCGCGGGCACGCGGGATGACCGGCTTCACGGGCGGACGCGATCCCGCAGCCTGTCGAAGAAGGCCCGGTCGGCCGGCGCGGCCGGCTCGGAAGCGGCTCCCTCGAGCAACAGCGCACGCAGGTTTCTCCGATCCTGCTCTTCTCGGATGAGCTGGCGCAGGTACTCGGAGCTGCTGGCGTAGCCACCACGCTGGACCTGCTGCTCGACGAAGGCGCGCAGAGCGTCGGGCAGGGAGATGTTCATGGTGCTCATACCGAGAGCGTAGCTGCGATGGCAAGAATTGGCAAGACCGGACCGTGCGCCCTCGGTGTGTCCTGCCGCGGATGGCCCTTCCGACAACCAACTGCGATCACCTGGCTTACAAGTCGTTCCGATCGAAGTTGCAGTTCAGCATGTTGCAGCTCCGCTCGCAGCGACTGACCTCCCACCGACGCCGCAGCGTGGTGGGCTTGTCCCAGATCACGGCCAACGGCGCCATGTCGAACACGGTGGCCACCGGCTCCAGGAAGTAGCAGAGCCGGATGTTGCCCTGGGGATCGAAGCTGATGTCGGAGTGGCCCGCCTTGCACGTGAGCCCGTTGAAGGTGCTCGGCGCCCGGTAGTGCACCTTCATCTGCAACAGCTGGCCGACGGCGTTGCACACCGGGCCGCCGCGGCGCCGCTCCTCGGCCAACAGGTCGATGGCGGTGTCGATGGCGGCGAACTGCTCGTCGGTGCGCGGGAACAGCTCGTGGCTCTTCCACCAGGTCGGGTCGTACGCGTTGTTGCCGAAGTTCTGGTAGAGCGGGTTGAGCACCAGCTGGTACCCGCGCTCGCGAACGAAGCGGTACAGCTCCGGAATCTCGGCCGCGTTGCCGGCATGCAGGATGCACCCGATCACCACCCGCGGCGACGGCAGAGCGTCGAACAGCTCGAAGGCGTCCATGCACTTCTGCCAGGAGCCGGCCCGCCCGCGGCTGTGGTCCACGGTCTCCCGCAGGAAGCCGTCCATCGAGATGTAGGCGATCTCCACCCCGGCTTCGGAGATGCGGCGCGCGCGCTTCTCGTTGAGCAGCCAGGCGTTCGTGTTGAAGGTGACCGTGTTCCCCAGCCGGGTGGCGTGGGCCATCAGGTCCTCGAGGTCGCGCCGCAGGAGCGGCTCGCCGCCCACGAAGTTCACGCTCGCCGGCCCGACCCACTCCGACAGGCGGTCCAGCACGCCGTGCCAGATGTCGCCCGGCAGGTCTTCGTCCTCGTTCTTCCAGATGTCGCAGTGCACGCACGGCAGGAAGCACCGGTCGGTCACGCTCAGATGGATCTGCGTGGGTCGGGTCGGCGCACGCCTCAGCTGCGCGCGGTCCAGGGCGGCGTCGAGGATCTTCATCGCTCGGTCTCCCACGCGGTGTGGCGCGCGATCTCGTCGCCGGCGATGTCGGTGTAGTTGCCGCTCCGCGGGATGAAGCACGTGTCGCACAAGGGCGTGCGGCTGTAGTCACCGCGCGCGACGCGACGCCGGCGCTCCTCCTGCTCGTGCCCCCACCACAGCTCGAGGAAGCTCTTCTCGTAGAGGTTGCCCACGGTGTTCTGCTGGAGGTTGTCGCGGGTGCAGACCGTGAGGTCGCCGTTCCAGCCGACCACCGGGCTCTTCCAGAAGCCGGAGCACGGGGCCAGGTTCTTCGCCTCGACCGCCTGATGGGACTTCTCGATCCTCGGGAGCAGAAGACCCTCGCGCTCCATGGCCTCACGGAAGATGGTGTTCTCCCGCGCCTGCTCCTCGGCCGTGGGGCAGTCGAGCTGGCGGAAGAACACGATGGCGTCTTCCCCGTCGGGCACGTCCTGGGCCGCCGAGCGCACGGGCACACCGGCCCTGCGGCAGCAGGCCTCCCAGCGCTGCCGGAAGCTGGGGACCTCGGCGACGTTGTTGGAGCCGACGATGAACTGGAAGACGGGCCGCGGCCAGCGCGCCTTCAAGCGCCCCTTCTCCTCGATGAAGCGGGCGATGTTGTTCTCGACCTTGCGGAAGCTGTCGCGCCCCTTGACCTTGCGGTAGGTGTCGCGGCGCGCCGCGTCCAGGCTGAAGTGCCACACCTGCGGCACCGTGCCTTCGTTGAGCGCGACACGCACCGCCGAGGCGTCGAGGTGGGTGCCGTTGGAGTGCAGCTCGATCTTGCCGAAGACCCGGCGACGGGCGTTCGCGCGAAGGGCCCCCTGCCAGATCCGCTCCCACGCGGGATGGATGAGCGGTTCCCCGAGCCAGAAGAGGATCAGGGTGTCGAAGGTCGCGCCGATCTCCGACAGCTCCCGGAAGAGCCGCTCGACCAGCTCCGGGTCGAGGAAGCCTGTGCGCGCGTGGTGCGGGTGGCCAGTCTCGGACACGGAGCAGTGCACGCAGGCCAGAGAGCACCGGTTGGTGGTCTCGAGCACCAGGTAGCTGCCCGGCATGTGGGGAGGAGGGACGCCCTTCACCCCGTCACATTAGCCGCGGCGTGCCCGCAGCGCGGGTGCCGACGACTACCGGGGCAGGCTGTGGTGGTACGCGTCGTCGGTGGGGTGCGCTGCATCCGCCGACATCATCTGGTGGTACTCGCGGTTGGTGACCCAGTAGCCCTCCACCCACTCGCCACGCTCGGTGTAGAAGCCCTCGATCCAGACGTAGCCGTCGCGGGACGTGGCGCGCCAGTAGCCCTCGACGTAGTCGTTGCCGACCCAGTGGCCCGGCGCCCAGACGTAGCCGGCGCGCACCGCGGTGGGCGACCAGTGACCGGGGTACCAGACTCCGCCGACGTAGGTGCCGGCGACCCAGAGGTAGCCCGCGCGGTGGCGCGGCACGTAGTTGGCATGCCACGCGCTGTGGAGCGCGATGCCCGCGATGCCCAACGCGATGCCCAGCCCGGTGGCATGGGACGCGTGGGCCGAGACATGGTGGCCGTGCTTCGCCGGGCGCTTGTGACCTCGGGCGGCTTCGGCGTTGGTGGGGACCACAGCGAGGGCGAGGAGCGCGGCGGCGCCGAGGATGGGGAGACGGGACATCAGGGACCTCCGGGAGGATTCGTCGGGCCCCAAGACGCTGACGCGGGGCATCCATTCACAGCCGTTGGACACTGCCCACCAGAAAAGCAGCTACCTCTGCGCCGTGGTGTTGTCCCTGTTGCCCCTCGTGAGCGCGGCTCCCGTCGATCGGGACGCCGACTCGTGGTCGGCGCAGACCCTCGCCCCGGGCCAGTTCCAGCTCGGCACGCACAGCGGCGCAGCGCCCATCGCCCGGGTGGAGGTCGGCACCTCGACCCTGCCGCTTCTCGCTGGTGCACCGAACGTCGACCTGAAGGTGCAAGCGGTGGCGACGGCCCCCTTCGACCTCGCGTTGGTCGGCGGCTACGCCCGCTTCCACGGAGAGGGGCTCGAGGCGTGGACGGTTCGAGCTGGGGGCCGCGCGAGCGCCTGGGCTGGACCGTTCTCCGTGCACGGGAGCGTGCTCTGGCACGGCGCCATGGTGACGGGCTCGCTGGAGGAGACCTGGCTCGCGACTGTGCCCCCGCTGAGCTGGGCCGTGGAGGGCGGCGCGGGCTTCGCCGATCTCGACGACGCGATCGACGCCGTGCGGCCCGCCGTGGCCATCGCGTGGGCGGTCACGGACACCGACACCGTGGTGCTTCGCGGAGAGGGTTGGGTGTGGGCGTGGATCGATCCGATCCCCGGCTTGGAGCTCTACGGACTCGACGACCTTCAAGGGCACAAGGGCCCGCTCCCGCTCCGCGACACCTACGTGGCGAGCGTGTCGCTCCAGCACACCTGGGATCACGCACGGCTGCGGGCCGGCCTGGGCACCAGCGCGGTGCCCCTGGCCTGGGTCGTGCAGACCGTGGAGTTGTCGTGGCGCTTCGGCGGCCCCACAGGCCACCCCAGCGACCGCTCCGAGCCCGGCGAGGCGCAGGCCTCCGGTTAGGAGCGCGTCCGTGATCAGCCTCCTCCTCAGCACCGGCTTCGCGGCGTCGATCGACAACCTGGAGGTCGGCGGCCTGTGGGGCACGCCCACCGCCCACGACGCCACGGCGCTCTGGTGGAACCCTGGGGGCGCTAGTTGAGCGGTTCGTTAGTAACGAACCGCTCCCGCGCGCACGGCGCGCGGCGGCCGAAGGCCGGGGGGAGCGCGCCCAGCGCGCGGTGCGGGGGCTGGCCCCCGCAGGAGACAGTAGTTGAAAGGGCTCGTTACCTACGAGCCCGTCAACTAGCGACGCAGCGGTCGCGGTTCCCGGAGCAGCGCCGCGCCCGCCGTTGCACGTCGCCACTGGCATCCAGCTTGCATGACCGTGGTCAGAACGGTCCCACGGAGCCTCCCATGCCTGCCCGCATCCTCCTCGCCCGCCACCTCCGCGACGTGCTCGGCGTCTCGGCCGTGCTCGTCACCGCCACCGCCTGCGACGAGCTTCCGCAAGTGTTCCAGCCGGAGCTCGACGACGAGGCCTGCCTCACCGTGGCCCTCGACGACGAGTGCCCGAGCTCGCAGGAGGCCGCCGACCAGCTGATCGGCAGCGAGACCTGCGAGGACCCGGTGCGCGAGATCATCGCCATCGGCGACTTCATCGAGCGACGGGAGGTCGACAGCCAGTACTGGTACGACACGGGCTGGACCGCGAACTACGAGAGCTGCTGCTACGAGGCGGCCTACGACGTGAAGCGGGGCGAAGGCTGCGCCATCGGCCGACCGCTGGTGGTGGGAGCCGAGACGCACCTCGCTCCCCCGGTGAGGCGCACCCAGTGGAGCCGAGGCGAGCGTCCCGACGCGAGCGCCTTGTCCGACGCTGCCCGCGCCGATCTCGCGAGCTTCTGGGCCCACGTCGGGCTGATGGAGCACGCCAGCGTCGCCAGCTTCGCGCGCTTCTCCCTCCAGCTCATCGCCCAGGGCGCTCCGCCCGCGCTGCTCCTCGCGGCCCACGAGGCCGCCTCCGACGAGGTGCGCCACGCCGAGGCGTGCCTCGCGCTCGCGAGCACCTACGGCGCCGACGCGGTGGGCCCCGGCGAGCTGCCGGCGGTGCTGGGCGTCGAGACGCAAGACCTGATCGCGCTCGCGGTCGCCACCGCCTCGGAAGCGTGCATCGGGGAGACCCTGTCGGTCGTCCTGGCCGCCGAGCAGCTCCGTGGGGCCACCGACCCGGCCGTGCGGAGGGTGCTGAGCCGGATCCTCCGCGACGAGACGCGGCACGCCGCGCTCGGGTGGGACACGCTGCGCTGGGTGCTCGCGCGCTGTCCCGACGCACGCGACCCGGTGGCGCGGATCTTCGCGAACGCATCGGAGCACCTGCCGTCCCTGCACCCCTTCGCGAGAGGCAGCGCCGCCACCCGCGGCCACGGTCTGCCGGCACCCGAGGGCCTGGAGCGCGCACTGGAGGACGGCCTGGCCCGCGTCGTGCTTCCAGCCGCACGGCAGCTGCTCTCCGGCTGACGCGCGAAGGGTCTCGCGGACCTCCTTCGCACAGGGTTACTCCATGAGCATGTTGCTTCAGCTCTACGTCCTGGCCTGCACCGGTCGCCGCGCGCCAGACACCGAGGTCGCCCCCGAGGTGGGGGACAGCCAGCTCGAGACCGCCCAGCCCGACACCGACACCGGCGAGGGCGTGGAGGTCGGCGACCTGAGCTTCGAGCGTCGCCCGAAGAACCTCCTCCTGATCGGCATCGACACCCTCCGGCGCGACGCCCTGGGTCGCTACGGCGGGGGTCCGGACACGCCCTTCCTCGACGGACTGTTCGAGCAAGGTGTGGCCTTGGATCAACACCGCTCCTGCTCCAACTACACCTTCCTGTCGCTGGTCTGCACCCTCACCGGTCGAGACGGCATCGACGCCGGGTTCGTGCCGCTGGAGAACGAGTCGATCCCCGGTGACCTGCCCCTGCTCGCCGGCGTGTTGGCCGACGCCGGCTACGCGCGGTCGCTCATCTACACCAACGGGTTCTTCGCGCCGACCATCGGCATCCCCTTGGACTACGACCACGTGGCCGAGCCCGACGACCTCGAAGCGAACGAGGTCGTCGCGCTGGGGCTGGAGCACCTCGACGACATGATGACCGGGTCGGAGCCGTGGTTCCTCCACCTCCACTTCATGGACCCCCACCTGCCGTACGACCCACCGGAGGGCTACGCCGACACCTCGAACCTCGGCCCCATCGACTGGGACTTCCGCACGGCCAACCACCACGTCACCGGCGAGATCGGCGACCTGTGGGACGACCTCGAGGAGGAGGACCAGGCGCTGGTGCTCGCCTGGGCTGAGACCCTGTACGCCGGTGAGGTGCGCTGGCTGGACGATCAGATCCAGGAGCTGTTCGGCGAGCTGGAGAGCCGCGGCGCGCTGGATGACACGCTCGTCGTCATCGCCTCGGACCACGGAGAGGCCTTCTTCGAGCACGGAGAGGGCGCCCACGGCCAGACCATCTACACGGGTGAGAACGCCGCCGCGGCAGCGTTCTGGACCAAGGACGCCGCCTCGGGCGGGCCAGGCTTGAAGCCGCTGGCCCACACCGGCCTCACCACCCTCGAAGACCTCCTCCCCACCACCCTGGCAGCGCTCGGCATCGCCGCGCCCGCCACCACGGGGCTGCTCGTGGGCGATGCGCCCGACGATCGGCTGCTCTTGCCCTTCCGCGCGATGAAGAGCGGGCTCACGCCGAGCAGGATCATGATCGTCGGCGAGCGCAGCGGCAGCCGCCTCCACTACTGGACCGACGAAGGCAAGGTGCAGCTCTTCGAGGACGGCACCGACACCGACGACGTGTTCACGAGCCCGCTGGACACCGAGCCCGCCGAGCGGCTCGAGGCCATGGAGGCCGTGGTGCAGTCCATCTCCGAGCTGCACCCCGGCCAGTTCGACATCGAACCCCCTCAGGACTGAACCCATGCTGTCCGTCCTCCTGGCCATCCCGACCGCGGTGGCCCACCTGCCGCACGACGTGGTCACGGTGTCTGCGACCCCCCGCGATCTGGAAGCCGACCTGCCCTGGTACGGCGCGGCCGCGCCGATCAACACCGTGCTGGGACGGAGCGACGACCAAGGCAACACCTGGACCTTGATCGGCGGCGCCCCCACCGTCGATGAGCTGCTCGGCGGGACCGTGCTCGACGACGGCACCGTGGCCTTGCTCGCCGAGGGCGGATGGTGGTGGCTGGGACCCGACAGCACCGAGTGGACCAAGGTCGAGATGCCGAACGCCCGCGGCATCGCCGGCACCGATCGGCTCTTCGTGCACGACGGCTCCGTGCTCTTCACCGGCCACCCTGCCACGGGCATGGATGCGAGCACGCCCTTCAACGGCCTGCGGCACCTCACGCGCAGCAAGACCGACGTGGCCGCGGTGGACGACGACGGCCAGGTCTGGATCGAGCGTTCCGGCTCCTGGCAGTCCCTCGGCAGCCCCGCCGTCGACACCTCGAGCGTGGCCGCGAGCGGCAACGAGGTCTACGCCGGCACGCGCAGCGGCGACGTCTACCGGTACTGGGGCAAGGTCTGGAACCTCTGCGGCGAGCTTCCCGTGCCGGACGAGGGGCAGAGTTGGGAACCCGACGTGGTGCAGCTCGCCCTGACCGACGGTGCCGTGCTGGCCGCGCCCGCGTGGGAAGCCCCCATGGTCAGCTACGACTACTGCGCCACCTGGGTCGCCGACCGCACCGCTCCCACCCTCGACACCGTCTACGTCGGCAACGGCGCCGCCGAGAGTCCCGACGAGTCGTTCTCGGGCCTCGACGCCGACGGCGACCTGTGGGTGCTCGGCGGGTGGGGCGGGCTCTCGGTCACGCGCGACGGCGGCGAGAGCTGGAGCGAGGCACCGCTCGTGCCCCCGGACTACACGCGCGACCTGGCGCTCTCGCCGAACTTCGACGCGGACGGCACGCTGTTCATCGGCGGCTACGCGGCCGGCGTGCACGTGAGCCACGACGGCGGCGAGACCCTCGAGGCTCCCAGCGGTGGCCTCGAGCTTCCCAACGTCCAGGGCGTGGAGATCCCGCGCTGGGCCACGTCCAGTGACTTCGTGCTGGGGATCGTGAACCACGTGCTCTGGCTCAGCGAGGATGGTGGCCAGAGCTGGGACCGCGCCGGCACGCCGTACCAGACCGACAGCTTCGTGACGACGATGTGGCCCGACCGGATCTGGGTGGTCGCCGGTCAGAACGACGGCGTGCTGACGGAGTGGAACATCGCCGAGAGCACCGACGGCGGCGCGACGTGGTCGGGCATGGATCTCTTCGCCCCCGTCTTCGGGAACCACGTGCCGGGCGCCTTCAAGCAGGTCCCCGTGGATGGCGACTACTGGCTCTGTGCGCTCGACTCCGACCCGGTCCAGCTGGCCTGCAGCGAGGACGAGGAGACCTGGGACCTGCTGATCGACACCGATGTCGAGGACCGCGAGAAGGGCTCGCGCGCGAGCTCGCACGACCTCACCTGGTGGCCAGCCGACAACGCCGAACACCTCATCGCGCTGGAGTACGGACGCGCTCACCTCTCCACCGACCGAGGGGCCACCTGGACCGAACCCGAGTGGCCCGACGAAGCGGACGGCCCCGTGCTGGTCACGGTCACCGACGACGACTCGATCTTCGCCACCTCGGCGGCTGGCCGGATCCTGCGCAGCCTCGACGGTGGCCTGTCGTTCGAGGACCTGGGCTTCGTCGTGCCTGCGGCCACCAAGACCCTGCACGCGCGGGAGGGCTTCGCCACCCACCCCGATCTCCTGCTCGCGTCGATCGACGGCGTGTACGTGGTCCAGGATGCCAACACCGACAGCCCCGTGTTCGGCCCCTTCGACGGCTTCATGCGCATCGACGTGGTGTCGGAGTACCTGTCCCGGGAAGGCTGCGGCGACGTCGAGCGAGGCATCGCCAACTTCGGCATGAGCACGCGCCTGACCATCGTCGAGGGCTGTTCGGTCGCCGTCTACCTGGAAGGCGACCGCATCACGCTTCGTGGCGAAGCCGAAGGGAGCAGCCAGGTGAGCCTCTCGCTCGACGGCGTCGAGGTCGCCGAGCTGGGGGACAGCGAGGACACCGACGGCATCCTCTGGGAGACCGACGGCCTGGAAGACACCTGGCACCGGGTGGTGCTCACCGGCCTGGCCGGAAGCGACCTGCACCTCGACGCGGCGGAGTCGTACGGCGCCGCCCTGCTGTTCGGCGAGGCCTACGAACCGCCCGACACCGGCAGCGACACGGCGATCGACTCCAGCCCCCCGGTCGACAGTGGCGGCACCCAAGGGGGGACGGACAGCGGCCCGGCGGATCCCGAAGACCCCGACGACGGTCGCTGCGGCGGCTGCGCGGGCGGGCCGGCGGGCTGGTGGGTGGCCGCCCTTCCGTTCCTGTTCGCGCGCCGCCGGCGAAGCTGGAGCTGCTCCACGACCTCGAGGGTCTGACCGGAGCCGCAGGCGACCAGGAGGGGGCCGATGAGCACGCGACAAACGCGGGAACCAGCAGCGCCGCACGATTAGAGGGAACACGACGACCGTCAAGCGGATTTCGGCATGCACCTCGCCCTCCTGTTCTGCGCCTTCACGGCGTGCCGCACCAGCACCAAGGTCCACGTGGGGGACACGGGGCCGAGCGGCAGCCTCGAGGAGACCCCTTCGGAGTCCGACGACAGCGATGCCGGAGAGGTGGACGAGGCCCTCGACAGCCGGCCCGACGACTCCGGCCCTTCCCAGGACAGTGGTGCGCTTCCCGAGGACGCCGACGACGACGGCTGGTCGGACGACGAGGACTGTGACGACGCGGACGCCACGATCCACCCCGACGCCGACGAACACTGCGACGGTCGCGACGAAGACTGCGACGACGACGTGGACGAGGACGCGGTGGATCCGGCCACCTGGTGGTGGGACTTCGACGCCGACGGGTGGGGCAGCGAGATCGTCTCCCACGAGGGATGCGCCCCCGAGGACGGGTACGTGGCGGAGACCGGTGACTGCGACGACGTCGATGCGGGCGTGAACCCAGGTGCCGACGAGGTGTGCAGCGGCGAGGACGAAGACTGCGATGGCCTCGTCGACGACGACGACGACAGCGTGGATCTGGGCACCGCCACCACCTGGTACGCCGACGCCGACGCCGACGGCTACGGCGACCCCGACGACAGCGTGCTCGCGTGCGACGCGCCGAGCGCCCACGTCGGATCCGCTGGGGACTGCGACGACAGCGACGACGACACCTACGAAGGCGGCGAGGAGATCTGCAACGACGGCGTGGACAACGACTGCGACGACAGCTCCGACGGCTGCGCGCTCGACACGAGCTACGACCTGGCCGACGCCGACTGGGTCCTTCGCTCCAACGGCGAGAACGATCACGTCGCCGTCGTGACCAGCGCGGACCTCGACGGCGACGGGCAGGACGACCTGGTGGTGGCGGCGCCGGATCATGACGGGGGTGGGAGCGCGTCGGGCAGCCTCTGGGTGCACGCAGGCCCGCTCACCAGCGGCCTGGTGTCGGACGGGATCGCGCTCACCGGCGGGGCCGCCGGCGACGCCGCTGGCTCCTCCCTGGCCACGGCCGACCTCGACGACGACGGCCAACCCGACCTCGTCGTGGGTGCCCCGACGGCCTCCCCCGGCGGCGCCGAGGAAGGGCAGGTCCACCTGATACTCGGACCGATCACCGCGGCCAGCGAGCTGGGCGCAAGCGACACCCTGGTGACCGCGAGCACGGCAGACTCTGCGCTGGGCTGCGCCCTCGCCACCGGCGATGTCGACGGCGACGGCGTCGCCGACCTCCTCATCGGCTCCTGGGGCGAGAGCGGCGAGTCGAGCGCTGGAGGGGGCGCGTGGCTGGTGCTCGGACCGATCACCGCCGCCAGCTACGACGACAGCAGCGCGGACGCGATCTACACCGGGCCCGAGGCCTCGGGCTACGCAGGCCAGGCCGTGGCCACGGGCGACTGGGACGGAGACGGCACGGACGACCTGGCCATCGCTGCCGCGTACGCAGACAGCTACGCCGGCCGCGTGTACGCCACCACGTCGGGAAGCGGAGCGATCTCGTTGACCGATGCCGACGCCCTGCACACCGGGGAGGCCACGGGCGACTTCGCCGGGTCCTCGCTGAGCGCCGGAGATCTCGACGGCGACGGCATCGAAGACCTGGTGGTCGGTGCCTACGGGCAGGACGACGGCGGCACCAACGCCGGTGCGGTGTACGTGGTGGCGTCGCCGCTGGACGCCGACGCGAGCCTGGCCGAAGCCCACGCCACGATCACCGGCGGGTCGGCCGGCGACCTGGCCGGCGTGGCCAGCGTGGTCGTCGGCGACGTGGACGGCGACGGTGCCGACGACCTGCTCGTCGGCGGATCCGACGCCGATCCCGGCGGGAGCGCCTCGGGAGCCGCCTGGTTGCTGTACGGACCGATCTCGGGCACCACCAGCCTGTCTGCCGCCGACGTGAGCGTGCACGGCGAGGCCAGCGGCGATCGCGCGGGTAGCGGGCTGACCGGCGGGGACTTCGACGGCACCGGCTACGCCGACCTCGTGATCACCGCCCCCTACGACGACACCGAGGCGACGGACGGCGGCGCGGCCTACGGGATCCTCGGACAGGGTTTCTGAGCGGAATGCGCAGCGTTCGGTAAGCTTCCGCCATGCTTCGGAACGACTGTGTCGATGCCCTGCTCATCGACGACGACAGCGACTACTTCGTGCTGGTGAGGAGCCTGCTCGAGGTGCGCCAACCCGAACGCTGGCGGGTTCGGTGGGCGAACACGCTGGACCAGGCCCTCGAGGCGATCCGGACGAAGACACCCGACGTCATCCTGCTCGACCACCGTCTCGGGCCGAGCACGACCGGCCTCGCGCTCGTGCCGCTCTTGCTCGAGGCGGCGCCGGGGGCGACGGTGCTCTACCTGACGGGGTACGGCCGGAAGGTCGGTGCGGCGGCCATCGCCGCGGGCGCGCACGGCTGGATCGACAAGGGCCAGGTGAGCACAGAGACCCTGGAGCGCGAGATCGACGGTGCCTTGTCTCGACGGGTGGACGAGGAGCCCTCCCCCGATCGGCTCCGTGCGTTCTTGGCGACCCTGGTCGACGGTCTCGGCAACCCCACCACCATGGTGCGGGCGACGCTGCAGGACCTGTGCGACGCCACCCATGCGATCGAGCCGGAAGACCTCGAAGAGGCCCTCGAGCAGGTCGAACAGGTGTCCTGCGTGCTCGACGCCCTCGGCGTGGTCGCCTACCCGGACCGGACCCGCCTGGCAGGGCTCTCCCTGAACGATGCGCTCGCAGAAGCCCAGAGATCGGCCGAGCGCCGCTCGGGCGCACACCGCGTGGTCGTGCTCGGCAACGCGCTCCGCGTGGTCGGGCACCGGCCGTCCCTGGTCTACGTGTTGACGGAGCTCTTGACCAACGCCTTCGAGGCAGCCCCCGGTCGGGCGGTCACCATCCGGGTCACGCCGAGGAAGGGCTCGGTCCGCATCCAGGTGGAGGACCAGGGGCCGGGCTCGCCCGACTGGAGCCACGCCGCGGACCGCTGGACGAGCTCGAAGGGAGCGGACCACGCCGGACTGGGCCTGCACTTCTCCAAGATCCTGATGGACGCCATGGGCGGCCGCTTCGGGCTGGCGGCGAGCGGCGAAGGAAGCACCGCGTTCTTGGAGTTGCCGGCCGCGAGCGACACCCTCCCACGCCTGCTCATCGTCGACGACGAGCCGATGATGCTCGCAACCCTCCAGCGCGCCCTCGTGGGTAGCTACGACATCACCACCGCCAGCGACCTCGCTACCGGGCGAGCGGCGCTCGAGCGCGAGACCTTCGACCTCGTGCTCAGCGACATCGTGATGCCCGACGGATCCGGGCTCGACCTGTACACCTGGGTGGTGGAGCACCGACCCGAGCTGGCCCGACGCTTCGTCTTCATGACCGGGCATGCACGGGACAGCCGGGCCGCCGGCATGTTCCGGCGCACGGCCTTGCCCGTCGTGGCCAAGCCCTTCAAGCTCGCCGAGCTTCGCCGGGTGCTGGCTGGCCTGATCCGAGAGGACGGGTAGCGCTACCGCTCGCCGCGCAGCCCCGCCGCACGGGTGAGCTTGGCGCGCATGGCGGGCACGAGCCGGAAGCGAATCGTGCGAACACCTTCCTCGTCCACGTACCGGGCGCGCACCGCCACGGTCTGACCGTCGGGCAGCACCGTGCGGAGCATGGTGCGCTGCCCGATCCTGAAGGGCAGCTCCAAGGCCAGGCGCCCCCTGCGCAGGCCCTGTTCCCAGTCGAGAGCCAGCGCTTCCGGAGACCCCCACATCACCGTGACGCGCTCGCCCGACGGCGCCCAATGCACCCTGCGCGGCTCGGTCGTGGCCGGGCCCACGGCCCCGAGCAACGCGGCGCCGAGCTCCGAGGGCGGTGGACGCTCGTGCGGCTCGTCCAGCCACGAGTCGGGGCCCAGCAGGCCTTCGTCGGCAGCGTGACGCGCAGCCTCCCGCAACAACGCCTGCTGATCGTCCCGGAGCTCCAGCAGGCGGACCCCGGCCTCGAGCTGCTCGGTGCCGGTGGCGCCTTGGCTCTCGAGGAGCGCGTCGCCCACAAGCACCTCGGACACGCCCGCGAGCTCGGCGCGAACACGCAGGTGCGCCACCTCCGGAAGCGCCTGGTGACGTGCGATCCTCGCGTAGAGCAGATCGCCAGCCAGGGCGACGACTGCGCCGAAGACGGTGCGGTCGCCCGCCGCTACGTGCAAGGCCACGGTGCCGGCAACGGGAACTCGCTCGCTCACGACGCTCCTTATAGGCGTCCAGACGGCACGATGCACGCGAAGCGCTTGCATCGATGGCCTGGCTGCGCTTGACTGGATCCGTCCGGACTCCTTCAGGACGTGGGGGTGTCGCCGATGGGGAGGGTGAATGTCGGAGCGCGACCCGGACCTGCCAGAGCTGCGTGAAGAGCTGGCCCAGCTCCGGGCGCAGCTCGAGACCGTCCGGCGCGCGCTGGAGGCCCTCCCGCACGAAGCCCGCACACCTCTGACGGGACTGTCGGGCATGGTGGAGCTCCTGCTCGACTCCGCGCTCTCCCCGGCGCAGCGTGTGTGGGCGGAGTCCGCGCGCGAGAGCGCCCAGCAGCTCCAGGGCTTGATCGACGATCTGCTGGACTACGGGCAGCTCGATGGCCGCGAAGCCCCCGATGAGAGCTTCGACCTGCGCGCCACGCTCGAAGACGTGCTCGCGCGGTCGGCGAGCAAGGCCCACCGGAACCGGGTCGAGCTCTCGCTCCTCGTCGACCAGGAGGTGCCCCGAAGGCTCGTCGCGCCCGTCGCTCGACTCCGCCAGGTGCTGGCGCGCCTCATCGACAACGCCGTGAGCTTCACCCACGACGGCAGCGTCAAGGTGCGGGTCCTGCCCCAGCGCGTCGCCGACCCGGACATCGAGCTCTGGCTCGAGGTGCACGACACGGGCGCGGGCATCCCGGAACACCTCCACGACTCGATCTTCGAACCGCACGGGCGGGTCGACTCGAGCGCGGACCGAACCCACCAGGGCGCGGGGCTGAGCCTCCCGCTCGTGAAGCGCATCATCGAGTCGTCGGGAGGGTCGCTGGGCTTCGAGAGCACACCGGGCGGCGGGTCACGCTTCTGGTTCACCTTCCCGGCGTCCTTCGAGCCGAGCAGCGCCGGACCGCGCGACCCCCTCCTCCAGGACCGACGGGTGCTGGTGGTGGCAGCCGAAGCCGCCCACCGTGCCCAGCTCCAGCTCCAGCTCCAGGACCTCGGCATGCATGCGGACGGCGCGTCGGACGGACCGGCGGCCTTGACCCGGCTGAGGCGAGGGGCCGCCGCGGGACGCCCCTACGCCGCGTGCGTCGTGGAGCTGAAGCTCACGGGCATGGACGGCCTGGCCCTGGCCGGCGTGATGGGGCAGGACCCGGAGCTGGCGCCCCTGCCCGTGGTGCTCGTGGCGGGCCGGCCCGACCAGCTGGACGATGCCCGCCTGAAGCGCATCGCCCTCGCCGCCGTCCTGACCCGGCCGCTGCGCGGTCAGACGGTCCGGGCCGCCATGTGCCGCGCGCTGGACCAGGGGGCAGGGAGCTCCGAACGGGTCCCGGTCGCGAAGAGCAGAGCCACTGCTCGCATCCTCGTGGCCGAAGACAACCCGGTCACGCAGCGCTTGCTGGCCACCACGCTCAAGCGCCTGGGCTACGCCTGCGACCTGGTGGGCAACGGCGACGAGGCCATCCGGCGCTTCTCCACGGGCCGCTACGACGCGGTGCTGATGGACGTGCAGATGCCGGGTACCGACGGGCTCGTCGCCACCCGTCGCATCCGACTGGAGGAGGCTGCCAAGGGGCGCCGGCGAACCCCGATCCTGGCGATCACGGCCAACGTGAGCCTGGAGGACCGCCAGCGATGCCTCCGCGCTGGCATGGACGACCACGTGGCCAAGCCCTTCCGCCTCGACGAGCTGACCTCGGCGCTGTCCCGGTGGGTGATGCTGGACGCCTCGATGCGGAGCTTCTCCCTGTCGTCCGAAGACGCCGAGCTCCAGGAGATCCCCACCATCGACGAGGAGGTGATGCAGGGACTCCGCGACACGGCCGGCACCGACCAGGCCTTCGGCGAGCTGATCGAGCTCTACCTCGACCAGCTGGCCCGAGGCCTGTCCACGCTCCGAGACCAGGTCGGGAGCCGCCTGAGCCCCGCCGCCCTCCAGCGCCTGCACGAGCTGGAGGCGGCCAGCACGATGGTCGGCGGGCGACGCCTCGCGGTGGCCTGCCTCGAGCTGCGCCGGCTCGCCACGAACGAGGCGCTCACCGGACGGGCGGCGAGGCTCGTGCGCGACGTCGAACAGGAAGCGCGCCAGCTCGACGCGGAGCTGCGAACGAGGGTGGCCACGTCGTAAGCTCCGCCCGGCACCGAGCGTCCCGCCCGCCGAAGGGAGTCCATGACATCACGCCGCCGCATCTTGACGGGCCTCGGAGCGCTGGCCGTGCTCGCCGGGGTCGTGGGGTGGTGGGTGGTCGGGCCATGCACCAAGGCGCTCGTGGTCTGGGGCCTGCGGACCGCCGCATGCCCGGACGGGACGCCGCGCGTGGTCGCAAACGCCTCCTGGTCAGCTCCCGATCGCAACGGTCCGGGCACGCTGCAGCTCCACGTCGAAGCAGACTTCGTGGACCCGCGCTGGGACGAGCGCACCCGACGGGGCCTGAACCGGTACGACGCCTCGGTG
>Ga0209992_10002431_pt1 | contig 17055 bp, 18 predicted proteins | sample 2SBtaG_2_FD_182564 | JGI IMG/M metagenome (GOLD analysis project Ga0209992, IMG submission 182564) | Deep subsurface microbial communities from Kolumbo volcano to uncover new lineages of life (NeLLi) - 2SBTROV12_ACTIVE470 metaG (SPAdes)... | ecosystem: Environmental > Aquatic > Marine >... | reverse complement strand
CACTATTTGTTAGGCACAGCCGCGGGCCCTCACCCGTTCCCGACTATTGTTCGTGAATATCACCGCATGATCGGTGAAGAAACTCGTGCACAAATTATGGAAAAAGAAGGTCGCTTACCTGACGCAGTAGTAGCATGTGTGGGCGGAGGCTCAAATGCTATCGGTATGTTTGCAGACTTTATTGATGAGCCATCTGTACGCCTAGTTGGCGTTGAGCCTGCGGGTAAAGGTGTGCACACCAAAGAGCACGGCGCAACTATCGTGACGGGTACAAAAGGTATTCTTCACGGTGCATACACCTTCATTATGCAAGACAAAGAAGGCCAGATTGAAGAGAGCTACTCAGTATCTGCTGGTCTGGACTACCCTGCGGTAGGCCCTCAACATGCTTATCTTCACGACATTGGCCGAGCGGAATACGTGGCCGCCACCGACGAAGAAGCGCTGAACGCATTCCAATTGCTTGCAAGAAAAGAAGGTATTATTCCTGCCCTTGAATCGTCGCATGCCTTAGCGCACGCGCTTAATATGGCAGATGAAGCGGAAGAAGAAACCATCATCGTAGTTACCTTATCAGGTCGTGGCGACAAAGATTTAGCGCACGTTATCAACATTTTAGGGGACGATTTATAATGGATAGATATGCACAGATGTTTGCCGGCCTTGATGAAAAGAACCAAGGCGCTTTCGTACCTTTTGTAATGGTAGGTGACCCCGATTTAGCGCAATCTGAAGCCATTATTTGCCAGCTAGTAGAAAGCGGTGCTGACGCACTTGAGTTAGGTATACCTTACTCTGACCCCATTGCTGATGGTCCCACAATACAAGCTTCAGCCATTCGCGCGTTAAATAATAAGGTGACGGTAGCAGATTGCTTGGGTGTTATTTCACGTGTTCGCGCAAAATATCCTAATGTGCCTATCGGCTTGCTACTGTACAGCAACTTAGTAATGGCCCAAGGCATCGAAAAATTTTACAATAAAGCGCAAGAGGCAGGCGTTGACTCAATTTTGGTCGCTGACGTTCCTATTCGCGAAGCAGCACCTTTTCAAAAAGCAGCCGAAGCCACTGGCATTTCACAAATTCTGATTGCACCACCTAATGCTACTGACGAAACCATGGAAAAAATCGGGGAATACTCGAAAGGTTACACGTATTTGCTGGGTCGTGCTGGCGTTACTGGCGCAGAAACTGCCGCAAACGTGCCTGCTTCAGAGCTTATTGAGCGCTTGAACAAACACAAAGCAGCACCAGCATTGTTAGGTTTTGGTATTTCTACACCGGAACAGGTTAAATCTGCTATTGACGCTGGTGCCGCTGGCGCAATTTCAGGCTCGGCGACAGTGAATATTATCGCTGCCAATTTATCGAACAGTCACAAAATGCTAAGCGAGCTCGGCAGCTTTGTTGAAAGCATGAAAGCCGCTACGGCAAAAGGATAAATGTATGCTATATATGATTTGTGCAACCGATGTAGCGGATAGTCTAGAAAAACGCCTAGCGGCGCGCCCTGCTCACCTTGAACGTTTGAATGCATTAAAAGATGCGGGCCGTTTAGTCATGGCAGGCCCTTTCCCTGCTGTTGATAGCCCAGATCCTGGCCCAGCCGGCTTTACCGGCTCTCTAGTGGTAGCAGAGTTTGATTCGCTAGAAGCTGCTCAAGTATGGGCAGACGCCGACCCGTACATCGACGCTGGTGTTTATGAAAGTGTTGTAGTTAAACCTTACAAAAAGGTTTTGCCTTAGATTTTGAGCTAAGCGTTATATCGTAATTAATGTTAAATAGCGAAAGCCCCTGAAAATCAGATTACTTTGGTTTTCAGGGGCTTTTTTGTTTCTTTAACAATAATGAAGCTAACTTTGGACAGACACTTATTTACCGAAATAATCTGAAATAATGTGGAAATAATGTGGACACACACTTGTAATCGTTCACCAAGCTTCACATTATTGATAGTGGACAGTCACTTAATAATCAGTCAACAATCGCAATAAGCAATCCCTTGTGGACAGACACTCACTCCTCTGAGTCAGCCTCCCAAGGCCTCCAAGCTTCGCTATAAAATTGGCCCAAAGTGCTGCGTTTAAAGTTTGACCTTCTCGTGTTCACCCATCTCTTCTGGCTTCACCGTTTTACCAGTAAGCATTTTAAACATGCCTTTGAGTGAAGGATCTGCATTCCACACTTCTGCATCTATAAGTTCGAAGCGAAGCATTAATAAAGAAGGATCATCTTTACCTTTCTCAAACCATGCTTCTACTGGATTAGACCAGTATTTATCAATCACCTCTTTACGTGATTCAACATTGAGGTTACCTCGAATGCAAGCGAATACATCGTGACCTTTAGATGCAAAGTGAACCATAGCTTTTCCACCTTTCGCGATGCGGTTGTCTCGACTAGTGTAAAACCAAAACTCACTATCAGCGTCTTTATCAAGCTGGGCGTACATAGGCTCGGCATGCATATCCTCGCCTACCAGACTTACCATGACTTTTGGACTATCTGACATTGCTTTCCACATTGTTTTCTTAATATCGCTAGACATAGCTCCTCCTTGTTGAAAATAAGTGTCTGTCCGACGTTACTATTGAATGGAGCAGTTGAACTAAACGCCTTATTTTCATTTTATTGATTCATCTGAAGCTTATGCCTCGCACGTGGCATGCCAAAAAAGTCAATATCATCCCGCTCAGCTGCCAAAAGAGTTATTGAGAAACGTAAGCTCTTCACTACACACTAGTTAGGTACAGCTTTGGACACACACTCATACATCCATATGAGCGTTGTGAACTATTTTACAAAAACCGAGGACAGTCACTCGTTTGCACGATAAACATTGGTCCCTCTTAATAACAATCAACAAAGTGGACAGACACTTTTTCAAAATAAGAGTAAAGATTACTCAATATGACTTACTAACGAGAGCACTTAAATATATGCGCCACTTTGAAGCTTAGAAATAGACTTGTGGACAGACACTCTCATTTTGACTTGTGGCCTCATAGCAATTAAGTGTCTGTCCACAATAATTGCTCATTCGTAAATGCCATTTACTTAAGGCTTATATACAGCTTTTGCTCCGCAAGGTAGACTAAACCTAGTTCAGAATGGGTTCAGTTAACCAAGTTATACTTATCTGTAGTTTGGCCTGAGTGGGATAATAATTGTGAGGTTGTATGAAATTATCGCTTCGTGTTGCAGTAGTTTGTTTAGTGTTAGCTTTGTCTAACACAGCGCCAGCTTTGGCGTTTCAAGACTCTGGCGGCGATATATCAAAAAGCGAAGCTGCTGAGCGTGCTCGCGTTGCTGTAAATGGACGCGTCTTAAAAGTTGAACAGACCTCAAAAAACTACCGGGTAAAAGTACTTAAAAAGTCAGGGCGAGTAGTATCAGTAGATGTAGACAAACGCTCAGGCAAGGTAAAAACAAATAAAGATAAGGACTAACATGCGTATCCTCGTAGCCGAAGACGATAGCAGATTATTAACCCAGCTTGATGCGCTCCTTCAGCAAAATGGCTATAGCGTAGACCTCGCAGATAATGGTGAGCACGCGCTTTTTCTCATTAAAGAATTTAGCTATGACCTGGCTATCGTCGACATCGGCATGCCAAAGCTAGACGGATTTGAGGTTATACGAAAAGCCCGTCAAGCTGATATTTCCTGCCCTATACTCATTTTAACTGCTAGAGATAGATGGCAAGAGAAAGTGGAAGGCCTTGATGCCGGAGCCGATGACTACCTCACCAAACCCTTTCATAACGAAGAGTTACTTGCTCGAACAAAAGCACTAATTCGACGAGCTTCAGGACAAGCGAACCCAACCATTCAGTTCGGCCCTATCTCACTGGATACCGTTAGTGAAGAACTATCGTTAAACGGTCAAGCTCTGGATCTAACAGCTTACGAATACAAAGTCATGGAGTACCTTATGCTTAACCCGCAAAAGGTCATCTCAAAAACAGAGCTAACCGAGCACATTTATGACCAAGATTTCGATTTAGATAGTAATGTCATAGAGGTTTTCGTTGGAAGACTGCGGAAAAAGCTGGACCCGACCGGTGAGTTAAAGCCAATCGAAACCCTTCGAGGTAGAGGCTATAGGATAAATAGAAGTTTATGAGGCAATTGTCGCTACGTCTTCGGAGTATCTTTCTAGCGATTGTTCTTCTAGCGTTATTTGCGCCCTTTACTGTTGTCATTTTAGACGAGGCATATACTGATAGCCTTACGCAAGCCAAGATGAGTGAGCTTAGGTTGATGAACTTAGGTCTGTTATCGGCTTTCGAGTTAGATGGCGACCTGCCCTATATGCCTGAAATTTTATACGAAGAGCAGTTAAACCTTCCGGGCTCAGGTTATCTTGGCGTGATTGTGTTTCGAGACGAAGTAATTTGGCAGTCAGCTTCAGCTCTTGAATATACCTTTGCACCACCTGAGATAGACGTTGCAGTCGGTAACGAGTTATTTTTGGATTCTCATACACCTAAGTTTGAAGAAGATTCCGAGTTTTTTGTATACGCCTTTACTGCGGAATTTGCTTCAAGTAGAGACTTCGAGCCTGTTCGGTTTTATATATTTAACAATAAAGCACTTTTTGAAGCAGAGCGGAATACATTCTTAGACACGACGTGGCAGTGGATTTTCACGCTCTGTATAGCGCTCCTAATTTTCATCATTATTGGGATTAGCCTAGTCCTCCTCCCTGTTAGAAAGTTAATTGAAGAGATTTCACAAACTTCAAGCGGACATAAGCGTCAGTTGGACTCTCGCTACCCTGTTGAATTTGATTCATTAAAACAATCCATTAATGGTTTGCTTCAAATTGAGGCCGCCCAAAGGGCGAGATATAAAAACAGTTTAGGAGACTTAGCACATAGTTTGAAAACGCCTTTGGCAGTAGCATCGGGCACTAGCGATTTACCTACTGAGGTTAACGAAGCATTACAGCAAATTGACCGAATCATTAAGCGCCAGCTGAAAAGAGCGAGTGCTGGAAAATCTGGCTGGCAACACGCTATCGATATATTACCCATTTTGCACAAGCTTGCGGATGCAATGGATAAGGTCTACCAAGATAAAGCCCTTACTATTGAATTTGAACTGGATGAGAAGGTTCAGTTTAAAGGAGACGAGACCGACTTTATGGAACTTTGTGGCAATCTTTTAGACAATGCATGCAAGGCAGCGAACAATAGAATTATCGTATCAGTGACGAAGCGTGCTGGTTGGCTAACAATTAAAGTAGAAGACGACGGCCCTGGTATTCCTGACGACAAAAAGGTGCTTTTGTTAGAGCGAGGAACTCGACTTGATACCTATACAGAAGGCCACGGAATAGGCATGGCGTTGGCGGCCGATTTAGTTTCAATCTACGAAGGTAGAATGCTCATCGAGGACAGTTCGCTTGGCGGTGCTCGTATCGTTATTCAATTTCCCAATCACGAATAGTGCTTTAAAAAGTACAACGAAGTTTGTGCATGACCGTTAAATCCTCGAGCTTTCAATTGCTCTAGTATGAAAGTGGACAGACACTTGAGTTCCTACAAAAGTTGGGGCGTATGGAAAGTGGACACACACTTAATCTTGCACAAAAGTTTGGGGGGACTGACACATTCTCAATTGACTGTTTAGCTAGAGACCAATGAGAAAATTCTGTTTTAAAATGGATTGCATGTCTGTCGCCTTTTAACCTTTCTTTTTCGGGCGTAAAAACTGTACAAGTAGAAGCAGACAGTCGCTTTTATCTAGCTTGAGTGCAGTCTTTCGAAGAATTACGCTAAAACAGCTGAGTGTCTGTCCACTTTCTACTTCAAACAAGTGTCTGTCCACTTTCTACTTCCACTAAGTTACGACGCAGACTTCTCACCTTCACTCGATAACAGCACTGCAAGCCACTTGCTCTCCTCGCGAGACTCTAGAGCTATTTTTACCACCATGGTTAACGGAACTGATAGCAACATTCCAACGGTGCCTAACAGCCACCCCCAAAATATTAGCGAAAGGAATACCACAAGTGTAGAAAGCCCCATGCCTTTACCCATCAATCTGGGTTCCACCATATTTCCCATGATGGTATTAACAAGCACAAAGCCAAGCGCTGCGAAACCTGCTGAGGCAGGGCCAAGTTGAACAAAGGCTATCAATACTGCGGGCACAGCAGCGATAATTGAGCCAATGTTAGGAATAAAGTTGAGCATGAAAGCCAACACAGCCCAAAGCATGAAATGATCTACCCCCATCACATACAGCCAAACCCCAATAATCAAACCGGTCCCTAAACTAACCACAGTTTTTATCGCTAAGTAACTGTTCACAGAACGAATAAATCTGTCGATATGCTTTAGTTTCATTCCAGGATCAGCAAGGGCAATATGCAACCGGCGGGGAATACTGTCTGCTTCAAAAAGCATGAAAATGACAGTAAGAAGAATAAGAAAGAGGTTTGAAAGTACGCCGCCCATTCCGCTGATGAAATTTGTTGCTACAGACATAGCCGTTGCTGGATCAAGGTGCGAAGCGATTAACTCTCTATTGATGTGAATATTAAATTCAGCCAATTTGGACACAACCCAGGCAAACTCTGTATCAAGCTTACTTCTGTATTCTGGCAAATTTTCTCGAAACTCGGTCATAGACTGGCCAACTAAGCCAGCTAAAAGAAAACCAAAAACAACGATAAGCAGTATAACAAAAGTTATAGAGAGCCATTTAGGCACGCCAAATTTCGAAGTCCAACGTATTATTGGGCTACACGCGATCGCTATAAAAATAGAGAGAAAAAACGGTACCATGATCGTACTGGCGGCTTTAATACCAGCCATTACCACTACTAAACATGCTAGAACGATTAGAATTTTTGCTGTTGGCGAGCGTAGTTCCATTGACATTTTGTGCTACATTCCTGACTGAAACGACAACACTTTACAACGACTTATAAACAACTACAAACAAGAGACTTCAATGAACTTTAATCTTGCCACTATTAAAATTAAAAACTTAAGACTACGCACTTACATTGGCATCAATGAAGATGAAATAAAAAACAAGCAGGACGTTGTTGTTAACGTGAAAATTGATTACGACGCTGAAAAAGCGACGAACACCGATGATATGAGTGATGCGCTTAACTATAAAACGATTACAAAGGCAATCATCAAGCTTGTAGAAGACAACCGTTTTTCTCTTCTGGAAAAACTTACCGCCGATGTGCTAAGCATTGCCGCAGAACATTCTTCGGTGCGCTACGCTGAGGTAGAGGTCGATAAGCCACATGCCCTTAGATTTTCTGATTCCGTGTCCCTGACTCTATCTTGCAATAAGACGGGATAAGGTCATACCTCGAGGAGCTAATTGTGAACATTCTTTTGACCGGTGGAACAGGGCTGATAGGAAGCGAATTTATTCGTCAATATTCTCGAGAACATGAATTCACGGTGATTTCTCGCGACTTTGCAAAAGCAAAGAGCAAATTGGGGGATAACGTCAAAATCGTCGAGAACGTTTCTTCGTTAGAAAATTTTGAAAGTTTCGACGCAGTAATTAATTTAGCTGGTGAGCCTATCGCCGATAAGCGCTGGACAGACACTCAAAAGAAAATAATTTGCAATAGCCGCTGGGACATCACTTCTGAGCTAGTCTCAAAAATAAATAGTTGTGATGCACCTCCGTCTGTTTTCTTATCGGGCTCCGCGATTGGTTACTACGGCAATCAAGGAGACAAGCTTGTAACTGAAGAAACTCCTCCTCATAACGAGTTCACCCATGAACTGTGCGCTAAATGGGAGACTATTGCCCAAAGTGTAGATCAAGCTAAGACACGTGTCGTAACGCTTCGAACTGGTGTAGTTTTCACCGAAAAAGGCGGAGCGTTAGGGAAAATGGCACTACCGTTTAAATTGGGGGCCGGAGGTACACTTGGTAGTGGTAGTCAATATTTGGCCTGGATCCACTTACAAGATATGGTGCGTGCTATCTCGTTCTTGCTCGAGAATAGTGCATGTTCTGGTGCATTTAACTTAACGGCACCGGAGCCTGTCACGAACAAGATGTTCTCTAAAGCGCTCGCAAAATCACTTAACCGGCCTTGCCTGTTCAATGTCCCGGGCTTTGTTATGAAAGTAGCAATGGGCGAATCGTCGACGATGATACTTGAGGGGCAAAGAGTCATTCCTCAAAAGCTTACTACCGCTGGCTTCAGTTTTGACTTCCGTTCTATCGACGAGGCGCTAAGAGAGATATATCGCGCTTAAATGAATTACTGAAATTAGCTACGTGCCTTGTGGACAGTCACTTGAATTGCTAAGCAAGTGTGTGTCCACATTTATTGCACAACATTATCGCGAGGCACTTTGCTTAGTCACAGGCCTCAAAAACATCTATTTACTATCAAACCAGAGCACTTCTCAAACTCTTCGCGAAAACCATTCTTTCGTAATTAGCGAACTTTGCTGTGAAATGCACAGTGGACAGACACTCATTTGAATTGAGTGATTGTCCACTGCCCTTAATCTAAACGGCACTTAACCGAGTGTCTGTCCGTTTTGTATTAAAGCGCATTTTAAACTAACGCAACAATACCTAAACCATATTCCGCAGCATCTGACTGGTATTAAGTGTAAGCAAACGCCAGCATCCAAACGCACCTAATATGCCTACAACGACAGCGCCAACGCTTGGCGCTATTGCCCAGTATTCTGGGTGTAAGCTTGCTTCCATTTGGAATACAGAGGTTTGAAGTAAATAAAGGCTCAACTCATTGGCCATTGCTGCCATAAAGCCTGCTACTACACCAATGATAACAAACTCAAAAATAACACTTTTTCTTATCAACGTCCCCTTTGCACCTAGCGTCCGAAGTATGGCTATTTCTTGTCTGCGTTCATCCATACTCGCCTGTACTTGTGCAATCAACACCAGACTGCCCGCTAACAATACCAGCACCAAAATAAATTCAACGGCAACAGACACCTGATCCACAATCTCTCGCAACTGATTAATTCGAGCATCAACGTCGAACATAGTTATTGATGCAAACGGTTTAAGTAGGTTAGTTAACTCTGCCTTTCTCTCGGTAGGAAGGTAGAAACTAGTAATATAAGTTGGGCTAAATGCGGCCATTGCCTCAGGGTGAATAACGAAGAAAAAGTTAGGCTGCATAGTCTGCCAATTCACAGTACGAATACTCGTTACTTTCGTTTCGACAATCTCGCTGCCCACATTAAAAGTAAGCCGATCGCCCATTTTAATGTTCAACCTTTCTGCAACGCCTTCTTCAACGGAAACCGGGAACCATCCTTCGCTGTATTGTTTATCCTCATCGCCATGCCAGTTCCCGTCAATGACCTCGTTTTCTTTTTGAAGCGTGTTGCTCCAAGTTAGGTTTGCTTCTCTGCCTAAACCTCTTCGGCCTTCTCGATTCGGCTCATCTTCTTTAGAAACCTCGGTGTTTACCCCTTCTCCATTTACCGAAACAAATCGGCCTCGAATGACAGGATAAAACTCTTCAATTTTTACGCCATTGTCAGCGAAGTGTCTGTCCAACTCGGGTTGAATATCCGGCGTAATGTTAATTAAGAAGTAATTCGGTGTACCTTCTGGCAATTGCGAGCGCCATTGCGAAACCATATCGTTGCGCATTACCAGCACCACTAAAAGCAACATAATGGTGACGGAAAAGCTAATAAGCTGCACGCTGTTGTCCATTGCACGTCGCTTAATACGTGCCCATGCCAACTGCCACGCCCCCATTCTTCCACTGCCCAGCTTGCGACCTACTGCAATTAAGATATACGTAGCACCAAGTAATCCGAGCACCAACGCAGCGCCGGAAACGAAAAGAATAGCGCTAATTTTTAAATCGCGGCTATACATCCACATCAATAAAAATATCGCACCACCTGATGCCACGAACTGAATGCTTCTGGAACGTAAATTCGCTGATATGTCCTTTCTTAATACGCGAAGCGGGGGAACTGAAAATAGCTGCAAAAGCGGATATAAGGAAAAGAGCAATGCACACGTAGCGCCTGTAGCAACGGCAATTAAAAGTGGTCGCCAATGCCACACGTCAAGAGATACATCCACTCTGTCCGCTACAAGTGAAACCACCACTTGCTGACCGATAAAACCAATAACAAGGCCGATAAATATACCAAGCCCAGTAATGAATAAAATTTGGAATAAATAGACTTTTCGGATAGTGCTGCTTGTTGCACCCAAGGTCTTCATTATTGCTACGGGATCAAAGTGACGTTGAGCATAACGCTGAGCAGCAACGGCAATGGAAACGGCCGCTAGTACTATTGCTAACAAACTCGCTAACAGAAAATAGCGTTCAGCACTTGCGACAGAGCGCCCTATCGCTGACTCGTCATCTTCGACTGTCCGCCACGAGTGTAAGTCGTCATTTAATTGGGGCAATAACCAAGTATTGAAGTTTTCTATATCACCCGCATCACCGGCAAAAAAGCCCACATAACGAGCGCGACTCCCTGGCCCGGTTATCGCAGTTTTTTCCAAGTCGTTTAAGTTAATTAGCGCAATAGGGTCAGTATTAAACACGCTAAAACCAGCATCGGGAATATCTACCAATACATGCGTAACGGTAAAAGTGCCATCACCAATATCGATGCTATCGCCAATAGAAAGCCCCAAGCTCTGAAAAAGCCGAGACTGTACCCATGCTTCGCCAGATTGTGGCAACTCTGCAGTATTGCGTTTTTCTCCAAAAGGCTGGTCAGTAATATTGACCGTCCCTTTCAGTGGATAAGCGTCATTCACGGCTCGTAAATCAACAAGCGACATCTCGTCGCCTTTAAATACCATTGAACGTGTTGCTACCTGCTTTGCCGTCGCAAGGCCCTCTTCTCGGGCTCTAGCCAACCATTCCTCGTTTATAGGGTCGTCTGAACGAAGTTGCGCATCTGCTGCAATGAAAGCCGCAGAGCGAGACTTTAGTGCGCCCTGTAAACGCTCGCTAAAAAGTGACAACGACAATACGGCTGCCACAGAAAGCACAATGGCCAGCAATATGATGGTCAGTTCACCACGTCTAGCTTCATGCTTGAAAAGCCGCCAAGCTAAATTAAAAGACGTCGACATCTAAACCGCCTCTTTCTTATTCATTGTGTTCGCGCCAGTTGTTTCAACTAATTCGCCAGCATTCATAGTGAGTTGCCTGTCACAATGTTCCGCAAGCTCGTTATCATGAGTTACGAGTACGAGAGTTGTGCCTTTTTCTCTATTCATCTCGAACAACAGCGCTTCGATTTTTTCACTATTTTTGGCGTCTAGGTTGCCGGTAGGCTCATCGGCGAAAAGTATTTTGGGAGAGGTAATAAATGCTCGCGCTATGGCAACACGCTGTTGCTCGCCCCCCGACAACTGATTAGGGAAGTGATGTGCGCGATGTTTCAATCCGACTTGCTCTAGAATATCCAAAGCTAGTGCCTTTGGGTTATCAAGTCCTGCAATTTCTGCCGGTAGCATCACGTTTTCTAAGGCTGTTAAGCTTTGAACTAACATAAAGCTTTGAAAAATGAAGCCTACTTTATTTCCTCTTAAAATCGCGCGCTCTTCTTCATTCATGCTGTGAAGTGCTTCGCCATCTAAGAAAATTTCCCCTTCTGTAACTTGGTCAAGTCCAGCTAACAAGCCCAAAAGGGTTGACTTACCCGAGCCTGACGCGCCAATAATGGCAACGGACTCACCAGACTTGACTTCAAAAGAAATAGGACGAAGGATCTGCAGTGAACCTTCACTCGTATCCACTACTTTGGTTACAGCATTAGCTTTTATCATAAGAGGTCATCAATTCGTGTTTGTTAAATTTCGTTATTTGTTCGCTTTTTTACTTATTCTTTTAATACCCTTTCAAGCGCTATCAGATCAAGCCGAGCAGAGCGACACAAGCGAAAATGCGGTTTTACTTATCTTAGGTGACAGTTTATCCGCGGCTTATGGATTACAGCAACATGAGGGTTGGGTCAGTTTGTTACAAAAAATGTGGCAAGACGACAACATTCCGATTGATATTGTAAATGCTGCGGTAAGCGGAGAGACCACTGACGGTGGTTTAGCGCGATTTCCCCGTTTATTAGAGCAACACAACCCTACCCATGTATTGATTGAACTGGGCGGTAATGACGGCCTTCAGGGCCATAATATCGGTAAGATTAGGGATAATTTAGATTCGCTGGTAAGTGTTGCGAAGGAGAGTAATGCCGTAGTGTTTCTGCAAGAAATGCAGATTCCTTCTAATTATGGCAAGCGCTATACGCAGATGTTTACTCAAAACTTCAATAAAGTAGCGGAAGCTCAGGACGTTCAAAAAATTCCATTTTTCCTTGAAGAAATAGCGCTAAATAAGGACTTAATGCAAAACGATGGTATTCATCCCAATGCTGAGGCACAGCCTTTGATCGCTAATTTTATGGACAGACACTTAAGAAGTTTAATTCTTAGCGCTCAATAATTGTGCTAATCTTATCAGGTGATTTTTTAAATGCGAGGTTTGTTTATGGACGTTTCTTCTGTTAATTCGTCTCCTGTTTCCACTGTCTTAGAATCGCCACAGCGACCTACTCAACAGGTTGAGCCCCGTAATGTGCAAGAAAGTCGCGAGACTCAGCCCCAGAGCACACAGCAGACCTCAAGCGCTAACGATGGACGTGTGGGTTCTAGGGTTGACGTGTTTGTATAACTTGCCCTTTAAATTAAATTGTTAGGGACAGACACTCGTTGGTACTTTTGCTTAGTCCTCTTGCTAGTAGAGGCGGCTTTGCAATAAGGAAATTAGAAAGGACAGAAACCCGGCGAATAAGGGTGTCTGTCCTTTTTCTTTTGGGTCAAATAGACTTAACGATTGACGTCTATCCGTTATGAAATTCGAGTGTCTGTCCACGATTGCCAGTTCTGAGATTTGATCGAAAGAGCACTCATGAAAAATAACCGTCCCTAAAACTGTCCCAAAGACCACTTAAAATTGACGCCGTAAATCTCATAATGTCAATAAATAACTATGGGATACGGATATGCCTCTACCTCGTTACAAGCAAATAAATACTGATGTTACACCTTATTACCACTGCATTTCTCGCTGCGTGAGGCAATCTTACCTTTGTGGTCGCGATGCCCGCACTGGCATAAACTATGAGCATAGAAGAAAGTGGATTCAAGACAGGCTCCATAAGCTTTCTCAAGCTTTTGCCATCGACCTATGCGCCTACGCTGTTATGCACAATCACATTCATGTGGTATTACATATAGCAAAAGGCAGAGCTGAAGGCTGGACGATGGATGAGGTCTTGCTTCGGTGGAGGATGTTTTATAAATGCCCGCCCGTAGTGCAGCGATATTTAGAAAACTTTGATTCTGTAACGTCAGAAGAACTTGCTGAATTGAAATCATTATCTGTTTTATATCGAGAGCGACTTCAAAGCATCAGCTGGTTTATGCGTATGCTCAATGAATATATTGCTCGAAGAGCTAACAAAGAAGATGAATGTAAGGGCTATTTCTGGGAAAGAAGGTTTAGGTCACAAGCTATACTCGATGAGAAAGCACTGGCCAGTGTAATGGCTTACGTCGATTTAAATCCCATTCGAGCAAAAATAGCGACGACGCTAAGCAACTCTCACCATACTAGTATCCAATATCGGTTGAATGCCAAACGCTCGAATAAAACGCCTAAGTTTTTGATGCCCTTTAGCGATAGTCACCACAAGAACACAGTGCCGTTGCCCTTCGCATTTACCGATTATTTGCAGCTTATCACTGATACGATGAATGCGGAGAGTAATAAGGATACCTGCAAGGTCCCAAAGCTTCCTAACCGCTTGCTAAGTAAGCTTGGAATGACAAAAGAGAACTGGCAGCTAGTAACTAGTAATTTTGAAACACTTTTTACTGGGCCTGTCGGTTGCCCCGAGATGATGGAGAATTTCGCCAGATGCTGCCAAAGGGCATGTCGCCCAAACGTTGCAAATGCTCAAAGGTATCTGTCGTGAACCTCTAACACTATTGCAAAAGTACTTGGCTAAATATCGGCTTGGCGTGCAAGCACATCAACAATGTCCTGAGATTTCGTTAGGCGCCTTATGTCGTTGAACAGAACTTCAGCTTCGGGGTATTGTCTTTTCAGGTAGCCGCACCACTGCTTAATTCGGTTGGGGTAATATTTACCCTTATCACCAAAAATTTCGTAGCCAGAGTACTGAATCAGCAAAGCAGCCAGTTCAGACCATGGCATAGGTGCTACACCCTCTTTAATACTCAGCGCCAAATTAGGCATTGCCAATGCACCTCGTCCAATCATAAGGTTGGTACACTCTGATTGGCTCTGACATCGCTTAGCGTCTTCAGCGTTCCAAATTTCACCATTTGCAACAAGTGGAATATCGGTGTGTTGCTTTATCTTCGCTATCCAGTCCCAATAAGCCGGTGGTTTATATCCCTCCGTTTTGGTCCGCGCATGAACAACGAGCTCAGAAGCGCCCGCTTCAGTGATAGCTATAGCATTCTCGATAGCTAAAGATTTGTCTTCAAAACCTAGTCTGATTTTGGCTGAAACTGGGATTTCTGCAGGAACAGCATCCCTTACAGTTTTCACAATGTCATAAAGGGTTTGGGTTTCTTTCAACAAAACCGCCCCACCCTTACTTTTATTAACTGTTTTGGCAGGGCAACCAAAATTTAGGTCAACACCAGGAGAGCCCAGCTCTATCGCTGTTTGTGCATTCTCTGCAAGCCACTGTGGATGTTGTCCTAATAATTGAACTCGGACAGGCACACCTGCCGGAGTTTTGCCGCCATTATGAAGCTCAGGACAAAGTCTATAAAACGTTTTCTTTGGTAATTTTTGATCGACCACTCTTACAAATTCAGTAACACACTGATCGAAACCACCTACGCGAGTGAGCATATCTCTCATTAAGTGGTCGACAACGCCCTCCATAGGGGCAAGCATTACTTTCATTGCAAACGTCTCAGATTAATAGAACATAAAATTGGCGCGGGAGTTTAGCAAAAAGCACTTATATCAGCCAGGCTTTGATGCTTAGTTTTTCAACTTCTGTGACTGTCTATTTAAGGTGCATTTAAGGTGGTTTTAAATTGCAGCTATTTAAATTTAGTAAGTGTCTGTCCGCTAGACACTTTAATTCATGTGGGAGTGATGCAGGCTTCTAATTCTATACGAATAGAAAAACTTGTGTGTCTGTCCGTTTGTAGAGAAATTTTGATAGAAATCCGCACTTAGCCTATTTACGAGGCTGTAACTGGGTAGCGGCTTCCTTTTCTAAATTTTCAAGGCGAGTGAATACGCCCTTCTTTTGATTATCGGTGTATGACCGCCAATTAATGATTTCTTCAATCGTACGTTTACACCCAATGCAAATGTCTTCTTCGGTTAATTTGCACGAGGCTACACAGGGGGAAATTAAGTTCATAAAGCTTCTGTTTTATCCAGACCGTCTTTTTTACTCTTTACTCGCGAAGCTGCGATAGCTGCCATTGTAGTTTCTAATAGCTCTTTATTGGACCACAAACAGACATGACAACCAAAGCGCGATTCAAGATATGAGGAAAACTCAGTGTCTGTCCCACAGTCATACCTCACTAAATTTTGCTTTTTACCGTCGTAAATAACCGCAGAATAAGTAAACACAAGGAGCCTCCTAAAAAAGAGGCTCAAATATACATCTAGACGTCTAAACGTTCAAGCGTCTAATTTAAATAATCGAGTGCAGCGCAAATTGCGGCCACCTGAGCATCATTGCAATTTTCGGGTGTCGCATTATCGCTATCGGGATAGACTTCTGTGGTTGTGACGTACTTAGCATCTGTCATGCCTCCACAAAGGTGCAACGACTTCTTGTCATAGCAAATTACACCTTCACTCACCACATCTGCACCTATAATCTTTCCGTTTTCATCGGCCGGTGCGATATGCGTTACTTTTTTCACAGCCTCAATAACTGCTTTTTGAAACTCTATTTGGGGGCTTGGAGTATTAGCAACCGTATAGAAACCATCTGGAATGTTCCAGTTATCATGGGTCACCCCATCCCGCGCAGCCAGTGCTGGTCTAAACTCACTATTGTCCGTGTCTGTCGTTTCATGCAAATCAATATGAAGCGTAAGAGATAACGCTAAGTCAGATACTAATTGCATAAGCTGAGCAGACTCAGGTGCAGGAGAATCACTGTAAAACGAGCGATTCGGATCTAATGCCATTGGGTTCCATCGATTTATCGACTCGTATCCCCAGGGACTTACACATGGCACCACAACTATATTTACTTGCTCCGCGTACTGAGCCAACTTTGTTTCAATAAATTGAAGCGCTCCTTGCACACCACTGGTTTCGTAGCCGTGAACACCGCCTGTAACGAGTGCAGACGGCTTTTCAGCGTCAAAACTCTTGGGAATCACAACATATAGTGGGTAACGCGCTGTATCGTAAGGAAGTGCGCCATACTGCTTTAACTCAAAGCCTTCAGGGATAATGTTGAAGAGTTTATTAAGTACTTCTTCCTGATAACTTCTTTTCACAGTCTGCTGTGCTTTCCATTGGGCTTTTTCTTCTTCGCCCCACGGCTCACCAGGAGTTCCAATTGGATAATTCTGCATATAACACCTCTTTTGTATTTTTTAGATCATAACAGTTCAACAAGCTCACGTATCTATCACACAAAAGTTTCTTAAAGGGTTGTGACATGAGTTCTTTACGCATTGAACCTCTGAAAAGTACTTGCGCGAAGGCGTTGACGCCTCTTTGGTAAGAATTGCAAATTCCGATGAAAATGATCGGTGTATGTCTAGGTAGATGGTTTAAAGAGGGAAAGAAGAGTGTCTGTCCACTGAAGCTTTCTTAAAATGGCTTTGCATCTATTTGCTTACAGATTTAATTGCAGTGTCTGTCCACAAAGTTTTAAGCCAGAAACAAAAAAACCAGCCGAATGGCTGGTTTTTTCGATATGGCGTCCCCTAGGGGATTCGAACCCCTGTTACCGCCGTGAAAGGGCGGTGTCCTAGGCCTCTAGACGAAGG
>Ga0209992_10002427_pt1 | contig 17093 bp, 12 predicted proteins | sample 2SBtaG_2_FD_182564 | JGI IMG/M metagenome (GOLD analysis project Ga0209992, IMG submission 182564) | Deep subsurface microbial communities from Kolumbo volcano to uncover new lineages of life (NeLLi) - 2SBTROV12_ACTIVE470 metaG (SPAdes)... | ecosystem: Environmental > Aquatic > Marine >... | reverse complement strand
CATCCCGGCCGAAAGTGCGCCCCAGCGACACTTCCGCCGCCGATGGTCGGCCATCCCGGCCGAAAGTGCGCCCCGGCGACACTTCCGCCGCCGATGGCCTGCCATCCCCCCCGGAAGTGCGCCCCAGCGACCCCAACTGGGCCTCCCCACCCGCATGTCCAATGGACCCGATTCACCCCAACCCGGAGTCATGCCCCATAGTCAGAATGGGAAATATCAGGGATCCAAGTCGAATACGCTAATGCTTAACAAAAGGTTCCTGACCCCGGTTCCTGGGCCCTGACGTTCTCAGGCGTTCCTCCCCCGCACCCAGCCGCCGGACCACGCTCACCCCAGCCGGGTGCGCTACAACGGCGCCTCCAGCACCAGCCCCTTGGGATCCGCCCGAAACCCCACCCGCGCCAGCGACCCGGCCAACGGACTCTCGCCCGCTCGGACCCCGTCGATGGTCTCGACCCGCAGGAGCTTGCGACGACCGCCCAGAGCCGCTCGGCTCAGCGCGGCCAGGGCCCGCTCCAGCGTGCGCTCGTCCTGGGCCGGCGCAAAGCTCAGCAGTCGGCGCCCCCCAGGGGCGATCCAGAAGACCAGGGCGCCTTCGACCAACACGACCTGGGCCCCCGCGGCCCGACGGGCCTGCCCGCCCGGGGACTCTGGCCACGACACCAGGCCGCCCCAGGGGCTCGCCGGATCCACCGCGGCGAGCACCCGGCCAGGGGTCTTCGACGACGGCTCCCGCGCGCTGCGCAGTCTGTCCACCGCCCCCGGCAGCGCGAACTGGGCCCCGCCGAGCCCCTCGACGAACCAGCCCCGGCGGGCCTTGCCGGCCTCTTCCATGGCCCGTAGCACCGGGTAGAGCGCGGCGAAGCCGCCGGGCAGATCCTCGGCCAGTGCGGCCTCGCGCGTCACGACGCCGTAGCGCTCGAGCAGGCCGGTCGCTCGGGCGTGGGCCCGACGGGTGGGCTCTGCCCCACCCCCCAGCAAGGTCGACACCGCCGACCAGCGCCCGCCCGCGACCCGGGTCAGCCGGCCCTTGCGCCGCCGCTTGGGCGCTCGCAGCTGCCGCAGCGGTGCAAAGGTGTCGTTGGTCACCAGGCCCGCCCAGACCAGATCCCACAGCGCGACCTGGAGGGCTTCGGCGTCGGCGTCGAGCTGGGTCTGGAGCTCGAAGACGAAGCAGGCCCCCCGGTCCTGGAGGCGCTTGAGCACGGCGTGGGCCAGCACCGACAGGTCGTCGCTCGGCTCCGGCGGATCGAGCAGAAGGGGGGCTCGCTCGCGCCGGTACAAGGCCACACGGCCGTCCTTGGGGCCCAGAGCGCCGCGCCCGACCCAGACCACACCGCCCATCGCCCCGAGTTCGTCGAGCAAGCGGGCGTCGTAGCGGGGAATGCGCGCGGGCAAGAGGGTGCGCTCCAGATCGGACCACGGCAGCGCCACGCCTTCGAGCTGGGCCACCACCTCTTCGAGCCGGCGAGGGCCGACCCGGCGCAGATCCAGACCGTGCCAACGGGGCAGGAAGCGGGCCAGGACGTCGGCCTCGACCGGGGCGACCTCGTCGCGCAAGAGCGCCAGGGAGCGCCGGCGGATGCGGCGCAGCACGCCCTCGTCGCACCACTCGGTGGTGGTCCCGCCCGGACGCAGCTCGCCCTGGACCACCACACCCGCCGCCTCGAGCCCCTTGAGCACCGGGGCCACCTGGGCCGGGAGCAGGCCCAGGCGGTCCGCGAGCTCGGCCGAGGTGAAGGGTCCGTGGGTCCTGGCGTAGCGGCGGACCAGGTCGGTCAGCGGGTCGTCGACCGGTGTGAGCAGGGCGTCGGGCAGGCCGGGTGGGGGCATGGCGCCCAGGCCATCCCGCAGCCGCGCCGCGTCTTCTGCCGCGATCCACCGAGCGGTGTGGGCCACCCGCAGCTGCACCGCCCGTCTCTGGCGTAGGAGCTGGGCCAGCCACGGACCTGGGTCGTCGGTGCAGCGGAGCCCCAGCTCGTCCTGGCTCAGGCTGCCCACCCGGCGCAGCAGGTCGTGCAGCTCGTCGGCGTCTCGGGCCTGGCGGCCTTCGGCCAGGCCCTGGAGCTCCGCCTCGACCGCCGCCATCGCGTCGGCGTCCAGCAGATTGCGCAGCTGCTCGGTGCCGAGCAGTTCCCGCAGCAGGTTGCGGTCCAGGCTCAGCGCCAGGGCCCGCCGCTCGGCCAGCGGCACATCGCCGTCGTAGATGGCGCTGCCGGTGTAGGCGAACACCAGGGAGCGGGCAAAGGGCGACGCCGAGCGGGTCTCGACCTCGTCGACCCGGATGATCCGATCGCGGATGGCCCCCAGCACTTCCTTGAGCGCGTCGAGGTCGAAGACGTCCTGGAGGCACTCCCGGTAGGTCTCCAGCACGATGGGGAAGCCCGGGTAGCCGCTGACCGCGGCCATCAGCTCCTGGGACTTCTTGCGCTGGATCCACAGCGGCGAGCGCTTGCCCGGGTAGCGACGCGGCAGGAGCAGCGCCCGGCCGGCGGCCTCGCGGAACCGGGCGGCGAAGAGCGCCGAGCGGGTGAGCTGGGCCATCAGCTGCTCTTCGACCTCCTCTGGCTCGGGGAAGAGCACGCCGATGTCTTCCAGGTGGTCCAGCTCGGCGAAGCGGAACACCAGCCCGTCGTCGGTCCAGAAGGCCTGGACGTCGAACCCGGCCATGGTGCTCAGGTGGGCCTCGACACACAGCGCCCAGGGCGCGTGGACCCGGGTGCCGAAGGGGCTGAGCACGCAGACCCGCCAGTCGCCCAGCTCGTCCTGGAAGCTCTCGACGGTGATCGCCCGGTCCGTGGGCAGAGTCCCGGTCGCCTCGCGCTGCTGGCGGATGTAGGCGAGCAGGTTCCGCGCCGCGTGGGGGTCCAGCCCGTAGTCCTGCTCCAGCCAGGTCGCGGCCTCGGGCTCGGTCCGGTCGGTCAGCTCGCGCACGAAGGCGCCCATGCGCCGCCCCAGGTCCAGGGGTCTGCCCGGACCCTCGCCGTGCCAGAACGGGAGGCGACCCGGCTCGCCCGGGGCGGGCGTGACCATGACCCGGTCGCCCGTGATGCTCTCGATGCGCCAGGTGGACGCGCCCAGCACGAACGTCTCGCCGCTGCGGGACTCGAAGACCATCTCCTCGTCCAGCTCGCCCAGGATCGGCCCGCCCTCGCCCAGCTGGACCCGGTAGAGCCCCCGGTCAGGGATGGTGCCCCCGTTGATCAGGCTCAACGCCCGGCTGCCCTTGCGGCCGCTGAGCACGTCGGCCTCGCGGTCCCAGGTGATGCGCGGCCGCAGATCGGCAAAGGCCGCGGACGGGTAGCGGCCCGAGAGCATGTCCAGCACCGCGGTGAAGACCTCGGCCGAGAGCTCCCGGTAGGGGGTTGCCCGGCGCACCAGGGTGAGCAGGTCGTCTCGCGGCCAGTCGTCCATGCTGACGCAGGCCACGATCTGCTGGGACAGCACGTCCAGGCAATTCCGCGGCACCCGGGTGGGCTCGATGGCGCCCTCGCGCATGGCCTGGCCGACGACCGTGGCCTCGAGCAGGTCGCCCCTGTACTTGGGGAACAGCCGCCCCACGCTGAGCTGGCCGACCCCGTGCCCCGCCCGCCCGATGCGCTGCAGGCCCCGGGCCACCGAGCCAGGGGACTCCACCAACAGGACCAGATCGACGGCCCCCATGTCGATGCCCAGCTCCAGCGAGCTGGTCGCGACCAGGGCCTTGAGCGTGCCGGCCTTGAGCTGCTCCTCGATCTCTTCGCGCCGATGCCGGGCGATGGAGCCGTGGTGCGCCCGGACAAGCTCCTCGCCGGCCAGCTCGTTGAGGCGCTGGGCCAGCCGCTCGCACAGGATGCGGCTGTTGGTGAACACGATGGTCGAGGTGTGGGACTGGATCTGCTCCAGCAGGCGTGGGTAGACCGCGGGCCAGATGCTGGTGCGCTCCTGAGGGGTGGGCGCGGCGGGGGGCACCAAGGGGCCGCTCGTGCGGCGAGGCACGGGGTCGACCGCAGCGGGCCGGGTCATGTCCGGGACCGGCACGACGATCTTGAGGTCCATGGCCGGGGGGTCCGCCCGGTCCACCACCTGGACGTCTCGACCGCCGCCCAAGAAGCTCGCCATCTCCTCGAGGGGTCGCTGGGTCGCGCTCAGCCCGATGCGCTGGGGGTCGCTCTCTGCCCGCTCGGCGAGCCGCTCCAGGGACAGGGCCAGGTGCACCCCGCGCTTGGAGCCTGCGACAGCGTGGATCTCATCCACGATGACCGTGTCGACTGTCTCGAGGTTCTCCCGCGCGTTGGAGCCCAGCAGCAGGTAGAGCGACTCCGGCGTGGTGATGAGGATGTCCCCGGGGTCCCGGCCCATGCGGGCCCGCTCCCGCTGGGGGGTGTCGCCGGTGCGCACGTCGATTCGCAGCGGGTGCAGGTCCTGGTCCAGGCGGTCGGCGTAGTGGCGGATGCCGACCAGCGGGGCCCGCAGGTTGCGCTCGACGTCGTAGGCGAGCGCCTTGAGAGGGGAGATGTAGACGATGCGGAAGCCGGGCTTGCGCGCGGCGTCGGTGGCTGGCGGCCTGGACAGGCGATCGATGGCCCACAGGAACGCCGCCAGGGTCTTGCCGGTGCCGGTGGGTGCCAGCATCAGCGTGTGCTCTCCACCGCTCACGGGGGGCCACCCGCCGGCCTGGACCCGGGTCGGGGCCTCGAAGGTGGCCTCGAACCAGGCACGCGTCGCGGGGGTGAAGGGACCCAGGGGCATGGGCGTTGTCTAATGGACCCACCCACCAGGAATCGTCCACCCGATGTGGTTCTTGCTCTCCGCCGCCCTCGCCAGTCCTTGCCCCCAGCCGGGTCCGCCGCTGTTGTTGACCCGAGTGACGCGCGCCGTGGTCGACGAGTCGTCGGGCCTGGCACCGTCTGCGCGGCGCCCGGGCTGGTGGTTCACCCACAACGACTCCGGGGGCAAGCCCGAGGTCTACGCCTTCGATGGCGAGGGGGGCTTCGAGGTGCACGCCGTCCAGGGTGCCGATGCGGTCGACTGGGAGGACCTGGACGCGGGCCCCTGCCCCGGCGGTGAGGGCCGCTGCCTCTACGTTGCGGACATCGGGGACAACAAGCGCAAGCGAGCCCACGTGACCGTCTACGCCGTGCCAGAGCCCGGCCCAGGCGAGCAGGCCAGCGTGTCCGCCCGATGGGACTTCACCTATGCCCACGGCCCGGACAACGCCGAGACCCTGCTGGTGCACCCCCAGACCGGCGCACTGACCGTGGTGACCAAGTCCGGCTCGGGCCGCAGTCACGTGGTCCCGCTGCCCCGGGTGCCCCCCCAGGGCGTGGTCACGCTCCAGGCGGTCGGCACCCTGGACTTCATCGGGGACAGCGGCTCGGACCGCAAGGCCACCGGAGGCGCCTGGAGCCCGGACGGCTCGGCGGTCGCGATCCGGACCTACACGCAGATCTGGGAGTGGGCAGGCGGGGCGACCTGGTGGACCGTGCCCCCGCGCCGGAGCGCGCCAACCGCGGTGGAGGTCCAGGGCGAAGCGCTGCACTGGCACCCGGACGGTGGCTGGGTCACCACGTCCGAGGGCACGCCCATGCCGGTGCACCACCACCGCTGTCCGGCTCGCTGATCGGCGGGATTGCTAAGCTGAGGTCCGGCTCGTCAGGGAGAGGCCGTGCTGTGTGAGTGGACCCGCCTGGTCGGTCACCGTGGACAGGTGCACGCCCTCGCCTTCTCCGACGACGGCCTGAGTCTCGTCTCCGGGGGCCGGGACGACGTCATCCACGTGTGGAACCCCGAGTCTGGGGAGCTGCTCATGACCCTGGACTCCGGGTCCTCTGGCCTGGGGGCGCTGGCCTATGCCCGGGACGGCTCGGTGGTCGCGGCCCACTGGCGCAAGCTCCAGGAGGTCTGGATCTACGAGGGCCCGTCCGGCGCCTTGATCGCGCAGATCCCGGTCGAGCACGCGGCCAGCATGGACCTGTCGCCGACCGGGAAGCGCCTGCTCATCGGTTCTGGCGAAGGCCTGACCATCTGGGACCTCGAGGACTTCCGCATCGTGGCCCAGGCCCAGGGCTCGGCCGAGCGCACCTGGGAGGCCTGCTACGACCGGGCGGGGCAGCGCGTGATCGCCGCCGGGCCCATCCCCCGCACCTACGACGCCCAGAGCCTGGTCGCCGGTGGCCCGCTCTACACCCACGCCCTGCACGCCTTCGACGTGGCCCACTGTCTGGACCTCTCCGACGACGAGCAGCAGCTGGTGCTGGGTTGGGGCCACAGCGAGGGCCGGGACGAAGGCAGCCTGCGGGTCTGCACGTGGCCGGATCGGGAGCCGATCCAGGTGATGCGCGGCCACAAGCCCGCGGTCGGCAGCGTGTGCTTCTCGCCCGATGGGCGGCACCTGGTGTCGGTCGGGCTGCGGGACAGCCAGGTCAAGGTCTGGCAGGTCGCGAGCGGGCGAGTCGTCGAAGAACACGCCCTCCCCGGGGTCACCCTGGCCCGGTTCTCGCCCACGGGGGTCTTCCTGGCCACCGCGGCCGCGCCGCCGTCGTCGCTGGTCTTGTGGGAGTGGACCCCATGAAGGTCCTGTGGCTCGCCCTGCTGGGCGGGTCGCTGGCATCCGCCGCAACGCTCTCCGGCGTCACCCTTCCAGACCGGGTCTCGCTGGGGGGTCAAGAGCTGGTGCTCAACGGCCTGGGCCTGCGCGAGGTCGTCGTGTTCGACGTCTATGTCGCCGGCCTGTACCTGCCGCGCAAGACCGCCGACCCCTCCCAGGCCATCGCCACCGACGTGCCCAAGCGCCTGCACCTGCACTTCGTGCGCAAGGTGGGGGCGGACGACATGCGGGAGAGCACCCTGGATGCCATCCGCAAGAACCCCACGGTCGAGGCCGACGTGCTGCCCCACATCGGTCCGCTGAACGGCGCGATGGAGTCCATGGCAGCCGGCGACGACGTGCTCTTCGACTACGTGCCCGGCCAAGGCACGGCAGTGTCCGTGAAGGGGCAGGTCAAGGCGACCATCCCCGGTGCGCCCTTCATGCGAGGGCTGTGGACGCTGTACCTGGGCCCGGAGCCGCCCACCGCGGCGCTCAAGCGGGGGCTGATGGGCGGCTGAGGAAGGGGTTGCTGAGAGGAAGTGACTCAGGATAGAGTCACTGTAAGGAGGCCCCCGATGCGCACGGCCCTCATCTGCTGCACGCTCCTCAGCACCGCCTGTCTGGACTACGGACTCACGGGCATGGAGCAGGCCGACGAGCCGGCCTGGGCCCAAGAGACCTGGGACCCGCCCCTGAGCTGCGCGTCGTTTCAGGACCTGGAGACGCGCTGGATCACCTCCCCGGCCTTCACGGACTTCGACGACCCGGCCGATCGCAGCGGCGCGTCCTTCTGGGACCCCGAGGCCGAGCTGGGCGACTGGGAGGCCGCCACGCTGCCCCATCGCGACATCCCCGTGGGCGCGGACCGGGCCTATGTCGGCACCTTCAGCCTGGAGGCCCTGCCGCCGGGCCTGTTCATCGACATCCAGTCCGACGACGGTCTGTGGGTCTGGGTCAACGGCGTCGAGCTGGGCCACTGGGGTGGGGACTGGCAGCAGGAGGGCTGCGTGAACGACGCGGCGGAGTGCCTGTACACCGTGGACATCGCGCCGATCGAGGTGACCGACCTGCTGGTTCCGGGCGAGAACCGTCTCGCCGCACGGGTGAGCAACCCGGTGGCCAACGCCTGGTTCGAGCTGAGTGCGAGCTGTCAGGAGTGAGCTGAAGGGCGGCGTGACTCCGAGCCGCGTTACCCCAGCGACACCCCCGGAGGACGCTGGTGACCGAACGAGAGGCCCTCATCGCGGATCTGGTCGCCACCGGACTGGCCAAGAACGAAGCGCTGGCCTGGCTCACGCTGCTCGAGGACGACGGGGATCAGGGCCTCACGGGCTACGAGGTGGCCGCCCGCTCGGGCATCCCTCGGAGCGCGATCTACGCGGTGCTGCGCAAGCTCGAGGCCGTGGGGGCGGCCTTTCAGGCCAGCGCCGATCCGGCCCTGTTCGCGCCCACAGAGCCGGGGATCTGGATCGCGCGCCAGCGCCAGCAGGCCCAGGGTCGCCTGGACGCGGTCGCGGCGGGGCTGGCGCGGCTGCCCCAGCGGGTCCGGCCCGAGCCGGTCTGGATCGTGAACCCCTACGACGACGTGCTGAACCGGGCCATCGACATGATCAGCCGGGCCCAGGCTTCGGTCTACCTCTCCGCCTGGGACCGGGAGCTCGCCCGGTTGGCCCCGGCGCTGGCCAGTGTCGGCGACCGCTCGCTGCACCGCGTGCTGCACGCGCCCGAGACCCTGACCAGCCCGCCTCCAGGATTCTCCTGCTGGGTCGACGACCTGGCCGGCGACGCGGGCAAGGCCGGTTGGTCCCACAAGCTGCTGGTCGTGGTCGACCGCTCCGAGGCCCTGATCGGCGGTGCCGAGCCCCAGGCCAACAACCAGGCCGTCTGGACCCGCAACCCGGCCCTGGTCGACATCGCCACGAACCACATCATCCTGGACGTCACGCTCCTGGCGGCCCAGGCCGGCCGCGACTGCGCCGACGCCGTTGCCCCGATGATGCGCCCGCATCTCTGAGGGGTTCCCGCTACTCGCCCGGCGTCAGCACCGCCGTCGCAAAGGCCTCGGGCCGGAAGAATTGGGCAGCTGCAGCGTGCACGGCGTCCAGCTCGACAGCCGCCAGCTGGGCCTGCCAGTCGCCCAGGGTGCGCACGCGCTCGCCGTGGAGCTCTCGGGTGATGCTGCCCAGGAGCAGCTGCCCCGGCGACTGGTGTGCCAGCTCCAGGCGAGCGAACTCTCGCTGGCGCACCCGGTCCAGCTCGTCTTGGGTGATCCCGCCGGCCGCAAGGTCCGTCAGGATCTCCCGGAGCTCCCTGAGCACGGCGTCGGCCTGGTCCGGCGCGGTCGAGAGCATCAGCTGGTAGACGTCGGGATGGCGACCGACCAGCCCTTGGGACGAGACGCTGTAGGTGGCGCCCAGGTCCGCTCGGATCCGGTCCATCACCCGGTCTCTTGCCACGGCCTCGGCCAGGCTCGTGGCGGCCAGGGCGGGGTCGTCGGAAGCCAGCCCGATCCGTGCGAGGCCGATCCAGGTGGCCTGGATGCCGTCGAGCTGGGCGACGAGCTCCCGGTCCGGTCCGTCCGGCCGAGGCGGCCGTGTGGCGGGGCCGGGCAGCTCGCCGGAGCGAGTGTTGGCGGGCACCAACATCCGATTGGCCAGCCTGCGGGCGGTCTCGAGGTCGATCGCCCCCGCAAAGCCGATCACGCGCTCGGGCCGCCGGACCAGGGTGTCCCGCCGCTGGCGCAGATCGTCCGCCGCGACCACCAGATCGAGGGGAGGGGGCCCATCGGCCCTTCGGCTGTCGCCGTCGACCAGGAGCGCGTCGCGCAGCGCGGTGTCCAGGCGGTAGATCGGGCGCTGCTGGCGCTCCTGATGCGTGAAGGCCGCCTCTTCGGTCAGGTCCACCGAGATGCCGCGGAAGTCGCTGTTGAGCGCCACCGCCAGCAGCGATGCCAGGCCCTCGGCGTCCCGGGCCAGGCACGTCGCCCGGAGCATCACCTGGTCCGGCCCGATGGTCAGGCTCAGGTCCGCCGGCAACAGATCGAGCTTCTCGTACACATCGATCCGGGTGTCCAGGAGCTGGTACTTCCACGCCAGCTCCTCCTCCAGGTCCCAGGACCGGTGCACCCAGCCCCGGGGCACGGCGAAGACCATCTCCACCAGGGGCACGCGCTGGTCCTCGAGCACCAGGAGCGTGCCCCCTCGGGCCAGCGCGACCCGGGTCAGCGTGCCGTCGGGCGCTGCCGCGGCCGGGCCCGCCAGGCACAGCGCCACCGCCACCAGCCACCGGGGGTCAGGGCGCCAGCAGCGCATGTCGCCTCCGGTCCGGATCGAGCAGGTCGGCCAGGGCAGTCTCGAGGTCCTCGACCGTCACGTCGCTGCTGGCCTGTAGCTGCTCGGACACCCCGAGGGGCCCCCGAGCGCCGTCGCGCACCAGCCCCATCGCGCGGGCCCCCGGAGACCAGCTGGTCTGCAGGGCGTCGAGCGCCATCCTGCGCCGGCCGGCGGTGAGCATCTCCGGGGTGATCCAGGCCTCGTCCACCAGGGCGCCCAGACCCGCCCGCAGCTCGCGCTTGGCCTGGCCCGCCGACTGGTCGCCTCGCTGGTTGATGCCGAGCATCAGGAAGCCCCCGGCCAGCAGGTGGCGCGTGGAGATGCGGGCGCCCACAGGGATCTCCCCCGCCTCCTGGGCCGCGGCTTCGTCCAGGGTCTGGTCCTCGGCGGCCTCGTTCCTCCTCTCGAAGATGCCCGACGACAGCTGACCAGAGCCGTGGTCGGCCAGCACCGTGAGGAGGAGCGCCACCGTCGCCGCGTCCTTGGCACAGGCTTGGGGAGCGTCGGTGTCAGCGCAGAGCCGCTGCTCGGGCAGAGGCAACACCACGACGACCCGGTCGTGGGGCTCGTGGGTGTCGGGGACCTCCTGGTCGGTTGCGTCGCCCCAGGCCTCTGCGACCGGGACCAGAGCCGGCCGGGCCTGGCCCGAGGGCGTCCAGTCTCCATACAGGCCGTCGACGTGGGCCCACACGGCCTGGGGATCGATGGGCCCCACCACCGCCAGGTGCAGGTGGTCCGGCCGGACCCACGCGTCGACCCAGCCCTGGGCGTCGTCGAAGGCGATGTCCGCCAGGGTCTCGGCGCTGCCGCCGGGGTGTCGCCGGTAGGGATGCTCGGGCGCCAGGGCGAACAGGAGCTCCGGCCGGGCCCGGTGCCAGGGCGAGAGGTCTCGCCGCAGGGCCAGCTCCTCGAGCACCACCTTGCGAGCGCCGCTCAGGTCATCTGGCGTGAAGGCCGGCTCGCGGAAGCGCTGGGCCTCGAGGGTGAGCAGAGGGCCCAGGTGCCGGGCCGCCACTTCGGCGAAGTAGAGCGTGTCGTCCATGGTGGTGTAGGCGTTGGCCACCCCACCCCAAGCATCCAGCCTGGCATCCCACGAGACCTGTTCCTCGCCCACCACACCCCGATGGAGCAGGTGCTCGACCAGGTGGGCCAGGCCGGCTTGGGCGGCTGGCTCGTGGGCCGCGCCCACGTCGAAGCGGTGGACCACCGCCACGGTGGAGACCCCCGGATCGCCCACCACCGTCACCCGCATCCCGTTGTCCAGGTACCCGTCCAGGATGCCGGCCTGTGCTGCCAGGGGCAGGTCGTCGCTCAGCCCCGTGGGGGCCTGGCGAGCCATCAGTCCCTGGGCCACGGGTTCGTCGGTGGTGCTCCGGCTGACCCGGCGGGTGGTCGTGCCCTTGTTGTAGGCGCACAGCGCCCGGGCGAAGGCCCGCTGGGTCCGCGCGCGGGCCTGTTGGGCCTGGTCGCCCATCGCCGCGTACTGGGCATAGGTGGTCACCTCGGTCGGGAGCTCCTCCTTGTCCCTGGACGTGCGGTAGTCCGCATAGGCCTGGCGAGACGCCGTGCGGATCGACAGCGCCAGGCCGGCTTCTCGCGAGCGGTACACATTGCCCGCGGCGTCGTAGAACAGCCCCTTGGGGTCCGGGTAGCCGTCGCTGGTCACGCTCAGGGGGACTAGCTCACGGGGCAGCTGACCGTCGGCGATGGCCGCCTCCTGGGCCCTGGAGCGCCCGGTGGGCGCCCGGCGCGACGGCTTCGACGGCACGCGCTCCAGACAGAAGCCACTGTCCGCGTCTCCAGGTTCCCCGCGGACTTCCGGTCCGATCAGGCCCACCAGCAGCAGGGGCACCCACCACCCCGTCCGCCGCTTCCGAGAGCCCGCCTCGCTCATGGGGCAGCCTACATCAAGCCTGGCAGCGGTCCTTCGGGCAGGCTGTCGTCGTGGAAGCCGAAGGCCTCGTCGGAGCCACCAAAGGCATGGAGCAGGCTCAGGTGGAGCTGGTTCATGCTGGTGCCCGACAGCGAGTAGCCGCCGCCGGCTTCGTGGTCGTCGACCGTGCCGGGCAGGTGGTCCAGCCAGCGTCCGGGCACGATGGGCCCCAGGTCGCCCACCAGGACCACGGGCAGCGCGTTGTTCCAGTGGCGGCCGCTGCTGTACTCGCTGACACACAGGATCAGCGTCGTGTCGAGCAGGTTGTCGCCGTCGGCGTCGGTGGTCTGCTCCAGCCGGGTCAGCAGATCGGCGAGCATCTCGTGGTACCAGCGGTAGGCCAGCTCCATCGGCGCGACGTAGTCGGCGTGCACCATGGCGTGCCAGTTGTCATAGGCGCTCGTGTCCACGATCGGCTCGCCCCCGTTGCGCTCGAAGAGCCAGGGGAACTCCGGGCTGTCGGAGTTGGCGAAGTGCAGGGTCGCGACCCGGGTGTAGTCACAGGCCAGCGCGGTGGTGACCAGCTCGTTCATCAGCGGGGCCGTGACGTCGTCGTCGGCGCCGTAGCTGTACTCGGTCGGGGTGGCGAGCTCTGGGGCCGTGCAGCTGCCCGCACCGGCGAGCACCCGGGACTCCAGCTGCAGGAGCTTGTCCTCGTGGGCGTCCAGCCGGGCCCGGTCGGCGGCGTCAACCCCGCTGCGCACCCCGCCAAAGGTCTCGAGGGTCGCGCCGAGCACGGTGCCCCGCCGGGCGGCCTGGGCCGCGGCTTCCTCGGGCGTCAGGGTGCTGTCTCCGAAGACCCGCAGGAGCGCCGCCAGGGGGTCGTTGAAGTAGGTCACCGGGTCGTTGGCGCCGTGCCAGAAGTACGAGGCTTCGCTGGGCGTGTAGAGCCCGTCGCTGCTCTCGGAGCCGCCGATGGCGAAGTCGAGACGCTGAAAGGGCGTGCCGCTCGAGATGCGCTCGGCGATGACCTGTTCGATGCTCGGTCCCGCGGGAGACAGCGCGGTCTCGTCCTGGACGGCAAAGGGGGTGCCGGTCATGAACGTGAGGTTGGCGTTGTAGTGGGCGTTTCCGACGGTGTTGTAGGCCGGCATCAGGTTGTCGACGCCGGTGACCACGCACAGCCGGTCCTGCCAAGGCACCAGGGGCTCCAGGATCGTCGGCAGCGTGAAGTCGGTCTCGGAGCCGGTGGGCACGAAGTCCCGCATGACCGTGCCCTGGGGCACGTGGAAGACGATCAGGCGCTTGGGGGCCGCGCCGGTTCCCGCCCGGGCCACGCGCGGCCGCCAAGGCGCCAGCATCGGCAGGGCCAGGCCTCCGCCCAGCCCCTGGAGCAGTCGCCGCCGCGAGAGCCTGCTCACTCGGCCTCCAAGGGCCAGCGCATCAGGAAGGCGTCGCTGCTGGCGATGTCCACCAGCAGCGAGGGCACGTGCTGATCGCTGTCCTGGAAGCGGGTCGCCAGGGTGTCCAGGGTGCAGGTGTCCAGGGCGTCGCTCGGGCGCCCCAGGGCGTACTCGAACCACTGCCGGGCATAGCAGGCCGCGGCCCGATCGGTGGTGCCGACGAGCGCCAACATCTCGGCCGCGCCGTCGAAGCTGCCGGCGGGGTTCAGCAGGGATCCGCTGGCGTCGACCGGCGTGTCGTCCTCCCACGTGTCCCGCCACTCGCCCACGGGACCGAAGTGCTCGAAGGCGAAGCCCAGCGGGTCGATGCGTGTGTGGCACGCGGCACAGGCCGGGTCGGTCCAGTGTTGCTCCAGCCGCTCGCGGATGGTGGTCGCGTCGGACGACTCCTCGGGCAGCTCCATGTCCACGTCCTGGGGCGGCGAGAGGGACTCGCAGAGCAGCCGCTCCAGGATCCAGGCTCCCCGGCGCACCGGCGCCGACGTGGCGCTGTAGGCGTGACCGGTCAAGAAGGCGGTTCGGGTCAGGACCCCGGGGCGGTCGCTGTCCAGGGTCACTCGGTGCCAGCCCGGCCCCGGGTCGTCCAGGCCGTAGAGAGGGGCCAGCTGGCTGTCGATCCACGTGTCCTGGGACGTGAGCAGTGTGGCCAGGTGCCCGTCCGACCACAGGATCTCGGTCGCCATGAGCTCGAGCTCGGTGCGCATGCTCTGAAGGGTGGCGTCGGTGAAGTCCGGGTAGAGGGTCGCGTCTCGGCTGGCGCCGTCGAGCCGGTGATCGGCGACCCAGTCCCGATGGAAGCCAGCGACGGCACGCAGGGCCTGGGGGCTGGCGACCAACCGGGCGGCGTGCTCGGCTACCTGTTCGCGGGTGTGGAGCTCCCCGGCATCGGCCGCTGCCCGCAGGGCCTGGTCGGGCAGGCTGTCCACCAGGAACAGGGCCAGCTGGGCGGCGATGGCGTGATCGCTGAGCCGCTGTGGGCCTGCGCCGGTGGGGTCCTGGGCCCCGGTGGTGTCCAGGTATAGGAAGGGGGGGGCCTGGAGCATGACCTGGATGGCGAGCAGCAGGCCTTCCTCGGCGTCGTCACCGGCGCCCACCAGGTCGTTGAGGGTCTCGGTCTCGGCTGCCAGGAGAGGTCGGCGGAAGGCCCGGTCCGCCAGCGCGAGGGCGGTGCGCAGGGCGCAGTCCCAGGCGCTCTCGCCGCTCTGGCAGTCCATCAGGGCGTCCGGGTCCACCTGGGCAGCGACCTGTTCTGTGGCCAGCAGGATGGACTCGGCCCCGGCCGCCGAGACCGTGTTGTTGGCGGCCCAGGTGTGGTAGCCCTCGCCGCGAGCGGTCGCGGGGAACACGCCGTCGGGCAGTCGCACGCCCAACAGATCCTCGACCGCGTTCAGCCACTGCCGGTCGGTGAGCCGCCGCAGGGGCGTCGGGCCCGGTGACCAGACCCCGGGCTCGCAGCTGGGGGGCGGGTCGCCTGGGTGGGCGCAAGCGCCGGGGGCCTGGGCACGGGCCGCGAATTCCTGCAGCGCGGCGTACTCGTCGCTCAGCACGTCGAAGCGGGGGCCTCCACCGTGGCCTTGCTGGGCGGTCGGCTTCTCCAACAGGAGCGTTCCCAGCGCCGGGTCTGCAAACAGTCCGGCCAGCGTGGTGTAGGCGGCCTCGACGTCGTCGGGCGACGGCACCAGCAAGCGGGTGTGGCCCGCCACGCCGCCGTCGATGTGGCACCCCCTGCAGTCCGACGCGAACACGGGCAGCGCCGCCGCCTCGAACTGGGCCAGGTCCGTCGTGCACGGCTCGCCGGAGTCCACCGGGTCCCCGCTGCAGGCCAGCAACCACAGCCCGATCAAGGCGCCTCCCAGCCCTGGACTGCCAGCTGCTCCGCGTGCCGGGTGTCCGGCAGGGTGACCAGGGACTCCCAGGACTCGCCGTCGCGGGTCCGGTACAGCGTGGCCGCCTCCTGGTAGGGGTTGTCGGCGGCGTAGAACCAGCCCGAGGCGGCCCCCAGCAGGTGCCAGGTCTGCCAGGTGTCGGTGTCCAGGACCTCCCAGGCCACGCCGTCGCCGCTGCGCAGGAGGGTGTCGTCGGCCCGGTAGCCAGCCGCGAGCCACAGGCCCTCGGCGAACGCGACCGAGCCGAGCCGGGCATAGGACTCGGCACCGAAGTCCTGGCCCGCCCAGGTCTCGCCCCCGTCCTGGCTGGTCGCCAGCCAGTAGCGATCGGCGCCCCCGACGGCCACGAGCACGCCGTGCCCGCTGGCGACCGCGTTCAGGTCGTCGTCGGCCAGCCGAGGCGCCTCTCCGGCCCAGGTGGTGCCGTCGGTGCTCCAGGTGGCGCGGCCGTCCCGTCCGACGGCCACGAAGCGGTCCTGGTGGAGCACCACGGCGTTGAGCAGGCTGTCCCAATTGGTCGCCTCGTGCACCAGCACCTCGCCCGACGAGGACCACGCGATGGCGTCGCTCCAGACGCACAGGAATTGCCCCAGGCCGTGGGCGCAGTCCGAAGGCCAGAAGTTGTCTGCGGTGCTGGCGTCGGTCCAGGTGACACCGTCGGCGCTCCAGGCGAAGCGACCGTACGAGTCCCACTCGCTGGAGCTCGACCAGCTGCGAAGGAAGCGGCCGTCCCCCCAGGTCACCCGGTGACGGGCGGTGTCGCTGGTGGTCGGCTGCTCCCGCACGGTCCAGGTGGTGCCGTCGGTACTGGTGATCACCAGGCCCTCGGTGCCGACCACGACCAGGCGCAGCGGATCGGGCACCGTGGCGACCAGGGACACGGCGTAGTCGGTGCCAGGCACCGTCAGGGGCACGGTCACCTGGCCGCCTTCGGTCAGCGCCACCGCCGTCCACAGGCCCGAGAGGGTGGCGCTCTCGCCCGGGGCAACGCTGTCGGGCAGCACCGATGTCCACGACCAGCCCGGGTCGTCGGTCCACGCCCCGGAGAGGGTCACCGGTTCGTCGCCCTGCACACTCAGGGCCAGGGAGACGACGATGCCCTCCTCCAGTCCGGCGGGGGGCGCGTCGAAGGCCCAGGAGCCCCCGCTGGGCACAAGCTCGCCTTCGATCACCAGGGCCAACGCCGTGCCCCAGTCGTCCGGGTCCTGGGGGTCCGGCCAGGATGTGTCGTGGACCGGGTCCACGGCGCTGTCCGGGCCCGGATCGTCCCCCGTCGGGCCCGCGGAGCATGCCACCAGCAGGAGCGGACCGAGCACCACGGCGGCACTGTAGCGCCTGGCGGGGCAAAGGATAGGGTCCAATCGATGGGATTCCTTCAGCGGCTCATGCCAGCGTTGCCGCCGATCGAGGTAGACGCCACGACCCGCGAAGCGGTGGAGCACCGAGTCCAGGCGGCACTGGGGGGTGGCGTCGGTGACCGGGCCGCCGCCCTGGTGGCCGTGCGCGACGAGCTGCTGTGGCCGGCGTCGGCCGACTGGCGTGCCAAGGCCCCGGTCGACGACGGCGAGCTGGGCTGCGAGGTCCTGCTCCTGGCCACGGTCGCCGCCCACCTGTTCGGCGCACCGGACCTTCACGCCCTGCGGGATGCGCTGGTCCAGTCCGTCGCGTTCTCCCACCGGGAGCGGTTCACCGACGGGCCCGAGCCCGTCCTGCGCGTCGCCCGCTCCCTGGCCCAGCGGACCGATGACCTGCCAGCCGTGGTGGTCTCGCTCACGGGGCACCGCCTGGGACTGCACCAGCGCAGGGGTGGGAGCGAGGGCTGGTTCCTGCTGGGCACCCTGGCCTGGATCGCCGGCGAGACGCTGACCCCGGAGCCTGCATGAGCCCACTGGTGTGGATCCTCGCCGCCGCAGCGGGCACACCGGCGACCGTGCGAGCGCCCCTGCCCGAGGTCGACCGCTCGGGCCT
>Ga0209992_10002423_pt1 | contig 17100 bp, 13 predicted proteins | sample 2SBtaG_2_FD_182564 | JGI IMG/M metagenome (GOLD analysis project Ga0209992, IMG submission 182564) | Deep subsurface microbial communities from Kolumbo volcano to uncover new lineages of life (NeLLi) - 2SBTROV12_ACTIVE470 metaG (SPAdes)... | ecosystem: Environmental > Aquatic > Marine >... | reverse complement strand
CTGCGAACACGAAAAGAACCACAAAAACAGGCGGTTGGGGTAAACGGGGATGGGGGTCCAAGGGGGAAGGACCGATCAGGGGAAGGCAGTCTGTCCCCGACAAAGATCCGTGTCTGGCACCAACCCCAAGGCCGGCAACCCATAAAATGCCTTCCCCTGTTGGGTCCTTCCCCCTTGATCGGGGCGCCGTCTGCCAAGACAAACCCCTCGGGCCCCCGCCTTCCCCTGTTGGGTCCTTCCCCCTTGATCGGGGCGCCGTCTGCCAAGACGAATCCCCAAATCATGGGCTCGCCGCATCGCAGTGACGAAAAAACGAGGACCCCTCCGGGTTAGACCCCGCTCTTAGAGCGCTTCAATTGCCTTGCCCGTGCACTTCTTGGGCGCGGTCAATGGATTGCAGCCCGTCGGCGTGCCGCCGGGGATGCTGAAGATGTAGCTCTTGCCCTTCACCTTCGCTGGGAAGTCGCTGCTGATGAGCTGCGCGCCGCTCGCGATCGCCGCCTTGGCTCGCTTCTCGTTGGCCGCATCGGACGCGTTGGGGTCATCGGCCTTGGTGCGCACGAGGTAGCCGGCCTTGACGGCGTCCTGGATCTTGGTCTTGTCGCCCTCGGGTCCGCCCATCTCGAGCACGGCTGCCCACGACTCGCCCTTGCCGTCGCGCATGAAGATCACCCGGTCTTCGAGGTTGGGGTGGCCCTTGAGGTAGTTGGCGCGGTGGTGGCCGCTGTTGAGCATCACGAACATCGCCTTGTTGCGGGTCGCGCCAAGGGTCGGCCAGCCGTCGGCGAGCAGGGCTTTTCGCAGCGTTGGATGCTTGCCGCGCACATCATCGGGACGGAGCACACGGTCCTTGGGCCACACCGCGAGGATGGCGGCGTCGAGCTCGTCGTAGTGGCCGACGATCTTGTTGGTGTCGATGTCGTCCTTGGGCTCGATGAGGATAAACAGCAGGTGATGGCCGGGGTTGCTGTCCGACCAGGTCTTGGTGAGCTGCAGGCACACGGTCAGGGTCTTGCAGGACGACTTGGCGTCGACGAACGGCACGTGCAGCACTTCCCAGGTCGCCTTGGGTTTGCCGGGTTTGTAGTGCACGTCGAGCTCGAGCTGGCGCACGCCCTGTTTGGCGAGCTGTACGGGCAGCGGATCGAACTCGTAGTCCCACGGCGGCAGCACCGTTTTGCCCATCTTGAGGTGGTAGCTGTTGTGCGTGCCCTTGACCTGCATGTGGTTGACGCGCAGCACGTCGTCGAGCGGGTAGACAGGTGGCTTGGCGATCGCAGAATCCGTGGCGGATGCAGGGCCGGCATCGGCGGACGGCGTCGAATCCGCGGCACCTCCATCCATCACCTGGCCCACGGAATCGGTCGCTTCAGAGTCGGCGGTTGTCGCTACGTCGGAGCCAGATTGGGGGTCGGAGCCGGATTGGGTGTCCGAGTCGGATTGGGCGTCGCTGGTTCCGCTACCAGGGGCGACGTCGTTCGCGGGGTTATCTGTCGCGCCGCCCGATTCTTCGCCGCTACAGCCGGGCAGGGTGCACAAGAGCCCGAAAACAAGGGCCAGGACAGAGGTCGTGTTGCGGAAATGCCGATTCATCGGCGCCAATGTACCATCGCCGCGCATGTCTGCACCTCGTCACCCGCCCGCTGATCCGCCTGCTGCCGGCGCGTCGTCGCCCTCTGCCGATGCCAGCGCGCCAGGTTCCGACACGTCGTCCACCCTCGAGAAGTCGCTTGGGCCCTGGATGGTCTGGGGGCTCGGGGTCGGCTACGTCATCAGCGGCGAGTACTTCGGCTGGAACCTCGGCCTGCCCGAAGGCGGCACGCTTGGGATGCTCGCGGCGACCATCGTTGTGACGATCATGTACGTGACATTTGTGCTCGGGTACGCGGAGGTCGCCTGCGCGATTCCACGGGCCGGTGGCGCTTTCGTCTATGCCAACCGCGCGTTCGGGGAGCGCATTGGCTTCCTGGTCGGACTGGCCCAGCTCGTCGAGTTTGTGTTCGCCCCACCGGCCATCGCGCTGGCGATCGGCGCGTACTTCAACATCTTCTTGCCGAGCGTGCCCCCGTGGCTCATCGCGGGCGGCGCGTATGTGCTCTTCACCGGCCTGAACATCTGGGGCGTCAAGCAGTCGGCCATCTTCGAGCTCGTCATCACCATCTTGGCGGTCGGCGAGCTGCTCATCTTCTGCGGCGTCACGTTGCCCGAGTTCGATTCAGCCGCGTTCATGGCCGATCCCCTGCCCAACGGTTGGTCCGGCGCGCTGGCCGCGATCCCCTTTGCCATCTGGTTCTACCTCGCCATCGAGGGCGTCGCGAACGTCGCCGAAGAGACCCGCAATCCGCAGCGCGACATCCCGCTTGGCTTTGGCACCGCGATGGCGACCCTCGCCGTGTTGGCGCTGCTCACGTTGCTCTCATCGGTGGGCGTGGCCGGGTGGAAAGCCGTCGTCTTCAACAGCGCGGGCGAGATGGTCGACAAGCCCCTGCCCCTCGCCCTGAGTCGCGTGGTTGGCGAGTCGCACGGCCTCTATCACCTGCTCATCGCCATCGGGCTGTTCGGGCTCGTCGCGTCCTTTCACGGCATCATCCTCGTCGCCGGTCGCGCCACGCTGGAATTTGGACGCAGCCGCCACCTGCCCGCCATTTTCGGCAAGACCCACGCGACGCGCCACACCCCGGCGGCGGCGCTCGTTCTCAACATGCTTGTCGGATTCATCGCCCTCGCCACCGGGCACACCGGCGAGATCATCACGATGAGCGTCTTTGGCGCGCTGACGCTCTACGCGGCGTCGATGGCGGCCCTCTTTCGGCTGCGCAAGCTCGAACCGGAGCTCGAACGGCCGTATCGAACCCCCGGTTATCCCGTCGTGCCGGCCATCGCGCTTATCCTCGCGATCCTGTGCCTCGGCGCAGTGGCCTATTCAGCGCCCATGGTCGGGGGTGTCTACGTCGCCGTCCTGGCGGTCGGTTTCGGCGCTTTTCTCGCCGCGCGCTGAAGGGACCAGCAGCACGCTTTTTCGCTACGAGTCGTTGTCGAGCGTGTCGCCGACGAAGCTCAGCACCCGCGGGGACCAGAGCAGGCCAACGTGGCCGACTTCGGGGACAACAACGGCGTCTTCATGGCCGGCGTGTTTGCGCGGCAAGACAAGGTGGTCGGCGTCGGCAACCAGCGACACGAAATCGACGTTGGCGGCGCGGTCCTGGGTCGCGTCGAGGCGCTGCATGAGCGCGGAGTCGGGGCGCATCTGGCGGGCGGCTCGGGTGGCGAGCCAGTAGGCGGCGTACGTGCCGCGATGGGGCGTGCCGAGGGTGATGCAACGGTCGACGCGCCGGGCGCCGCCGAGGTCTTGCAGCCAGGTGCGCGCGACCAGGCCGCCCATGCTGTGACAGACGAGGTCGATGCGTCCGCCGCGAACGTGCGTCTTGAGGTGTCTGTCGAGCTCGCGTGCGGCCGCTTCGATGCCGTCCGTTGAGCGGTAGTTGAAGGTGATGATCTGCTTGTGTCCGCGCCATCGCAGGTAGCCGGCCAGCGGCATCATGGTCGAGCGGTTGGCCATGTAGCCGTGCACGAGGACCACGGTGCGCTGCTCTTGCTGGCGCGGCGTCGTTCGCTTGTCCCGATGGACGCCAAAGGGCACGAGCAACCCGGACAGGGCCATCGCGCCGACCTCTTCGGCGACCGCGCGCCACAGCGGACGTGGTTGGGGACCGGCAGGCGCTGCGGATGCGGCGGGTGCTGCGGATGCGGCGGCGTCGGCTTGCATGGCGAGCTCCTGGCAGCGGCTCCGACCGCGGGGTTGCCGCAGCATACGTCGTTATCGGCGCTATCACACGACAAGATCGCGGGTAATGGCGGCGATGGTGGGCGCGCCGCAAAGGGCCATCGCTTCGTCGAGCTCGTCTCGCAGCATGTCGAGGGCCAACGCGACGCCGGCTTCTCCATCGTGTCCGAGCCCCCAGAGCAGCGGTCGACCGACAAGCACGGCCCGCGCACCGAGAGCGAGCGCCTTGAGGACATCGGTACCGCGCCGGATCCCCCCGTCGACGTAGACTTCGCCCGCCCCGGCGACTGTTTGCACGACCTCGTCGAGCGCATCGGCCGTCGCGATTGTGCCGTCGAGCTGGCGACCGCCGTGGTTGGACACGACGACACCGCTCGCCCCGTGTTCGAGGGCCTTGCTGGCGTCGTCCCCGCGCAGCACACCCTTGACGATGACCGGTAGGCCGCTGGTTGCAGCGAAGTCTTCGATGTCCCGCCAGGTGAGGTCCGCGGTGAGGTTGCGCGCGACGTACAGGCCCAAGCCCGACTCGCCGTCGCTCGAACCGATGGTGTCCATCCCATACGGCGCGACGTTGCTGACCTGCAGGTGTACGGGCAGGTGCAGGCCATGGCGAACGTCGGCCTCGCGGGTGCCGAGCACGGGGGCGTCGACGGTGACGACGAGCGCGGAACAGCCAGCATCGCCGGCGCGTTGCATCAGCGCCCGGGTCACGCCGCGGTCCTTGTAGACGTACAGCTGGAAGAAGACGGGACCGGTGGCGGCTGCGCAGACGTCCTCCATCGACACGGTGGCGAGCGACGACAAGACCATGATCGAACCGGCGTCACCGAGCGCGCGGGTCATGGCGAGCTCGCCGTCGTCGTGGGCGAGACGCTGAAAAGCCATGGGGGCCGCGACGACGGGGGTCTGTATCCGGTGGCCGAGCACGGTGGTCGATTGGTCGCGCATCGACACGTCCACGAGCACACGCGGTCGCAACTTGTAGCGCTGCCACGCGGCGGGATTGTCGGCGACGGTTGTCTGGCCTCGCGCGCCACCTGCGTAATAGGACCACGTCATCGGATCGAGCTTGGCCTTTGCGCTGGATTGCAGCTCGTAGAGGTTGAGCGGTCGCGTCGTCATGGTGGGTCCGTGGTCGCCTCAGCCTTCGAGCTTCCGGGCGGCGCTGTCCAGTGATTCGGTTGGCCCGGCCATGGTCACGCCGCCGCCGGCCCGCGGGATAGTCATGCCCGTGGCCGAGGCCATGGGTTCATCGCGATGCACGAACAGCACGGCGACACAAGCGCGACGTTGCGCCTACGAACCGGTCGCGGGCTCGTATCGTGATGGAGAGGCGGGATAGTTGGAAGAGCGACTATGAACCGGACAGCCGCTACGGTTGCCTGCGTGCTCGTCTGCGCCGCTGCGATCGCCGTCACCGCCCCGCCAACCCCAGCGTGCGCGTCACATCGCTCGGTCGATGCGGGCAGACGTGTCCTTTGGTCGCCCCACGCGCCGTGCCTCATACTCCCGCGACGGCGTCGCCACCCCGGCGACAGCCAACGCGGGCAGACGTGTCCTTTTGTCGCCCCACGCGCCGTGCCTCATACTCCCGCGACGGCGTCGCCACCCCGGCGACAGCCAACGCGATGAGGCGAGCATGACCGACGACAAGCAGCCGACAGGCCTGCTGGACACCTTGCGCGCGCTGCGACGTGCCTCCCGCGGCTTCTGGCTGGTCAACGCCGTCAACTTCGGCGATGGCGTCGCCTACTTCGGTATCCTCGCGCTGATGACGCTCTTCTTTGAGAAGAACGTCGGCTTCTCCGCCACGACATCAACCCTCGCCGTCAGCGTCTTCACCGGCTTTGTGACCCTTTTTATGGTCCTTGGCGCCGGGGCGTTGTGCGATCGACTCGGCGCGAGGCGCGCGCTTACCGTGTCGATGGGGCTCATCCTCGTCGGCCGAATCCTGCTGGTGCTCAGCCCCAATGCCGGCGCGGAGCTGCTGATCGGCGGCGTCGCGTGGGTGTCGATCCTGGTCATGGCGTTTGGCGAAGGCGTCGTGCAGCCGGCCCTGTACGCGGGCGTCAAGGAGTACACCGACAAGCGCACCGCGACGATGGGATTCGCCTACCTGTACGCGATCATGAACCTCGGAATCGTCGCTGGTGAGTTCGTCAGCCCCTGGGTCCGCGAGACCTGGGCCCGCACCTTCGAAGGCGTCGAGGTCAAGGACGTCCCGACCGCAGGCATCACCGGCTCATTCTGGTTTTTCATCGGCGTCACCGCGCTCGTGCTGCTCGTCAACGTCGTCTTCTTCACCAAGAAGGTCGAGGATCGCGACCGGGTCGTTCCAGACACCCCTCCCGAAGCAGAAACCGGCCCGCGCACCCTCCTCGACAAGCTCCGCGACCTGCCGATCATGGACACGCGGTTTCTGTTCTTCATCTTCATCCTGCTGCCGGTGCGCACCCTCTTCGCCCACCAGTGGCTGACCATGCCGCACTACGTCACGCGGGCGTTTCCCGCCGAAGTCGGCGCGCGCTTTGAGTGGGTCAACGGCCTCAACCCGCTCATCATCGTCATCGCCGTTCCCGCCATCGCGGCCGTCACGCAGCGCCGCAAGGTTGTCGACATGATGATCCTGGGCACGTTCATCTCGGCGATCGCGACCGTCTTGCTGATCCCCGACCCGTCGCTGGACCTGTTGTTGACCTACGTCGTCGTCTTCTCGCTCGGCGAGGCGGTGTGGTCGTCGCGTTTCATGGAGTACGTCGCCGAGATCGCGCCCGCACACCGCGTCGGCATCTACATGGGTATCGCCGGGTTGCCGTGGTTTCTCGCCAAGACCGTCACCGGCACGTTCGCAGGTGCGATGGTGGACTCGTACATCCCAGCCGAAGGCGTCCAGGATCCCGGCACCTTGTGGGCCATTTACGGTGCAATCGCGATGATTTCGCCGATCGGTCTGTTGGCCGCTCGCAAATGGCTCCTGCAGCGCGAGGCCGAATCAGCCGGGGCTTGAGCCCACGCGAACAGCGGGATCGGGATCGGGATCGGGATCGGGATCGGGCCCCGCCGACGTACATGGCGCTACGCGGTTTGATGGAAGTCCCGGAAGTAGCCCGCACGCTGCCGGTCGCGGCGGCTATAATCCTTCTCAGAAGGTCGATGATGGCTAGATTCATCCTTCACATAAGGATGAATTGACCATACCCTGCTTGGGTCCCAAGCGGGAGCTGAGTCAGTGGGCATGACGGAACAAATCGACGAGATCGTGGCGGATTTCGAACCGGAGCGCCTGCCGCGTCCCACTGTCCGACACACGCAACTGCCTCGCTTGGACGGCAAGGCCGACGCCGTGATCGGGATGCGGCGAAGCGGCAAGACTTGGCTGCTCTACCAGGATATTCACGAACGACTCGGCGCCGGCATCGAGCCAGGTCAGTTGCTGTATCTCAACTTTGAGGACGAGCGCTTGCCTGGCTTGGAAGCGGACCAGCTCCACCGGTTCGTTGACGCCCACGCACGACGACACCCGTCAGCGCTGGACAAGGAGTTGCACCTATACCTCGACGAGGTGCAGAACGTGCCGGGATGGGAGCGTTTCGTCCGGCGGATACTCGACGGCGGCGACACCCGCGTCACACTCACGGGCTCGTCCGCTCGCCTGCTCAGCACCGAGATCGCCACCAGCCTCCGAGGGCGGGCGCTCTCGACCGAGTTGCTTCCCTTCAGCTTCGCGGAATCACTGCTGCATGGGGGCGTCGAGATCCCTACAGCCTGGCCACCGCCCCGCCGCCAACGTCTGCAGTTGCTGGCTGCACTCGAGCGCTATCTGCAGACCGGCGGATTCCCAGAGGTGCAAGGGCTCGACGACCGCCTCCGCGTAAGGGTTCTGCAGGACTATGTCGACGTGGTTGTTTTTCGCGACGTCGTGGAGCGACACGGCGTCACCAACGTTGAGGCGCTCCGCTACCTGGTCCGCCGGCTCTTGGCAGCGCCTGCCGGTAGATTCAGCGTCAACAAGATGTACAACGACCTGCGGTCGCAAGGGCGCCCGGTGTCTAAGGACACCCTCTACGCAGCCCTGGCGCACCTCGAAGATGCCTACCTGCTGCAGACGGTCTCACTCGACGACCGCTCCGAAGCACGACGGACGGTGAACCCGCGCAAGATCTACCCCATCGACCCCGGCCTCGCCGCCGCCTACAGCTTTGCGGCTGGACGTAACATCGGTCATCTGCTGGAAACCGTCGTATACCTCGAACTCCGTCGTCGCGGTTTCTCGTGTGGGTATGGCGCGACACGCGACGGCCACGAAGTTGACTTTGTCGCGCGCCAGCAGGGCATCGACGAACCGATGTTGGTTCAGGTCGCCGTTCACCTTGACGACCGAGCGACCATGGAGCGGGAAGTTCGCGCCCTGACTGCGATGATGGTTGAACGCGGAGTGAGGGGCGCGCTGCTCGTCACTTTGAACACATCCGACGCGGTTGACGCAGACAGCGGGCGGATCCAGGTGGTGCCTGCTTGGCGCTGGTTGCTGGAGGAGGGGCGGCCAAGGCCAAACTGAGCGCGCCGGTCGAATGCTCATGCCGCGGCAGAAACGAGACCCCTCCTGGCGCGACAGCTCTTCCTCGCGAAACGCACAACACCTTGCAGGACAGGGATTTCTTGGCCGGTTCCTTTGGTCGTGTTCTGGCTATCCACCCAATTAAGCGGCATCCGAGCCAATCCCCATGTGCCGCCAAGACCCGTCTTGAAGAACGCTGGCCCAGCGGCTTCGACGATGGCCTTAGAATAGAAGGGGTAGAGGGCATGAAGACACTCCTGCTTTTCCGGGGCGGTTGTCATAACGACCCTATATCGGACTTTCGTCGTTGCAGGCCCCCGGGGACCCGCCCGAAGAGCTCAACTGTAGCCGAAAACACGCCGATATGAAGCGACTTTGCGGCACGAGAGCGAACGTCACCGTTGCCGCCGGTGGTGGCAGCTCAAACGAGCGGTACGTGCGTACGTGCGATCAGGCCGCGTAGCTGTCCCAGTCCGTGTCAGCCTCGACGTGGTCGTCGTTGGCCGCGGACCAAAGGTCGGGTGGACCCCGCGCCGGCCGGAACCGGGGTGCGTTCGATGGCAGGTCGAGGTGGTCGAGGATCTTGCGACACGTCGGCCCAGCGTGGATCAGCGCGATGATCTCTTTCCGGCCGCCGCATCGGCAGGTGGCTACGTCCACAGCAAAACACCGGCGCAGGAGCTCGGACCAGCTGTAACGTCGGCGACGGGCCGGATCGCGATCACTGGCCGCCGTCTCGTCGTCCACCCCGCATTCAGTCGTCCTCGACCCTGGCGCTCGGCAGATCTCGGCCCTCCATGCGGCGTTGCCGGCGAATTGGCCGTGGTAGCGGAGCAAGTTGATGCGCGGTCGGACGACCAGGGGGACCAGCTTGGCGATGAAGTCCACCGGTTCGAAGACGCGAGCCGTCGCACCGTTGCTCCACGTGTTCTTGAAGGCCATGCGGATACGTCCGTCGGGCAGCTTGTCCAGGCGCGCGTCGCACACTGCCGGACGGGTGATGTATCGGCACAGAGCCTCCAGCTGCGGCCTGGCCTGCGGTGCAACGTAGGTGTTCGCGTGGATGCTGAAGCCCTGGACAATGGCGCAGCGGCGGCCGTGTGGCTTGGGCTCGGGCGGCTCGGTCATCAGCGTGGCGACCAGGCGACCTCGCTTCTCGCCCACGGCGATGCGGTTGAGCAGGGACGCTTTGCTGCACAGAGCGAGGGCCGGTTCGTCGTCTTCAACCGCGTCTTCTGCCTCTTCGCCGTCGACAACGACGCCGAGCCGTAGAAGGCGACGAAGCACCTTGCGACGCACAAGCGCGGCCAGCGCCGCAACATCATCGTCGCTTGGCGGCGGGAACGGATAGAAGGCGGCCGGCCAGTCTTCCGCAGGTTTTGACCACACGCCGTCGACGAACAACGTGTGGAAATGGGGCGATAGGCGCAGGCCGTCGCCGAAGCGCTGGATCTGCGTCACGGCGGCGCACCGGGGGTCGTCGATGCCAAGCCGCCTGGCGCGGGCGCGGTACCAGGCCGTGAGCGTGCGGGTGAAGACCCTGAGCACCTCGCCGGTGAGGTCGTGATCCCACGCTATCTTGTAGCGAAGCCAGTGTGGGACGGTCAGCACCCACTGGCGAACTGGCACACGTGGGAACACGGCGTCGACGAGATGCGCTGCTTGTTCGTTCATGCGGCGAGCCTCGCAGGACGGGCACAGGCCGCGGGTCTTGCACGAGAACGGAACCAGCTGCTCATCGCCGCACTGGTTACAGCGCATGCGGGCGAACCCGCCTGCGAGGTGGCCGCAGCCGAGGAACTTCTCGAAGGCGTCTTCGATGAAAGGCGGGACGTGGCGGTTGTTGCGGTCGGCGTCGGCGAGGAAGGCCTGCCAATTGTCGCGAACTGCGCGCCACAGCACGGACGAGGCAGGTCGTCGTGGCCGGTAGTCACCGCTGTGGTTTCGTATGTGCATCGCGCGGATCGCCCCTTGAGTGATCGGGCGAACGCGGGATTTCTGTCGAAACGTGTGACTGAGAGGGTCCTTTCGGACGGAGTGTGTGAAGCGATCGGGGGACGGACCCTTGCATATTACATTTTCATCCGAGCACACGAACGCCCGTGTTCCTTCGTTGGAAAAAGTAATATGAAAGGGTCAGACCCCCTTGCCGCCGTGCAACCATCTCCGCCGCGCACCATCGTCACCGTTGAAGTCCAGCACAGTTTAGGCGGTTCTGCGAAGCAGGTTCGCCGACCGGATCCCGAACGGGATCCGGGGCCGACCGGATCCCGAACGGGATCCGGGGCCGACCGGATCCCGAACGGGATCCGGGGGGGCCGCAGCGCAAACGCGACACTTAAAAGTACAGTAGTGTAATTTTGAGTCGTGCGATTCCCAAGCCTGACCTGCGCTTGGGCACCATGTGGGGGAGGATCGTGACGTCTGTCGACGTCGCAGTTGTCTTGGTGGCTCGGAAGCGTCGCTGCTGGCGCCGCGCCACCCTCGGTTTCCGTGACAGCGACCGACGCCGACGCCGACGCCGACACCGAAGCCGAAGCCGAAGCCGTGAAGTTCCGGACGCGGTGGCGAACCCGGACAAGTGCAGCGCGCGATGGCGTGATCGTGAGAGCGCCCCGAGATCCGCGTCTTCCTGGCGCCGAGTGTCCCTGAAGCGGAGGCCGCCACGGCTTCGGATTCGGAACCGGCTTCGGCTCCGGCCACCGTCACGGAAACGGAGCGCCTCGAGGCGCCAGCCGCGATGCGCGACCCCAGGCCGACCAGCGGCGTCGCAGACGCCTCCAACCGGATCCCCGTCTTGCCGGCGCACGAATGTCCCGTCGGAACAGGTCGCCAGGGCTTCGGATTCGGAACCGGCTTCGGCTCCGGCCACCGTCACGCTGCGACCACGTGACCCCAAGCTTGCGTCGCGCAGCTGGGCAAGGATTTGCCGGCCGAACATGGAACAGCGATGGTGCGATCGACGCTCGGAGCCCGCGACGCCTGCGATGGACCACGACAGCTCAATGAACCGGCGGCGCCTCGCGCTCAAGCTCCTCTAGCTGCGCGAAGCGGCCGTGGGGCCGGGCCTGTCCAGCGGGTTGACATCGAAGTCATCACCGGCCGCGCGTTCTCCGACGGCTGATCTGCATGAGCGCCCCAAACGCCAGCCTGGCCGCCATCGACGCGGTCCTGCAGAGACAGCCGAGCGCCGAGGTGGCCGACCAGCTGATGGCGCTGACCCGCGACCTCGCGAGCACCGACGCTGGGCTCCGCTTGCTCGTCGGTCGCTACGCGGACACGGCCAGCGGCCTGCTCTTGCGCGTGTTGGCGTTCCACCTTTCGCGTGTTGCGCCGACAGCGCAGGGCACCAGCCGCAACTTGGTGCACACACTTGCGGACGCGCTGGCGCAGACGGCCGATCGATCCGCGCTCGTCAACGCCTGCACAACGATTCATCGCCAAGCGATGGCAGGCCCACCCTGGGACCCATCAGACGCGACCGCGCCGACAGGAATGGTGACGATCCTGGCGGCTGCACTGACGCATGACGGTATGGCGGCCGAGACGGCAGTCGAGGCGCTGTTCGCGGTCCGTCGCGTGGCCGATCCGCTCGCGTTGAGGGATGGCGATCGACAAGCTTTGAGAAATGCGTTGGTGGCGGCGCGTGGGCACGTGGGTGCGGACGACGTGGAAGAGCTGCTCGGTTGGGTATAGGGCCGCGCGCCGCCAACGGCGCACTCTCCACGCGAACCACGAGGGCAAGCCGCTCGCGCCAAGAGCCCTCACCGGCTACAACGTGGGCGTGACGAGACGACCTCCGATTAACTCGAACCTGCTGAGCCGCGTGATGTTGAGCGCGCTGGCAGGTGTTTTCGTCTGCGCTTGCGGTGGGACGACGCCGGACGAGGGTGCGTTCGCGAAGGCCGACACGACCGGTGGCAACGGCGGCATCGACGACGCGAAAGAGGCTGGCTCCGACGCGAACAAGGCTGGCACCGACGCGAAACAGGCTGGCACCGACGCGAAAGAGACTGGCACCGACGCGAAAGAGACTGACACCGACGCGAAACGAACGGGCTCGGCGGACGCCACGGTTGCCCCACCAAGTCATCCGTGCAACGCCAACACCAACGCGCTGTACACCAAGGGGCTCGACCCCGGCGGCGAGTCGTACGCCCTTGCAGCGGTCGCGGCGGATTGCGGGATGGTGGTCGCTGGTCGCAGCGGCACCGGTATGTACAAGACGCAAGCGCTGCTCACGCTCATTTGCCGCAATGGCGCGACCAAGTGGGCCAAGACGTATGGACCTGGCACCAAGGACGACGAGGCCGCGGCCGTTGTTCGAATCGGTCCGGTCGACAAACCAACGGGCTACGCGGTCGCAGGACACCTGCGCGGCAGCGGCACCGCGAAGGACAACATGTGGCTTATCCGCACCGATGCGGGCGGCAAGTCGCTTTGGCAGAAGACCTACGGCGGCGACGAGACGCAGCGGGCAAACGCGATCACCACCGGCGTGGATGACGGCTTCGTGCTCGCCGGCATGACGCGGGCGACGTCGGGTAAGGGGGCGTGGCTCGTTGGCGTGGACGGCAAGGGCGGGGAGCTGTGGCAGAAGACCTACGGCAGCGAAAACTTCGACGAATTCCACGACGCCGCGACGTTGAAGACCGGCTATGCAGTGGCCGGCGTGCGGTGGTCGGGCGCCAACGGGCTCAGCGATGCATGGCTGCTCGTGGTCGACAAGACCGGCGCGATCGTCTCCAACAAGCTGTACGGAAAGAACGGTGAAGACGTCGCCTACGCGCTTACGCGGCATCCCGAAGGTGGCTTCGTCGTTGTTGGCGAAGGCGGCCAAAAGGGCAGCGAGAAGACCATGATCGTGCGCACCGATGACGCCGGGACCGCGCAGTGGACCCAGTACCTCGGCGGCCTGAACAACCACGACGCGCAAGACGTGGCGGTGACGTCAAGCGGAGACATCGCGGTGCTCGGCAAGGCCTACGGCTCCGGCGTCGGTGTCGAGGTGTGGCTGCTGCTCCTGGATCGCTGGGGCAACACGCGGCTCGATCGCAAGTTCGGCGGCAAGGGCAACCAATGGGGACAGGCGCTGGTCGTGGATGAGCCGGCCGGGGGGCATCGCACCTACCTCGTGGCCGCCGACAGGTACGAGAGCGGAGCCAAGCTTCTCGCGGCGCGGCTCGATGAGTACGGCAATGCGTCGTGCTCGTTTATCGGCAAGTGCGGCAAGCTCGACCCCGGCGGCTGCGACGATGGCAACCCATGCACCGTGCACTCCTGTGACGCAGCCACGGGATGCGCGAACAAACCGCTGTCCGATGGCGCCGTTTGCGGACCCGGCAAGGTATGCGGCAAGGCGGCCTGCCAGTAATCTGGCGTCCGGCACAGTGGACGCTATGCAATCAAGAGGAGCCATCATGCGGCCGGTCAATCCGAAGCCTTCGCCCGAGCACGCGATGACACTCGCTCGTTTGACAGCTGCCATCGTGCTTGTCGTGGCCGTGGCCGGCTGCAAATCGCCCCAGGAGCAGATCGACCTGTTCTGTCCGACGTTTACCGGCGTGCTCGATGACCGCATTATCGCGCCGGAAATGAAGATGAGCGAGACGAGCCGGCGCTGGATCGCGGCGGGTGCCGACGAAGAGCTGATGAACGCCTTCTACAAGCCGATGTTGGGCGACAATCACAAGGCGCCAGATTTCTGGAAGAAAGTGCACGCCACGCACGAGGCTGCCGGGTACACGTGGTCGTGTCCGCGCTTCGAGAAGTGGTTTGTAACGGTCTACAAGGCCGGAAGCTGACGCTCGACCAGGACACCCGAGGCCCACTGACTGACAGGCCGGGTTGGTCGCGACTCACGCCGTCATGTGGTCCCAACGCGGCGTGAGGTCCGCCAGGCGATTGCGCAGCGCGTCGAGCACCACATGGACACGGGCCGGAATCATGGTCCGATGGGGCGTCACCCCGTAGATCCCAAGCTCGTGCACAACACGCCAATCCGGCAGCAGACGCACGAGTGAACCTTCAGCGAGCTCGTCCGCGACCACGAAAGGGGGCATCGCGGTGACTCCGAGCCCCGCGATAACCGCGTCAACGAGCAGCTGCGATGTGTCGAAGACCAACGTCGGCTCAATGCGCACATCGAGCCGGTCCGCGCCGCGTTGAAACCCCCACTGCTCGGTCACCATCTTCGGGCCCCACAACAGCCAGTCCGGTGCCAGGTCCGCGGGGCTGACGACGGCCGGATGCGCGGCGACCCACGACGGCGACGCCACCAGCAGGTAACGCCATGTTGCGAGCTTGCGGGCTATCAAGCTGCTGTCCGGCATCCTCCCGACTCGCACGCCGAGCTCAAAGCCGCTGTCGACGAGCGGAACCATGCTCTCCCGGGTGCTCAACACGATGCGGAGTTTCGGGTGAGCGCGCCGCATCTCCGCGATGACCGGTACCAACAACGAACGGCCGAGGGATTGCGCCGAAGCGATGCGCAGTTTGCCCTCCACGTGGTCCGGCGACCGCGTGTTGATGAGCGCGGCGAGCGCGTCGGAGATGGGCTGATGGGATTGCTCGACCAGCCTTCGCCCGGCTTCGGTGGGATGCAGCGACCGCGTGGTTCGATTCAGCAGGCGCACACCAAGTGACCGCTCGAGGGCCTTGACCCGGCGGCTGACCACGGTCTTGTCGGAGTCCAGTCGTTGCGCAGCCGCGGTGAAGCTGCCCGCTTCCACCACCGCCAGGAAAGTCGCGAGCTGAGGGAGAAGCATTGTTGCTGATGTAGCAACTATACTGTCGCTGGATTGCTCTATTGTCGACTCCATTGCACCACGATACGGTGGCTCGCCACACGGGGCAAGCGCCGAAAAAGGAGACGACATGTCCACAATCAAGGTCACACACACGTACAGCCAGAGCCCGTCGACGGTCTTCGCGACCCTCAATGACTTCGCGGGGATCCATCGCTTTCACCCCCTCTTGGAGAGCTCGCCGCGTGTGGAAGGCACGCCGGCCAACGGCGCGGGTGCGGAACGGGTGTGCAACCTGTACGACGGAAACACCCTGCACGAACGCATCGTGTCCGCCGAGACCGATCAGTGGCTCGTCGTGGAGATCGTCGACACATCCATGCCGATGGCCAGGGGCGGGGGGCGATTCGATTTGGCCCCGACGGCGTCAGGCGGCACCGAGCTGACGATGACCATGGACTTCGAGATGAAGATGGGGCTGCTCGGCAAAGCGCTGGACAAGCTCGTCGTCGCCCGCAAGTTCAAGGCGAACCTGGAGCTGTTGCTCGCGGCCTTGCACGAGCACTTGGAGACGGGGGCTGACATCCCGCGCGACTGGAAGAAGACGGCGTAGCGACCCGGCTGTACCCGCCCTCTGAGCTCAGCCAACCTGGCAATCCGCGCTCTGAGTGCGCCTCGACGGCCGCTTCATCGAACGACGGCCCGACACTGCCCGGTCGGACCCGTCAAGAGCTGCCAGCCGAATCCACCTGCGGGTTTGTAGTTGCTAACGTTCCAAACGTTACATACCCTAACGCCATGAACGTTAGACAAGTCAATGACGCATTGTTTCGCGGCGAAATCGACCGGCCAGGTCTGCTGCCTCATGCGACCAGGCTCGCCGCACGGCCGCTGCGTTTCGAGGTTGAATTCGGGCTCGACGAGCTGCCGCTGGAGGCGGGCATCCTGCTTATCCGCGGCGCCCGGCAGTACGGGAAGAGCACCTGGCTGGAGGGCCAGATCCGCGCGTCGATCACGCGGTTCGGCCCCGGGTGCGCGTTCTACCTCAACGGTGACGAGCTCAGCGATACGAACAGCCTGCACGCGGCGATCGAAGAGCTGGCTCCCCTATTCGCGTCGACGGCGCCGGTCCGGCGACTGTTCATCGATGAAATCACGGCGGTCACGGGCTGGGAATCCGCGCTGAAGCGACTCGTGGACCGCGGCGACATTCGTGACGTACTCGTCGTGACGACGGGTTCGCGGGCGACGGACCTGCGCCGCGGCGCGGAACTGCTACCCGGCCGCAAAGGGCGACTCGATCGAACAAGCTATCTCTTCACCCCGATTTCGTTCGCGGCGTTCGAAAGAGCAACAGGGGACTCTGTGTCCGGCGTTGAGGCCCCCTGGCTGTACTTGCTGTCCGGGGGCAGCCCGATCGCGCTGAGCGAATTGGCGGCGCATGGGCGGCTGCCTGAGTACGTCGTCGGCATCGTCCGCGACTGGATCCACGGTGAAGTCGCTGCCACGGGCCGGCAACGCGCGTCCCTGATGGCGGTCATGGACGCCTTGTGCCGCAGGGGCGGGACGGCGGTCGGGCAAGCCAAGTTGGCGCGGGCTGCTGGGCTCGCCAACAACACCGTTGCGGCCGGCTACGTTGAGCTGCTCGCAGACATGACGGTGCTTGGCATTTCGCACGCCTGGGACGAGTCGCGCCGTGTGCGTGTGACGCGCAGGCCGGCGAAGTTCCCATTCATCAACCTGCTGGCCGCAGTCGCCTGGCATCCCGCCCGGCTGCGCAGCCTCACCGACTGGCACCTCCTGGCAGACCAGGACAAGGGCATGTGGGTCGAATGGCTGGTTGCCCAGGAGCTTTGGCGTCGTGCAGCGATCGACGGCCAACAAGCGCCCGAGCTGCTGCCGTTTTGGTCCAGCAAGCAGCACGAACTGGACTTCGTCAGCACCGGGGAATGGCTGATCGAGGTGAAATCAGGGAGAACAGGGCCCCTGGACTTCGGTTGGTTTGCCCGCAC